>VFQU01000371.1_pt1 | contig 42303 bp, 31 predicted proteins | sample 3512311 | NCBI WGS metagenome assembly VFQU01 (sample SAMN10412377, study PRJNA504923) | tailings metagenome | isolation source: Relicate 3 Philex TSF3 active mining site | place: Philippines: Tuba, Benguet | collected 2017-08-29
TTTCGATGAGCCGGGAAAGTTGGGTTTTGGCCTCTTGAATATCCACTTTCATTGCCGGAAGGTAGCGAAGTGACTTGGCTAAGTCAACCGTAGCGTTGCTGCCGGCTTGACGGGATGTTGGCGCGGAGAACAGTATTGGCCGCAAGCAAGGAATGGCATCTCGTACGTGACTGGCATACGATGAAATCGAGGTGCCAAATGGCGACTTTTGATTGGTCTCAGTGTCCGGTTGTCGAGAGCATTCCGGGCAAGGTGAGTGGCGCTTGGGTATTCCGCGGAACTCGTGTGCCGGTTTCCGCCATATTCGAAAACTTGAAGTGTTCCACTGTAGAGGAAGTTCTGGAAAACTTTCCCGTGACGCGGGATCAAGTTCAGGCGGTGCTGGAATTTGTGGCCAAGACCGCAGCCGCGCCATTGACGCCTACGCGAGTTGCATGAAAATCATCCTGGACGAAAGCGTTCCGCAAAAGTTGCGCCTGCTTATCAGCGAACGGCACACTGTTGTGACCACGGGGTATCAGGGATGGTCAGGCCTGAAGAATGGCGCCTTGCTGACCGTGGCAGAGGCAGCAGGCTTTGACTTGTTCATTACCGCTGATCAAGAAATCGGGTATCAGCAGAATTTGCAGGGGCGGCGCGTGGCCATACTGGTGCTTAGCACGAATAACTGGTCAGTAGTGCGTGAGCGGGTAGCGCTGATCGAGGCAGCAATTGACACCATCACGACCGGAGCTTTCCTGCATCTGGAAATGGGCCACGGACGAGGGTCATGAGTTGGCCCTGGAAACATATCCGGGGCGCTAGCGGACAGTGATGCGGTCGACGGACTGGTTGTCGAACTCGTCGGTGAGACGTACGGCAATGGTGAGTTCGCCGGGAGACGGACGGTCGAGCGTCAACTGGAAGTCCAGTTCCTTTGAGTCAGCGAGGCGTACGGTGGGATTGACAAGGGTCCATTCACCGCCGTTCAGGGAGATCTCAGCCTTGGTGACGACGCTCAGGGCATCGACGGCACGGAAGCGCAGGTTGACCTTGCCGCCGGCGGGAGAGGCGCCGAGGTCGCGGACGGCGGGCGGCGTGTTGTCAATCAGGAAGTAGGGGCTGGTGGCCTGGTGGGTGAGACCTTCGCCGATGGCGTTGGCGGGGGCATCAGTCGCGGTGACGCGCACCTGGTAGCGGCCGTCGGAAAAGCCGGTGGCGTCGTAGGAGTAGTAGCGATCCTTGAGCTTGTCCTTGAGGGGCTTCCAGGACTGTTCGTTCTCGCCCTTGATCTCGATGGCGAATTCGAGCGTGTCGCCGTTCTCATCGGAGGCAAGCCAGCGGGCTCCAATCATGCCGCGAGAGTAGGTGAGGGCGGGAGAGGTGGAGCCGTCGGATTTCGCTGTGGCAGTGGCCGTGGCGGCCTTGCCAATGGCTGGGAGCGTCAGCGTGCGCGAGGCGGGGATGATGGTGGTGGACGGCGCAGGGAAGCGATAGTTGGCCGGGGTGGGTTCGACGACGTCAATACGCGGGGCGACGTTGCGCGACTGGTAGGCGACGTCCACTTGTGAGAGCGAGGGGCCTTCGGCCTGACCGCCCGACAAGACGGCGCGCCACTGGAGAAAGCGTGCGGAGGGGGAAACGATGCGGCCGTTCTGGAGGGGCGCCCAAGGGGACCAGAGCTGGGTGGGGCGATCGAGATTGCCGCTGCGGGTCTCGTAGCGAATGACGCCGCCACTCAGGACTTCCTTGGTGTGCACGCGGCCCCAGAGGGTGAAGCCGCCAGCATCGAAGACATTGGATTCGTAGACGCCTTCCGGGGCGAGGCCGGGCCCGACTTCGAGGATCTTGCCGATGTTGCCGGTGACGGCAATGGTGCGGGCGCCGTCGCGAACGATACCGGTAATTTGCGTGGAAGCAAAGCTGGAGACAAGGGTATGGCGAGCGGGGCCTTCGATGCGGTAAAGGTTGCCCTTGTTGCCGGTGCCGGCCAGAACGTGCCCGGCGGCATCGACGGCGAGAGCATAGACGATGTCGGTAGGATGGGACCAAAGCTTGAGGGGCGCACCGTCGGCATCGAAGCGGAAGACCTCAGAGCCGCCGGGGACGGCGGTGGGGGGCATGGCAGCTTGCGGGGTGGGAGCAGCGGCTGGCCGGACCTGGACGTTGACGGGGCCGCCGCCCTGCGTGGCAGGGGGGGGCGGGGCGACGACGGGTGGCAATTGTGTCAGGGGGGAAGGACCGGCGGAACGCTGGCCGATCGCAGCGGCAAAGACGCCGCCGCCGGCACGGGCGGCAAGGGCGGTGATTTCGCGCTTGCCGGTCTGGTAAAGCACAAAGGGGTTGCCCTGGGCATCAATGCGCAGGATGAGGCCGCCGGGTTCGGTGCCAGCATAGACAAAGCCGCGGGCGCCGACAGCCAGCGAACGGACGTGGTCTTCGTCAATCTTCATCCAGACGCGGCCCTGGCCAGCGGGAGTAATGCGGTGGAGTTCGCCCTTGTCACCCGTGGCGGCAAGCAGGTCGCCATCCGGGAGGAAGGCCAGCGCCCAGATGTACTTGGCCTTGGGGTCGTAGAACACTTCCGCAGCGCCGGAGGCATTGAAGCGGTAGATCTTGCCGTCGGGGGAAGTGGCGGCGTAGAGACGGCCGTTGCGGTCCAGCGCCATGGCGAAGATGTTCATGCCGTCGACTTCGGCAAAGGTTCGCAACTGGCCCGCGCGGTTGAGCTCAAAGATGGCGCTGCGGGTGGAGGCAGGGCCGCCGGCAGCATAGATGTTGCCATTGGGGGCAGCGACGGCGGACCAGAGGTAGGGGAGCGACGGGTCAGCCAGTTCGCGGACAACGGGAGCCAACGAGAGCAGGCCATCATTGCGAAGGGAGATCTGCTTGAGGGTGCCTTTTTCGAACTCGGCTTGGGTGTCCTGAGACCAGTATTGGGTGTCGATCGCAAAAGAGGCCACAGCCAGGCCCAACAGGGCGGGGGCGAATTTGTTCATAGTGTTCGAGATCCTTAGCGCACAGAGAAGCGCAGAGCGTAATTGCCGCTGATGACGTAATCAAAGGGGATGGCGGCGGCCTCAGTGAACGATTCCATCAGGGTGAGCATGGGGCGCGTGGGGGCGCGGCCAGCCTGGAGGACGTTCATCACCGAGCCGGGAAGGCTGGTGAGGTTGCGGTCATCCAGATAAACGTTGGGCTTGAGGCTGGTAATGACAGCGTAGAGATTGGTGTTGTGGCGGTCGGAATTGATGAGGTTGACGGCCTGGGAAAGCTCGAGGAAGCGGTTGGCGTTGCCGGCCAGCGAAGGGGCGCGATTGAGGGTATCGGCATCGACCAGCACAATGCGGTGTTCGCCCTTGGCGAGGTTGCGCGGAATGCTGATCTGGAGGCTACGGCTGATGCGCTCACCGCGGTAGGGCTGGACGAATACCTTAAGGTTGACCGTGTCGCCGGGGTCGACTTCGGTACGGTCAATCCAGGCGCTTTCGACAATGGCGGAGCGCCGTTCGGGGATCAGGTCGACCGTGACATTGACGGCCTTCAGCTTGGGGTTAGCCAGGGAGTTGCCATAAAGACGGTTGAAACGGTCGCCCCACCAGTTGGCCAGAGCAATGGCGGGTGGCAGGGGGCTGTCACTGATGGTGGACATGACCGACATGTTGAGGGAGGGCAGGCCATCAAGTTCCACTTGACCGGAGAGGCGGTAAGTGGTTTCGTCCGAGAACTCGTTCAGCCCGGAGATGGAATTGAACAGCGTCATGGTCATCAGGAAGGGGGTCCACTTCTGGTTGACGAAGACGTTGAAGCGGAAGTCCTTTTCGCGCGGGGCCGAGCCGGTGGCGGCAAGATTGCGCACTTTCACCTTGACCGGGATGGTGTCAGCCTGTTCGCCGAGAAGGCCCTGGATACCGGAGTGGCGGTCCTGCCGGAGCGCGCCGACAATTTCGGTGGCGTTGCCCACCTTGTTGGGCTGGAAGGAAGAACTGAGAACGGTGAGGATCTCTCCCTTGGCCATGGGCATGTCGACGGGCCCCATATTGAAGAAGGGATGGCCGAAGCCGAGAACCTTCTGGCCGTCGTTATAGGTGACGGTGCCGAGGCCGGAGATGTTCATGTCTCCGGAAACGAGCACGCCGACGATGGGCTGGCCAGGCTTGAGAGAGGTCTTCCAATCGGAGGCCGGTTTGGTTTCGTAATTGGCGCCGGAGGCGCCGCCCATGACGGGGCGCAGGCCCATTTGCTGCAGGGCTGGGCCAAAGTGCTGGAGGGCTGTTTCGTGAAAGCCCGAAAAGGTGAGGGGAGTTTCGATGGGCTGCATGAGGGCGCCGGAGAGGACATGGTCCGGGACCGGCAGAGGGCGGGCACCGGCGACGGTTTGGGGTGTTTTCGCGCCAGCGGGTTTGGAACTGTCGAACTCGTTGATTTCGAGCATGAGGTCAGCCGGGGTGATGCCGCAAATGGCGTCCGGGGAAAAGACACTGATACGCAGGCTGACAGCGCCGACGAGCTTACCGTCGATGTAAACGGGGGAACCGGACATGCCGCCCGCGACGCCAGTGCGGAGCGCCTTGCCAAACATCTTCGCGAGAATGATGTCCTGCTTGGGGCCCCAGGCGTTCTTCCAGACGCCGATGACTTCGATGGGAACGGGCTCCACCTCTGCCCCTTCAAACACCGTCCAGGCAGTGGCTTTGAGGCCGGGCTTCACCTGGTCCAGCGGAAACACTTCCACTTTTCCGATGTTGGGGGCCTGGGCAAGGGCGAGTGAAGCGAGGAAAAATAGCGCTAGGGCCGGGCGGGCGAGGGTGGTCATGGACATTTGGGTTACTGCTAATCAATTAGACGACGCCGGAACGCTTCCGGGTGCCATCCATGATGACATTATATTTAGCTGGCTTTACGCTCGGCGGCGGGAGAGTGCTGGCGGGAAAGGCGCTGAATCTGAGTTTCGAGGGCGACCAGCGACTCATGTATCTCGGCCTGCTGGCTGGACTCCACCGCGTCCAGCAGCCGTTTGGCGGTATCGGCAACGCTGACGGCGGCAATACGGTCGGCCGCGCCGCGAATCTTGCGGACCTCACGCTCGATGGCGTCACGATCATTCTGGGAGATGGCGGACTGAATCTTCTGCAGGCGTTCCGGGGCCATCTGAAGGAAGAGCAGCAGCATGCCTTCAAAGAGATTGACATCATTGTCGGTGAGGCGAGCGGCGAGAGTGCGGTCAATACTTTGCACCGCCAGAGTCTCTTCAGGTTCCGGCAGGCGGCGAGTGGGCGGGGCAGTTTCAAGAAAGCGTTGAATGGAAGCGATGAGACCAACCGGGTTGACAGGCTTGGAGACGTAGTCGTTCATACCCGCGGCAAGGCATCGCTCGCGGTCGCCCGTCATGGCATGAGCGGTCATGGCGATGATGGGCAAGTCCAACAACTGAAGGTCTTCGCGAATTTTACGGGTCGCCTCAATGCCATCCAGATAGGGCATCTGGACGTCCATCAGGACAACATCGTAAGCATCTTTCTGGAGCCGTTCGAGGGCTTCCAGACCATTTCCAGCCACACCGGTTTCCATGCCGCGCTTGGTGAGGATGGATACCACTACTTTCTGGTTGACGACATTGTCCTCAACGATGAGAATGCGCGGCGGCCGGCCGGAGGCAGTTGTAATGGCGGCGGCGGCCGGGGCCTGCGGCGCGGGACGGGAGGGTTGTTCCGCGGTCCGCAGGGGCAGACGAACAAAGAAGCGGCTGCCCTGCCCTTCCCGGGATTCCACCCAGATTTCGCCACCGAACATCTCGGTCAGCTTGCGCGTGATAGCGAGGCCCAGACCGGTACCACCATAGCGCCGGGTGATGCTGCCGTCCACCTGGGTGAACTTGTCGAAAATGGCTTCAAGCTTTGCGGGGGGGATACCGACTCCGGTATCTTCCACCGTCAGAAGGTACTCCTCGGCCCGGGCGGTGGGGGCGAAGCTGACCCGGACAAAACCCGATTCGGTGAACTTGATGGCGTTGCTGAGAAGGTTGGCCAGAATTTGCCGGAAGCGGATGGGGTCACCCACCACTGCCTCGGCCACCGTGGGGGCGACTTCGTACTGGAGGTCAATCCGGCGCTGCCGGGCGCGGGCCTGATGGGTTTTCACGGACTCGGCAACGATGCTCCGCGCCGAAAAGGGAATCATCTCCAGGCCCATTTTGCCGCTTTCGATTTTCGACAGATCCAGAATGTCGTTCAGCAGCGCGAGCAGGGAATGGGCGCAACGTTGGGCTGTTTCCAATTCTTCGCGCTGTTCGGCGGTGAGCTGGCTTTCGAGCACAACATCAAGCATGCCGAGAATGCCGTTCATGGGCGTGCGGAGTTCGTGGCTCATGTTCGCCAGAAATTCGCTCTTGGCCTGGCTGGCGGCTAAAGCCCGGTCCATCGCTTCGCGGAGAGCCTCAGTACGCTGGGAAATACGGGTTTCGAGTAACTCCCGGTGTTCGGCGAGTTGACGGTCACGCTCTTTGAGGGCCTGAATGGTTTCGTTGAAGACCTCACCAACGAACTGGATTTCGTCCCCCGTGGGGCTGATCTGGATCTTTTCGAGCTGTCCGGACTGGGCCCGCTTCATGCCTGCGGCGAGATTCTGCAGCGGCTTGGCCATCAGATGAGCTGTGAAGCGGCCGATAGAGCCAGCAACCACAATCAGAATCGCCACCATCAGGGCGCCCTTGCCCCAATCGAACAAACCGTTGTGGAAGTCGTAGGCCAGATTGACCAGGATTACCCACCCCACCAACAGAGAGGTGAAGATGGAGTACTTGGCGGCGAGGTTGCGGGATGTAGGACTTTTGGGCAAGTTGGTCTCGCAGCGGGCGGTCTCCTAAGGTATTTCGGCAGATTCAGTTTGGCACTTTATGCCCTGATTTCCCATTGGCTAAAAACCTTAACCGTCTTTAAGGTAGGGGGGTTTGTTAGACTGCCGGAGAGATGGCAGCGGCGGCAAATCTGGCAACGAATCTGTGTGGAATTCCCCTGGCGAACCCCGTGCTGGCCGCTTCCGGCACCTTCGCCTACGGCGTGGAATTCGTTGATATTGTTGACCTGAACCAGATTGGGGGCATCGTGGTGAAGGGGTTGAGCCGGGAGCCAATCGCGGGCAACCCTCCGCCGCGCCTGTGGGAGACGGCTGCGGGGATGATGAATTCCATCGGACTGCAGAATATCGGCGTACGGGAGTTTGTGCGGACCAAGCTGCCGGGCCTGCGCCCCTACCGCACACAGGTGATCGCCAATGTTTTCGGCTACGCGGTGGAGGATTACCTGGAGGTCATACGGGTGCTCGAGGATGCCGAAGGGATTGCTGGGTATGAGTTGAATGTTTCGTGCCCCAACACAAAGCACGGGGGCATTTTCTTTTCCGCCGACCCGGGATTGCTGGAAGGACTGGTGGGGATGGTGCGGCCCTTGACCCGCCGGCCGCTGATTGTGAAACTGTCGCCAAATGTCGCCAGCATCACGCCGGTGGCGCAGGCGGCGGAGCGGGCCGGGGCCGATGGCATTTCCCTGATCAATACCGTCATCTCCCTGGCGGTGGACGCGCGCACACGGCGGCCGCGGATCGGCGCGGGCTACGGTGGTTTGAGCGGGCCCGCAGTGAAGCCGCTGGCCCTTCGACTGGTGCATGAGGCCTACAAGGCCGTGAAGATTCCGGTAGTAGGGCTGGGTGGCATTGCCACCGGGGAAGACGCCGCGGAGTTTCTGATTGCGGGAGCCACGGCCGTCGAGGTGGGAACGGCAACTTTCTGGGATCCGGAAGCGCCAGCCCGAATCGCCCGCGAGTTGGGGGAATTCTGCCGCTCCGAAGCGATACCGAGCGTAGGGGAACTAACAGGTACGTTAAAGTTTTGAGTATGCGTCAAGTGGTGAGTACAGCGGCCGCGCCGCAAGCGATTGGGCCTTATTCGCAAGCAATTGTCCACAACGGCATTGCGTATGTGAGCGGGCAGATTCCCCTGGACCCGGCCACCGGACAAATGGTGGAAGGCGGCATTGAAGAACAGACTGTACGAGTGCTGGAGAACCTGGGCGCGGTGCTGGCGGCTTGCGGCTCCGGCTACGGGAAAGTACTCAAGACCACCATCTTTGTGGCGGACATGAATGACTTCGCCAAAGTTAACGAAATCTACGCCCGGTATTTTGGCGAAGCGCCACCGGCGCGCGCCACCGTGCAGGCGGCGCGTCTGCCGCGGGATGCGCGCGTAGAAATTGAAGCTATCGCAGCAGTCGACTGACGTCTACAGATAGAACCCCGCGGAAGCCCCCACCCACTCCAGATTCTTGTTGTAGTCCACCCCCATCTGCTTGCCGCGGCCCATGCGGACAATCAGGTTGGCGGCCAGCGGCTGCGGCATGCTGGGCAGCCAGATGTACATGATGCGGATTTCGGCCATGGTAGGCCCGTGGGGAGTCTGAATCACGGGTGCGAAGCGCACACGTTCCTGCAATATGTAATTGCGGCGGTCGCGCAGGGGAATCGCCGAGAGTTGTTCCAGTGTTGGCCCCACCACGACGCCGAGTCCAGCGAAGCTGTAGAGGGGCTTGAGGACGTAATTCTCCGGGTCCGCGGGCAAGTCTGTCACTTCGTGGAGGAAATGACTGCGCGGCACGGTGGGGTGCTGAAACCAGGGAATTGAGAATTTGCTCAGGCGGTAGAACCAGTTGGGGTGGCCAGCCCATTCCACTTGCAGATCATCGGTCCACGCAAAGGGGCAGGCAATCTTGCGGCGTTCCAGTTCATCGAAGATGACGCGGTTGTAGATGCGGTGGATGGGCGTTTCGATGCCGTCGCGGTCGTAGAAGAGCTTCGTGCCACGCTGGCGCACCTGGGTAACGCAAACCGCACGCACGCCGTAAATGCGCTCTGTGCAGATGAAGTCACAGACCGTCTTCTGGTGTTCGGGGTCTACCTCGAGCAGCACAACATTCTCAGGCGAATGGCCATTCAGAATCGCCTCGCCGAGAAGCTTGTGATAGGCGTCCAGATCGAGGTCGCTCAAGAGGTGGCGCAGGTTGGGATCGAGGTCATAGGCGCGGACATACTGACGCGCCATTTCCGTCTGGTAGGCGTAGAGGCTGGCAAAGCCCTGAATCTCAACCAGCTTGGGAGTAATGCGTCCCTGTTCATGCACCAGACCGAAGTCGGCCTGGACAAAGAGCGGCTCAAATGATTCGTTGGGCACCCGGTAAGGCGCGGGAATCTCCTGATGCGAAGCTTCCTGATAGTGTTTGTTGGCACGGAGTTGCAGTACCAGGTCCCGGCCGGCGCGCGACATTTCCTGCAGTAGTTCGCGCGGGAAGAAGCAGGGAGTTTCCGAATGGCGGAAGTCCACATGGCGGCCGATGGCGGCATCAATGGAGTGCAGCAACTGCTGGTATTTCGCGGGGGTCCAGCGGCGGTTGAAGTCCTCGCGCAGGGCAGTGAGCATGATTAGTGCTCAACCAGAAAACGGCCGTCGCGCATGATCTGGCGGTCATCGGCCCAGATGTCGAACTGGCGCCCCACCACGTCGATGTGAGTGGACGAATACCAGTCAGCGCCCGTGTGCGCGCCATACGGGTTACCAAAGGCGATGTGAACGCCAGGGATTTTTTCGTCCTGGAGAATGTTGCCAATGACGTCTGTGAGGGCAAGGTTGGTGCCAATGGCAAACTCTCCCACACGATCGGAGTTTTCGTCGGTGTGGCAATAGGCCCAGAATTCATCGCGCAGTTCCCGGTTGGCGCTTTCGGCCGAGACCATGCGATTACCCTCCACGCGCACGGTGAGGGGTGTATCGCGCAGGTCGCCATACTTGGCGCAAAGATAATCCCCAACAACGCCGTCAATCACGAAAACACCATTCACTTCGCCGGGGGAAGTGAAGCATTCCCCGCCGGGCAGGTTACCCCATTTGGCAGTGGAGATGATACCGGAGGTCTTGATCCAGTTGTAGTTCGGATTCATGTCGGCGACGATACTGGTGCCATTGGGCGTGGTGGCGCGAATCTGCCGGGCGCCGGCGGCGATGTCCCGCACCGCCACGCTGAGGGCATCCACCTTGAGAAAGTCCGCCCGCATGCCTTCGAGCATGATGCGCTTTTCGATGTTCACCATGTGGGCGTGGCGCATCTTGCGGCGGTTTACGACGTCGGTCATCTGCATGCGGCTCTTGAGTTCGCCCTGCTGGGCCACCACCGCGAAGATGGAAACCTGTGAGGATTCCATATCCGCCAGCACCTCGGGCGGCATTCCCGAGAGCGGGCGGGGAGCGTAGTCTTCGAGGCAAAAACTGCGCCAGGGGGCGCCGACAGCCGAAAGTTCAGCCGCGAGAGCCGCGGCGATTTCCTCGCTGGCCCTGTCCGTGATCAGCGTCACCTTTTCGTGCGGCTCAACGCGCAGACAGGTGCGGATGGCGTTACGCGCGCCGGGTGTGAGTTCGGGGTCGAATTGGGTGGGCAGCAATGTTACAGTCCAGCCTCCGTTTCGGAAATGATGTAGTCGACGACAGCCTTCAGGTCGCCGGTTTCGCGCCAGACGCGGAGTTGGCGGTCCGCACCGGTGCCCATGCGCAGCATCTTGTAGATGTAGGAGATTTCCTCCCGGCTGCCGAGTTCATCCACTACGTCGTCGATGAAGTGAAGGTACTCGAAGAGCAGGTCCTTGAGCGGCACCTCGATCTGTTTGCCGAAATCAACGAGCTTGCCATCGAGGCCATAGCGCGCGGCGCGCCACTTATTCTCCATGATAAGGGCGCGACGGTAGAGACGGAACCCCTGGTTGTTGCTGTGCAATTTGTAGAGCTTGGCGACGGTGGCTTGCAGGAGAGCAGCGATGGCGATGGTTTCATCGAGGCGCATGGGAAGGTCCATGATGCGGAACTCCAACGTCGGGAAGTTCGGGTGCGGGCGGATATCCCACCAGATCTTCTTCGCATTGTCGATACAATTCGTCTTGATGAGCAGGTTGACAAAATTGGTGTATTCGCCCCAGGAGGGAAAATAGTCAGGAATGTTGGTGCGCGGGAACTTGTCGAAAACCTTGCAGCGGTAGCTCTTGAGGCCCGTTTCGAGCCCCAGCCAGAAGGGTGAGTTCGCGGTCAGGCCCAGCACGTGGGGCACGAAGTAGCGCGCGGCATTCATGATCTGAATGGCGGCTTCGCGGTCTTCGATGCCAATGTGCACGTGAAGGCAGAAGATCAGATTGGAGCGGGCCACCGACTGCATGTCCTCCACAATGGTGGCGTAGCGTTCATCCGGATAGATTTCCTGTTTGCGCCAGTCGGCGAAAGGGTGTGTGGAAGCAGCTGCAATGCGCAAGCCATTCTGATAAGCCAGCTGAATGATGTTGGTGCGCAGTTCCTTGAGGTCCTGCTTGGCCTCCTGTATGTTGCGGCAAACCCCCGTGCCCACCTCCACCACGCTCTGATGCATTTCCGGCTTGACGCGCTCGGCCAGAATTCGCTGGCCCTTGGCAATGATTTCGGAACTGATGTGGGAGCGCAGGTCTCGCGTCACCGGGTCAATGGTTTGGTATTCCTCTTCAATGCCAATGGTGAGTGAGGGCTGACTCATAGCAAGATTATCCTCCAGGCGGAATCGGGCGTGGGGCAGATACGGGCCAGCATGGGCCCGCCTATTGCGTTCACATTCGTCAAAAAGAAAGTTACAGCGCGCAAGTGCATTATTTATCAATGAGATGGAAGCATACCGCCAAAGCGCAGGAAACAGTTTGGCCGTGACTGAAGGTTAGGCTCATATCCGTACTTGAGCTTGGCTGCAAACAACTTGGGGGTGGCGTCCGATGGGCGCCACCCCATTTTTTCGTTCGCTACGCCGGGCAATGGAAGGAAGGGATTCAACATGAGTAGCAAACAGAACAATTTGCGAATCGGGAAGATGGCAGCGAGCCTGATGGCGATGCTGCTGACCACTGTGGCAACAGGACAGGCGCAGCCGGTGCTGACGCAGATTCGAGATGTGATTTATAACGCGGACGGGTCGCTGTTCAGCGGGCTGGTATTGATTGACTGGAAGAGTTTTGAAACCACCAATGGCGCCATCATTGGCCAGAACAGTAAGGTGGTCCAGATTGTGGATGGCCTGCTGGAGGTACATCTGGCGCCGACAACCGCAAACAACAAGACCTACTATCAGGCTCGGTATATCAACCGGGGCCGGATGCGGTTTTCGGAAATCTGGGCGGTACAGCCGGCAAATCGTTCGCTGAAGCTGAATGAAGTCCGGGCCATTCTGCTGCCTGGAGGTTTCGTGGCGGCGCCTGCGCTGGCTGGCAGCGAAGGCGGGTCGACTGGTGGCGGAGGTGGTCCCGTGATCGGGGAAAGTAATGCCGGGGACTTCGTGGATATGGAAACGCCGACCGGGTTGGTCAATGGCACGAATCTGGTCTTCACCTTGGCCGGCTCTCCGAATCCAGCGGCAAGCCTTGCCCTGTACCGGAACGGCATCCGTTTGAGCTCGGGGGTGGATTACACACTCAGTGGCAGCACCATCACCTTTTTGAGCGGCGCCCAGCCAGTGGCGGGCGACATTCTGCGTGCCAATTACCGGACGGGCACCATTGGCAGTACCCCGCACTCAATTCTGAGTGAACTGCACTCGGATACGGTGGCCGAGACCGTCCAGCGTGGCGACCTGATTGTCGGCCAGGGAAGTACGGCACAATGGCGCCGCCTGCCGCTGGGCGCGGCGAATCGCTGCCTGGTATCGAATGGGCAGGATGCCATCTGGAATACGTGCCTGTTCACGGCATTTCCAAGCGGCGCGATCACCTTCAGCGCAGCGGATGGCGTATTGAGCCAGGACTCCACAACCTTCTTCTGGGACAACGGCAATAAAAGGCTGGGACTGGGCACCAGTGCCCCCTCCGCCAACCTGACCGTGCGTGCTTCTGCCGGACAGGGCCTTAGCAATCTCACCGCCTGGTTGAACGCCAGTGGGACAACCGTGGCCAGTGTAAACGCGTCGGGTACCATGAGTGCACAGCGGGTGGCTGCGGCCAGTTCCACGACGACGGCCGGATTCAATGACTCCGGACCGCCGAACGGGGCAGACCCGAGCAGCCGCAGCACCGGCGATTTCTGGTACAACCGGTCCCAGCGCGCACGTAAGACTTTCGAGGCGAATCAGGTGCATAGCTTACCGCAGGTGATCTGCAGCGTTGGCGGGGGCACGACGAGTTCCACTACAAACGCGGTGCTGGGTTCCTGCAATGTGCCAGCGGAGTTCTTCGACTCTGGCGACCGCATTGAACTGGCGGCCAATTTCGAACACGGCGGCACAGCGAGTGATTTCACGGTGGAGATTTTCATCGGTAGTGTGTCGCTGTTCTCCCGCAGCTTTGCCAGCACGGATACACTGGCCTTCGTCCGCGGCTCGGGGGGGTATTATCCGACCGGCGTGGCTCTGGGCACTTACAGCTTCGGCACGGCGGGCAGCAACGCGGGCAGTGCGTTTGCCGGGCTTTCCGCCAACACCACACTGGTGCCTACCGCGGCAGCCAAAATCCAGTTCCGCGGGCGGCTGAACACGGGTGGCGGCGACACCCTGTTTCTGCGGAACTTCACTGTCATCCGCTACCCGGCGCAATTTAACCCCTAAGGAGCTCTGGAGCGACCTTTATCCTTCGATCCCTTCTTCCTCCAGAAAAGGCAAAGGGCGGAAGCCGCTGAACGGTTCCGCCCTTTGTCTTTGAAGGTGTTCCTTTGGTTTAGAAGAAGAAGCGGAGGCCACCCTGCCACTGGCGGGGGTTGCCTTGCTGCGAGTTCTGCCGGAAGTAGGAGCCGTCCGCGTTGCGGAGGCGCATGAAGTCCGCCGCCACCGGAGCAGTGGAGCCGTTGGCCAGGAAGCCATTGCCATAAATGGAAGTGGTGCCACCAAAAACGACGTTGTCGGCGTTCAGCAGGTTGAAGGATTCCACCGAGAACTGCAGGCGGTAGCGTTCCTTGATGCTGAAGTTCTTCATGATGCGGATATCCGTGGTGGTGAAGCCACGGTTGCGGAAGTAGTTCCGCTCGAAAACTTCGCCAGGGCCACGGTAGGGACGGTCATTGTTGTTGCCGTCGCGATTCAGGTCCGACCCGGCGCGCGGGTTGATCGGCAGACCTGAACGAGCCCGCAGAATGCCAGACACTTCAAAGCCGAAGGGCAGTGAGTAGACCGCATTGCTGGTGAGGTTGTGCCGGATGTCCATCGAGCTGAAGTAGTATTCCGGACGCAGATTGAAGCTGTCCTCGTAGAGGAAGCCCCCGGCGTCACGTTCGCTGTCATCATCGGAGAAGTTCTGCGCAACCGTATAGAAGCTCTGGAACTGGAACTTCTTCGTGCGGTATTGGGCTTGCAGCGTCATCGCGCGGTACATGGAGCGAGCCGAGTTTTCGCGGATGGTGAGGTTGGTCACAGTAGTGACCGGACGGAGCACACCGCCACCCACCAAACCATAGTCAGGGCGCTGGCTGAGGTCGCCGGCGCGCAGAGTGGGTACCGGGAGGTTGTAGTTGCGGTTCCGATTGAGGTGAACAGTGTTCACATAGTTGAACTGGATACCAGCGGTGAAGTTCTTGAACCATTCCGTTTCCGTGCCCAGACCGATCTGGAAGGAGCGGGGGTTGCGGAAGTCGGGGGCAGTAGTGGTGAAGCTCGCGCCGATGAAAGGGTCGCGCGCCGTGCCACCAAGAGCGATGGCGGCAGCCCGCTGAACAGTCTCGAGAGGAATCACCGGAAGCGCGCCCAGGGGAGTGCGATTCAGGTCCACACCGGCTTCGAGGAAGGCCTGATACACAGTCTTCTGCGCACCGGCCCCACCGACAGTGATGGAAACGTCACCGGGAGGATTACGGAAGTTGTTGTTCGGGCCCGAGAAGGTCAGCAGCGGCGTAGCGGCATAGAACACGCCGGTATGGCCGCGCACCACCGTGCGGAACTTGTCCGTAAATGGGGTGTAGGCAAAGCCGAAACGCGGTGCGATCTGGGCCATGGTGTTGTTGATGCGGCGCGGGCTGGCGATATTGCCAATGGGAAAACGTACGCCTTCAATGCGGGCGATGGCCGCTTCGTTGTTGGCTTCCACCTTGGGGTTGATTTGGCCTTCCCAGCGCAGACCGAAGTCCAGCGTCAGGCGATTGTTGACGCGATAGCTGTCCTGGGCGAAGGCCGCAATCTGGGTGGCGTCGAAATCCGCCAGCAGGTTGCCAATCTGGCGCGTGTAGGTCACGTTGGGGTTGTCAAAGCGGTTGCCGCCGTTGCCGCCATTGCCGCCGGCGATATCAAGAACGGAGCCAATTACGCCATTGACGTTGAAGGCGCCGAACTGGTTGAAGCCGAAGCTCTGCGCCGTGGGCAGGTAGCTATAGTCGAAACCGACCTTGACGCTGTGCTTGCCGCTCAGAATGGTCATGGAATCGGTGATCTGCCAGCGCTTGTCAAACTGCGTGGTGGGCAGGAAGCTGCGCGCCCCCCAGGTGGTGACGTTCTGCAGGTTCACGCTCGGGTTGTTGGAATTGGCGGTACGGGGGCGAATTTCGTAGGAGCCCGAGAATTTGAGGTCATTTACGATGCGCGGCGAGAAGATATGCGTGTACTGCATCGTGCCGTTGTGGATGCGATCCAGTTCGTTCCCTTCCTGCTCCACGGAAATGTTGGTTACAGGGTTCACCGCCGCACCAACCGTGATGGCGTTCGTTTCCACCGAGTCGGAGAAGTTGTAGCGCAGCGTGAGGCGGTGGCCGCCGTTGAAGATGTAGTCGGCCTTCGACGTCATGGCCGTGGCGCGGTTGGTCTGTTCGAAAGGACCCTCAAACCCGCGAATCAGGTTGATCGCTTCGGTGTTGCGCGGAGTGAGCGTCACGTTATTGATCGAAGGAATGTTCACTACGCGGGGCGTCTTGGAATTCTGGCTTTCGGCAGCCAGAAACAAGAACATCTTGTTGGTCTTGATCGGGCCGCCCACACCGCCGCCGTACTGCTGCAGCGTTTCGGAAGGACGAACGTTCAGAATCGGATTCTTCGAGCTCAAAGCGCGGTGACGGATCTGATAAAAGCCCTCGCCATGGATTTCATTGGTGCCGGACTTGGTAATCGTGTTCATCACGCCGCCGGTGGAGCGGCCATATTCCGCCGAATAACCGGTGGCCAGCACCTGGAACTCCGCAATGGCGCTCTGTGGCACTGTGATGATGCTGGTGGAACGCTCACCGCCACGAATGCCGCCGAAGAAGGGCTGGTTGTAATCCGCACCGTCGAGCATGATGTTCGAGTTGATGCCGCGCTGCCCGGCGAAAGAAATCTGATTGCGCGTGGCGCCTTCGACTGCCGCCATGGGGGTCAGCTGCACGAAGTCCTGGAAGCGGCGGCCGTTGATGGGCAGGTTGGTGATGGCTGTCGCATTCACCAGCGTGCTGGCTACAGGTACAGCATCCTGCAACAGGGTTTCACCCACTTCCACTGTGGTATTGGTGGCCTGGACGCTCATGCGGATGTCAACGGTGATCGTGGAACCAACGTTGAGTACAAGACCACTGATCTTGTTTTCCGCGAAACCAGGCGCGGCAGTTGTTACTTCGTAGGTGCCGGGGTCCAGCAGCACGGCGCGGTACGTGCCGTTTGAGGTGGTGGTGAGTTCACGAGTGGCGCCAGTCAGGGCACTCTTGATGGAAATCTTCGCTCCGCTGATCACAGCAGAGTTAGGATCAAATACGGTACCGACAATTTGGCCTTTGTTCGCGTCGGCCTGCCCAAAGAGTAGGGGCAAAGCGCACACGAGGAACATTACGAGTCGTAGTGTGTGTTTCATAGAGAGTGAGTGAATTGAAAAACCTGAAGGGGGATACTTTCAAAGTAGCCCAATTCCATGACGATTGCATGAAATTTTCTTTTCCGTCTCGCCCATGAGAGAATCATAGTAATCTTGATAGGGAAGTAGATATGCAGACTGTGCCCAGTGTAGAAGAGCAATTTGATCAGACCGTGCAGGCAGATATCGCCCTGTTTCGGAAGCAGGTGGATGATTATTTGAGCGGGCGGTTGACGGATGACGAGTTTCGCGCGCTGCGACTGCGGCGCGGCGTCTATGGTCAACGGCAACCGAATGTCCAAATGATCCGGACCAAGATACCCGGCGGTTTGGCTACGGCGGCGCAGATGGAGAAGATGGCCGATATTGCGGACAAGTACGCCGCAGGACGGGGACATCTGACGACGCGCCAGAACATGCAGTACCACTTCATTCCGCTGGCAGTGGTCCCGGACCTGTTGGAGGAGCTCGGGCAGGTTCGTTTGACCACCCGGGAAGCTTGCTACAACACGGTACGCAATGTCACCGGGTGCCCTTTGTCCGGCGTCTGCCCGGATGAAATCTTCGACATCGCTCCCTATGTGCGCCAGGCCGCTTTCGCTTTTCTCCACAAGGAATTGACCGACAACCTGCCGCGCAAATTCAAGATCAGCTTCTCGGGCTGCACCAGCGACTGCATGGCGGGTGGCATTCATGACCTTGGCTTCACCGCCCGCATCGTGGACGGCAAACGCGGCTTTCGCGTCGTCGCGGGAGGTGGCTTGGGCCCGCTTCCGAGCGAGGCGCAGGTGCTGGATGACTTCTTGCCCGTCGAACGATTGGTGAACCGCTGCGAGGCAGTCATTCGCGTGTTCGGCAAGTACGGCAACCGCAAAAACAAGCACAAGGCGCGGCTGAAATTCATCATCCGCGAGCGCACCTGGGATTGGTTCAAGGAGCAGGTAGAGAACGAATACGCCGACATTCTGACCAACGGCGGCATTGAGGCTCCGGCCGTCGTGCCAGAAGGATTCGGCGCCTATGCGCCGGAGGGTCAGAAGCTCGGCAAAGAAGCGTTACTTCCGGTTCTGCCGGACCTGCCACCGGATTACGAGCGCTGGCTGCGAACCAATGTGCGCCCGCAAAAGCAGACGGGCAATGCCGTTGTGACCATCAAGGTCCCCCAGGGCAACATGACCTCCCAGCAAATGCGCGCGGTAGCGCAGATTGCCCGAGCCGCCGGGGATGGACTGGTGCGCGTCACCATTGATCAGAACCTCACCGTGGCCTGGGTGCCGCAGAACCGGTTACGCGAAGTCTACGCCGCCCTGCAACAAGCCAAATTGGCCGAGGCGGGCGCAGATGAAATTGATGACATCGTGACCTGTCCCGGCGCCTGGAGCTGCAATCTGGGAATCACCAAAACCATGTCCCTCGGCGAAGCCTTGCGTCACACGGTGGCCAATCACCCCGACGCGCAGGTACGCAAGCTGCACATCAAGGCAAGCGGTTGTCCCAATTCCTGTGGCCAGCACTGGCTGGGCGACATCGGCTTCTTCGGCAATGTCCGCAAGTTTGATGGCCGCGAGGTGCCGTATTACCAGATGCTGCTGGGCGGAGGCAAGGATCGCGAGGGGATATTGAAGTATGGCTTCACCATCCAGAGCATCCCCGCCAAAACGGCCCCGGAAGCGGTGCGCCGCGTCATTGAGCACTTCATTGCGAACCGGCAGGATGGCGAAAGCTTCCGCGAATATGTGCTTCGCTTCAAGGTGGAAACGTTCCGGGCACTGACCGCTGATCTCGCCAAGCCCATGGAAATCGACCCTGATTTTTATCAGGACTGGGGCGATACCGAAGCCTTCAGCCTGCAGTTGGGCCGGGCGGAGTGCGCGGCCTAGGGCTTACCCCGCAGTTTCTGCGCCGAGACGCCCGACGGCCTTGGCGTTTCCTGTGACACGGCCGCGGCGAGGGCGCCGAGTTGGACCGGGATGGATGTATCGATCATCTCGAACATGGTAGCCAGTGGTAGCCCCTCCGCCTCACGAGTGAAGGTGAGTTCCGCAGCCCCAGCATCCACATCGATCCGCAGACAATCCCCATCCTGAATCTGCTCTGTGGCGAGCAGATTCGATAAGGGCTGCACCAGCAGGCGCTCCATACTGCGCTTCAGGTGGCGGGCGCCATAGCGAGGGTCCACCCCCTGTTCCAGCAGAAAGCTCTTGGCTTCATCGGTTACCGCCAGTACAAACTTGCGCTGGTTATTGCCGGCCAGAATGCGCTGCTGAAAGATCGCCAGTTCGATATCCAGAATCCGGCGAAGGTCTTTTTCGGCAAGACTGCGGAAGACGACGATCTTGTCCAGCCGATTCATGAACTCCGGTGTGAATTTCTTCCGGGCTGCTTCAAGACCCGTTCGGTTGGTCTTCTCAGCCCGCTTCTGGCTTTCCGCCGGCGATACCTCGGTCTGCGCCAGCGCCTGCGCAAATCCCATTTTGGGACTCGCGATCCGGCTCATTTCCGCCGCCCCCAGATTGCTGGTCATGAAGATCATGGCCCGGGAAAAATCCACTTTGCGGTTGTCACCGAGCGTAAGAATCCCCTTATCCAGAATCCCCAACAGCAGGTTCCACAGCGCGTCACTGGCTTTTTCAATCTCATCGAAGAGGACAAAGCTGAGCTTGACGTCATCAGTCCAGTACTGATTCAGCATCTCCTGGCTTAACAGGGGATGCGTTTCCCGGTGGCCCAGATATCCCGGTGGGCTCCCAATCAACTTCGCTATTTCGTGACTGTGCTGGAATTCCGCGCAGTCGATTTTGATGACCGGATTTGGGCGGCGCAGCAGGCATTCCGCTGCGGCTTCCACCAGTCGCGTCTTGCCCGTCCCGGTCGGCCCGAGAAAGAGAAAGCTGCTGATGGGACGGCCCGGCGAATTCAAACCCGTCGTGTACATCTGAAACATGTTCACGATCTGCCCGATCGCATCGTCCTGTCCCGCGATCAACTGCCGCAGGCGGTATTCCAGGTAGGAGGCATCTTTGCCCGTTCGCTTCGGATCAAGCGCTGTCTTTATGGGTTTGGGTGACTCACTCAGGCCCAATATGCGGCGGCCGTAGTTGATAGGTTGCAGTGTCACAACAGGATCATTAGCAAGTTCAGGGCCATTCTCTTTTTGCCATTTGGCACGGGCCGGAAAGCGCAAATTAATATGCCTCAGTTGTATTTCGGCGTGCGGTGAGGAATCTTTAGTCTGCCCACTTTATACTGGTAGTAATGCAGGATATGAGCCTGTTCTGGCTGCGCAGCGCAGCCATTTTCTATGCGGCGGGCCTGTTCCGCACGCTCTGGCTCTTTCTGCGTCAACGCAGCGGGGACACCCCTGTAGCGCCCGGTTGGCCCGTTTTGGGAAGTTTTGCTGTTGGCACAGTGCTGCATGCCGTTTCCATCGTGGAACGCACCTTCACCGTCGGACACCTCCCCGTCGACAATTTCTACGAATCCCTAAGCCTCTTCGCCTTTGTTCTGGGCATCTTCTGCCTGGTCGCTCATTGGCGCTACAGCTTTTCCTCCCTGGGGGTACTGCTATTCCCCGTGGTCACCTTGATGACCTGGGTAGCGTCCACGGAAAGCCCCGTAGCGGTGTGGGCCAACCCGCGCGTCCGCGGCGCCTGGCTCATCGTTCACGTCACGCTCATCCTCTGTGGCATCGCCAGCGTCTGCCTCACCGCCGGCGCTTCCCTCTTCTACCTCGTCCAGGAGCGCAAGCTCAAGAAGAAAGACCTTGCCGGCGCCTCCCGCCTGCCTGCCCTGCGCACTCTCGACGCGGTCATCAATCGCGCCATGGGCCTCGGCTTCGTCTTCACGACGCTGGGCGTACTGGCCGGCTCCACCTGGGCCTACATTGAAAGCGGCACCAAGTGGCTGGGCAACCCCAACGTCCAGTTCGCGCTCTTCACCTGGGGCTTCTATCTCGCAGTCGTCTTCCTCCAGATCAGCCAGGGCTGGCGCGGCCGCCGCACCGCTCTCATGTCCCTCAGCCTGCTCGCCTTCTCCGCAGTCACCTGGATGACCCACATCGGGCTAAGGAACACCCTCGAACGATGAGCCGGATAGCCATTTGCGGCTTGAGCCACCATACGGCGCCTGTCGAGGTGCGCGAGAAATTCGCCCTCCCCGCCCCTTCCCTGCCCGCCGCCCTCACGGAATTGAACCACCTTGCCGGCGTCAAGGAAAGCCTCATCCTTTCCACCTGCAACCGTGTGGAGCTCGCCCTCACCCTGGAGGAAAGCGCCAACCTCAACGAAGCTCTCGGGCAGTTCCTCGCCAAGCAGTCAAATATGGCGCTGACTGCCGTTGACCCCTACCTCTACAAACTCGAAGGCCGCGACGCCGTCCGCCATCTCTTCCGCGTCGCCTCCAGCCTCGATTCCATGGTCGTCGGCGAACCCCAGATCCTCGGCCAGCTCAAGGAGGCCTACACTCTCGCCAAGGAAATGGGCACGGTCAACAGCCACCTCGAGCAACTGGTCACCCGCGCCTTCCACGTCGCCAAGCGCGTGCGTTCGGAAACAGAAATCGGCTCCAGCGCTGTCAGTGTCAGCTACGCCGCCGTCGAACTCGCCCGCGAAATCTTCGGCAACCTCGCCGGCAGCAAGGTGATGCTCATCGGTGCTGGCAAGATGAGCGAACTCGCGGCCCGGCACCTGCGCAACACCGGCGCCGAACAGATCTACGTCACCAACCGCACCTACGACCGCGCCGTCGAACTGGCCAAGCTTTTTGAGGGCTGGATCGTCGACTTCAGCACCTTCCGGCAAACCCTGCCCAGCGTCGACATCGTCATTACCTCCACCGGCGCGCGTGAGCCGATCCTGACCAAAGAGGATATGCGCACCGTCATGAAGGCCCGCCGCAATAAGCCGGTCTTCATCGTCGACATTGCCGTGCCGCGCAACGTCGAACCCGCCGTCAACGAGCTCGACAACGTCTTCCTCTACGACATCGACGACCTCCAGAAAGTCGTCGAGCGCAACCTGCGCGGCCGCGCGGAAGCCGCTGAACACGCCGCCCGCATCATCGAGGAAGAAATCCAGTGGGTGGAAAGCCGCATGCGCGAGCGCGAGGTCTCACCCGCCATCGTGAGCCTGCAAGGCAAGCTCGAAGAGGTGCGTGCGGCGGAAGTAGAACGATACCGGAACAAGCTGGGCCCTCTGTCGCCCGCCCAGGAGGAAGCCATCGAAGCCATGACCCGCGGCATCATCAACAAGGTAGCCCACGGCGCCATTGCCGAACTGCGCCGCAGCGGCGCCCAGGGCGACGCGTCTGCCACTCTCGCCATCCTGCGGCGTGTCTTCCGTCTGGAGCCGAAGCTGTGATGATCATCGGCTCCCGGGGATCCCTGCTGGCCCTCTGGCAGGCCCGCCACATCCAGGCCCGCTTGCACCAGAACGGCATCGAGGCGCGCATCGAAGTCATCCACACTACTGGCGACAGGATCACCGATGTCCCCCTGGCCCGCCTCGGCGCGCAAACCTCCACCAAGGGTCTCTTCACCAAGGAACTCGAAGACGCCCTGCTCGAAGGCCGCATCGATCTCGCCGTGCACAGCCTCAAGGACATGCCCACCGAACTCCCCGCCGGGCTCGAACTGGTCGCCATTCCCGAACGCGAAGATCCCTTTGACGCCCTCGTTGGCACCCCCCTCGACAGACTGCCCACCGGCGCCCGCGTGGGCACCAGCGCTCTGCGGCGTCAGGCCCAACTGCAAGCCCTGCGGCCGGACCTCACGGTCGAATCCATCCGCGGTAATCTCGACACGCGCCTGCGTAAACTCGACGAGGGCCAGTACGACGCCATCGTGCTCGCCTGCGCCGGCCTCAAGCGCCTCGGTTGGGCTGACCGCATTCAGCACCGCTTCGCCCCTCACGAAATCTGCCCGGCCGTCGGCCAGGGCGCTCTCGCCATCGAGGCCCGTGCGGGCGACTACCGCGTCACCCGGTTCCTTACCCACCAGCCCACCCAACAGGCCGTCACCGCCGAACGCGCCTGCCTGCGCGAATTCGGTGGCGGTTGCCAGATTCCCCTCGGCGCTCATGCCGCCTGGCGCGGCGGCCAACTGCATCTCGAAGCCGTCGTGGCCTCGCTCGATGGCCAGCGCCTCATCCGCTTCGCGCACCAGGGCCTCGACCCCGAAGAACTCGGCCAGCGCGTCGCCGCCGGCCTCATCGCGCAAGGAGCACACGAGGTGCTCGGTTGAAGGTTTATCTCGTCGGCAGCGGGCCGGGCGATGCCGAACTGTTAACCCTCAAGGCCAAGCGCCTGCTCGAGGATGCTGAAGTCGTCCTCTATGATCACCTCTCCAGCCCCGAGGCCCTGAAACTGGCCGCCCACGCCGAGAAGTTCTACGTCGGCAAGGTCCGCGACAACCACACCGTCCCCCAGGAAGAAATCACCGCCCAGATGATTGCCCTGTGGCGAGAGGGCAAGCGCGTAGTACGCCTCAAGGGCGGCGACCCCTACCTCTTCGGGCGCGGTGGTGAGGAATGCGAAGCCCTGGCCGAAGCCGGCGTCCCCTTCGAAGTGGTCCCCGGCATCTCCTCAGCGATTGGCGCGGCAGCCTACGCCGGCATCCCGCTCACCCATCGCGACTACGCCAGCTCGGTCGCCTTCGTCACCGGACACCACCCCGCCTCCATCGACTGGACCAAGGTCGCCCGCGTCGATACCCTCGCCATCTTCATGGGCGCTTTCCACTACCCGGAACTCGCCGCCGCGCTCATCACCGCCGGCAAGTCACCCGACACCCCCGCGGCCGCTGTCACCTGGGCCACCCGCGGAGCCCAGCACACGGTAGGCGGCACCATTGAATCACTCCAGCACGACAGGATACAGCCCCCCGCCATCATCATCGTCGGCGAGGTGGCGCGCCTCGCTGGCAAACTCAACTGGTTTGAAGCCCTGCCCCTGCATGGCGTCAAGGTGCTGGTCACTCGCGCCGCCACGGCCGAAGCCAGAATGCAGCGTCACCTCGAAGCCCTCGGCGCCGAAGTCCTCGACTACCCCACCATCGCCATCGCCCCGCCCGAAGCGCCTGTCGCGCTCAGCAATGTCCACACCTACGACTGGCTCATCTTCACCAGCGTCAACGCCGTCGAAAAGTTTGTCGAGCTCCTCCTCGCTTCCGGCCAGGACATCCGCGCCATGCGCGGCAAGCTCTGCGCCATCGGCCCTGCCACCCGCGCCGCCCTCGAAGGCCTCCACCTGCGTGTCGATGTCGTCCCGCGGGAGTACGTCGCCGAAAGCCTCGCCGCAGCTCTGGCCAGCGAAAACATGCAGGGCCAGCGCGTCCTGCTGCCCCGCGCTGCCGTGGCCCGCGACATCGTCCCGGAAGCACTGCGCCACATGGGCGCGACGGTCGACATCGTCGAGGTCTACCGCACCGTCGTGCCCGACTCCGGCCCTGCCCCCAGCGCCGACTGGGTGGCCTTCACCAGTTCCTCCACCGTCAAAAACTTCCTGGCTCTCAACGAACCGGGCGCTCTCGCCCATTACCGCATCGCCTCCATCGGACCCATCACCAGCGAAACCCTGCGCAAGCACGGCTATGAGCCCACTGTGGAGGCCAACCCACACACCACCGAAGGGATCGTCCACGCCATTGCCGCCCATCACCATCCGCCGCGCCACCGCGCCTGACCTCGCCGCCATAGTCGCCTTCAACATTGCCATGGCCTGGGAAACCGAAGGCCTGCGCCTCGACCAGGCCGCCATCAGCGCTGGCGTCCAGGGCCTCTTCGATCAGCCCCAGTTCGGCTTCTACGTTGTGGCGGAACGCGCCGGCGAAGTCGTCGGCAGCCTCATGATCACCTACGAATGGAGCGACTGGCGCAACCGCGTCTTCTGGTGGATCCAGAGCGTCTATGTGCGGCCCGAGGCCCGCGGTCAGGGTGTCTATCGTGCTCTCTACGAAGGCGTCCGCACCATGGGCCGCGACGCCAACTGCTGCGGATTCCGCCTCTATGTGGAGAAGACCAATGGGACCGCCCAAGCCGTCTACCGCAAACTGGGCATGGCCGAAAGCCACTACCTAATGTTTGACGAAGGGCTTTAGCGCCAGGTCCACCAGGCCACCCATCGCCAGCCCCAGCACGCCCGCCAGACCCGCCTGGGCCAGCCACGCCAGCATCCCCGGCAGCGGCGCGGCCCAGTGCTCAAAGGTATGCGCAATCAGCGGCCAGCCCAGCACCTCCAGGCCATGCACCAGTATGCCGCCACCCACCCACAGCATGGCCAGCATACCCACCCACGTCAGCAGTTTCAGAAAGTACGGCATCCCGTGAACGATTCCGCTGCCCAGCGCCCGTAAGGCGCTCGAAGAAGTCTGCGCCAGCGCGAGCCCCGCATCGTCCGCTTTCACAATCAGCGCCACCGCCCCGTAGACAGCCACCGTGATGCCAATCCCCACGGCAATCAGCACAAACAGTTGCATCCAGAAGGAGGGCGACTCAATCGTGGCCAGCGTCACCGCCATGATCTCCGCCGAAAGAATGAAGTCCGTCCGGATGGCGCTCTTCACCCGCCGGTCTTCGAGCTGCGTGGCATTCAGGCCCACCTCGGCCGGGTCTGTCTCCGCATCCCCGCCATCCCCACTGAACAGGTCCGCCACCTTGTGAAATCCTTCGAGACACAGAAAGCAGCCGCCAATCATCAGCAACGGCGTAATCAGAAAAGGCGCGAAATAGCGCAACAGCAGCGCCACTGGCGTCAATATCAGCAGCTTATTGCGCAGCGAACCCATTGCGATCTGGCGCACGATGGGCACTTCCCGTTCCGCGGCAATTCCCACCACATAACGCGGCGTCACGGCTGCATCGTCAATCACAATCCCCGATGCTTTGGCCCCCGCGGCAGCAGTCTGCGAAGCCGCGTCATCCAGTGTCACCGCCGCCATCTTCGCCAGCGCGGCAATATCATCCAACAGTGCAATCAGGCCAGATGCCATAAGCGCTTAAGTTACCAGATGTACTGGCTCGCGGTCGCGCGCCGGTCGTACCCATCCAGCACATGCACCACCCGCAGCTTCTTCAGCCGCGCGGGCGACATCTGCCCGATGGGGATGTAGAGGATCTGACGCCGCAGTTGATTCGCAATCGAACGAAAGATGGTGCGTGGCGGCCGTGGCGCCACGTACACCACATAGCGGCTCGTCGAGTAATCCAGCGCCGCCATCAGCAACCGTTCGGCCTTCGTCTCGGCGAAGTCATAATCCGGGTCCTGCCACACGTCCCAAAGCCGCCGCGACGGCAGCGTCATCAGGAAACCACCATACTCGGCGCGGCCAATCCCTGGGCCCACCAGTTGCGCAAAGGGCTCGGTGGAATAGAACGCCATATCCGACTCGTTCTGGTGCTCGCCCAGCCACGTCGTCAGATAACGGTAGCGGTCATCCCGGTCCTCATCGAAGATCACCACCAGGCTCGACACATCCCCCGCCGCCCGTTCGAGCCGCCGCACATAGATCTGCTTCTCGTGCCAGTTCCGCAGCGTTTCCCGCATATCAATCCCGTCCAGCAGCGAAGACTGAAACGGCTCCACCCGCGAGCGTTCCTCCGTCAACAGCGAGTGCGCCTTGCGCTTCAGAAAACGGCCAAAATCCTCAATCACGACATCCTCGGGCGGATACGAACAGATCGAGTCCCCATTCCGCTGTCGCGCCCAATCCCCCGGCTTCTCTTCCCGCGGCCGCTCCTTCAATTGCCGTGGCTTCAGCCGCTGCTTCGGCCGCGGCAGGCGCCGCCGCAATCGCAGCTTGCGCGTCCGGAAGAACACCTCCTCGCCCGACAGCCGCAGCGTCTCCGGCGTGCGCGTCACTTCCTGAAAGTCATACTGGCTGCCCGCCTGCCACACTTCCCAAGCGTAATTGTCATCCACCAATGAACGCGCCGCCACCGTCAACTCATAGAGCGACGAAACCAGATACCCCGACACATGCGCCAGGTTCCGCGAGTACTTCGCCAGCAAGCGCCGCTGGTAGGGCACAATCCGGTCGCCCGTGTTCTTCTCATAGGCCTGCTCGGCCCGCCGCAGCGTATCGTACTGCGCCGCCGGCCGCTCCACCAGCCGCGTATCGGACATCTGTTTGCGCCAGTACTCATAGCGCTGCTGCAGTGCCGGATACTCATGAAACACTTCCCCCAGCGAATCCGGGTGCAGGTTCACCACGTCGATGAAGTCCACGCCCGCCGGGCGACGCGGCGCTTCCTGCGGCATCTCCATGGCGTCCAGCAAGGGGTCCAGCAGGTTTAGCGACACCACCACGAACACTTCCGCCAGCGGGTCCGCCCCTTGCAGCTTCCAGGCGAGGCCGGCCGCAAAATCATTCACCTCATCATTCCGCGGCTGCGGAAACACGCGGTAGCGCTCAATGTAGGCATCCAGACCAATGCGCTGTATCGCCACCGTGTCCGGATAATCATCCGGCAGATGCGGCCGCTCGCCCACCGCCGGGTCAATCAGCATCACCTCGGCCCCAATCTCATGCGCTGTGCGATAGGCCTCTACAAAGGCGTCGCATGGCTCCACCACCCAATAGATGGCGTCCTGCGAATCCGCTACCCGGTCCGGATACACCAGTGCGCTGATCTCCGGCAATCGCCGCGCTGCCTCGTACAGACGCGCTCCAAAGAAGGCTGGCAGTTCGATGGCCACCATCCGCGGGCGCTCCCGCAACAGTGCCTGCCGCACCGCCATCGCAAACTCCATCCGCCCCGGCGCCACCGGAAAGTAGCGAAACCGGCCCCGCCGCAGCGTATCCGGCGCCAGAGCCTCAGGGTTTGGGGACATACCGCATGGCCTCGGCCCCGAGTATCGTCTTCACCGCCAGCGGCAACGACAGCCGCTCATCCACCACCGACTTGCCCGCCGCCCGCAACTTCAGCGTGTAGCGGATGATGTTGATCCCGTCGCGTATCGAATACCGCTCCTCGGCCCGGTGCGCCTGCTGCAGAAACTCCGTCACGTAGTCGAGAATCTGGTCGTCCGCATAGGGCAGGTTCTCCCGCAATATCGCCAGCTCCTCTTCCCGCTCGGGGAAGTCCAGCAGAATCTGCGGCTGCAGGCGGCTCTGTATGTACTCCGGCAGATCAAACGTACTCGCGTCGTCGTTCATCGTCGCCACAAAGCGAAAGTGGGGGTGCGCCTTCACCTTTACGCCCGCAATCAACGACTCCACATAGCGCCGCGTATCGAGCAGCGGCGCCAGGCTCGCCCAGCTCTTCTCGCTCATCCGGTTGCCTTCATCGAGAATCGCCACGCCCCCGCGAATCATCGCCGTCACCAGCGGCGAGGCCACATACCGCAGCTTGCCCTGCTCTTCGAGCACCGGCGTAATGATCAGATCCTCCGGGCGCGTGTCCACCGTCGCCTGCATGATGTATACCTGCTGGCCCAAGCGCTCGGCCGCCGCCCACGCCAGCGACGTCTTGCCCACCCCCGGCTTGCCCACCAGCCGCGGGTTCATCGGCGTATCCTGCTCGTCCAGCACCAGCCAGGCCGCCAGCAACTGTCGCATGGCTTCTTCCTGACCCACCCAGCTCACGTTCAACTCGTCCGGGTGTCCCAGATGGATTTCCACTCCGCTGATGCGGACAATATCGGCTTTACGCTCCATGGCTTTACGAATACCCAGAGTAACCCCGCGCGCGGCTGGTTACCATGAGAGAAACCACTCATGCCGAACATTCTTCAGTCATTGCCCATAGGGGAGAAAGTTGGAATCGCCTTCTCCGGAGGTCTCGACACTTCCGCCGCCATCTACTGGATGCGCCAGAAGGGCGCGATTCCCTATTGCTACACCGCCAACCTCGGCCAGCCCGACGAACCCGACTACGACGCCATCCCCCGCCGCGCCCTCGATTGCGGCGCCGAAGAGGCCCGCCTGCTCGATTGCCGCGAACAGCTCGTCCGCGAAGGCATCGCCGCCCTCCAGTGCGGCGCTTTCCACATCACCACCGCCGGCCTGCCCTACTTCAACACCACTCCCATCGGCCGCGCCGTCACTGGCACCATGCTTGTCGGCGCCATGAAGGACGACGCCGTCAACATCTGGGGCGACGGCTCCACCTACAAGGGCAACGACATTGAGCGCTTCTACCGCTACGGCCTCATGGTCAACCCCAGCCTCCGCGTCTACAAGCCCTGGCTCGACCAGACCTTCAATCAGGAACTCGGCGGCCGCAAGGAAATGTCCGAGCTCCTCGACAAGGCCGGCCTCGGCTACAAGATGCCCAAGGAGAAGGCCTACTCGACTGACTCCAACATCTGGGGCGCCACCCACGAAGCCAAAGACCTCGAAACCCTCTCTACCGGCATCCGCATCGTCGAGCCCATCATGGGCGTCGCCTTCTGGCGCGATGACGTCCCCGTCAAGGCCGAAGAAGTCACCGTCCGCTTTGAGGAAGGCCGCCCCGTCAGCCTCAACGGCCAGACCTTCGCCAACGAAGTCGACCTCGTCCTCGAAGCCAACCGCATCGGCGGCCGCCACGGCCTCGGCATGACCGACCAGATCGAAAACCGCATCATCGAAGCCAAGAGCCGCGGCATCTACGAAGCCCCCGGCATGGCCCTGCTCTTCATTGCCTACGAACGCCTCATCACCGGCATCCACAACGAAGGCACCATGGAACAGTACCGCGACATGGGCCGCCGCCTCGGCCGCCTGCTCTACGAAGGCCGCTGGTTTGACCCCCAATCCATGATGCTCCGCGAAACCCTCCAGCGCTGGGTCGCCCGCGCCGTCACCGGCGAAGTCACCCTTGAGCTGCGCCGCGGCAACGACTACTCCATCCTCAACACCGAGTCGCCCAACCTCACCTATGCCCCCGAACGCCTCTCCATGGAAAAGGTCGAAGGAGCCTTCACCCCGCAGGACCGCATCGGCCAGCTCACCATGCGCAACCTCGACATCGCCGACTCGCGCGCCAAGCTCTTCGTCTATTCGAAGGCCGGCGTACTGCCCCCGGCCACCTTCGCCGATCTCAAGCTGCTCGAAGGCGAAGAATAACTACGCCTCGAGCAACTTCGCAATCGCGTCCACATCATTCGGCACCACCACGGGCGGGTTCGCATACCCGCCCCGTATGGGCTCGCCATGCGGGTCCTGCAACTGGTTGGTGTGGTAGCGATAGATGTAGTCCGGGTCCTTCAAAACATTCCCCGTCAGCACGGCGACAATGATCTCATCCGCCTTCAGCTTGCCCGCCGCCCGCAGCTTCTTGATACCGGCCAGCGTCGCCGCGCTCGCCGGTTCACAACCAATGCCGCAGCGGCCAATCACGGCCTTCGCGTCGGCAATCTCGGCCTCCGTCACGCTCTCCACCACGCCCTCGGTGCCCACCGTCTGCCACGCCTTCGGCCAGCTCACCGGGTCGCCAATCTTGATCGCTGTCGCCAGCGTCTCCGGATGCGTATTCGGCACAAACCCACCCGCGTGCGGCGCCTTCATGAACTCATAGAACGGGCTCGCCCCCGCCGCCTGTATCACGGCAAAGCGTGGCAGCTTTGTGATTAACCCCAACCGGTGCATCTCCTGCACCCCTTTGCCGAATGCGCTGATGTTGCCCAGGTTCCCCCCCGGCACCACAATCCAGTCCGGCACTTCCCAGTCCAGTTGGTCCATCATCTCGATCACAATCGACTTCTGGCCCTCAATGCGGAACGGGTTCACGCTGTTCAACAGATAGATGCCCAGCTTCTCGGCCAGCACCCGCACCAGCGCAAGTATCTGATCAAAGTTCGCCTCCACCTGCAGCGTCCGCGCTCCGTAGTCCAGCGCCTGCCCCAGCTTGCCAAAGGCGATGTTGCCATTCGGAATCAGGATGATCGGGTCCAGCCCCGCCATGGCCGCATAGGCCGCCATCGACGCGCTGGTGTTGCCCGTCGATACACACGCCACCCGCTTCATGCCCAGCCGCACCGCCTGGCTCGCCCCGGCCGTCATGCCGTTATCCTTGAAGCTGCCCGTCGGGTTGAAGCCCTGGTGTTTGAACCGTATCCGGTCCACCCCCGCGTAGCTTGACGCCAGGCACCCGTCCAGCAGCGGCGTGTTCCCTTCCCTCAGCGTCATCACATGGCGGTCGTCTTCGAGAAACGGAAACATCTCCCGGTAACGCCACACGCCCGATTGGTCCAGCGGATGGTTGCTCATCCGCCGTTCCCGCCACACCTGCTTGAGCGTCCACGGCTCGCTCGGAATCTCGGAATAGCGGACTTCCAGTAAGCCCCCACAGCGGGGGCAGTTGTAGATGACTTCGGTGACGGGATACTCGGCGCCACAGGTGGCCTCGAAGCAGGCCAGATAGGATCGCATGCTAGATTCCTCATTATAGAAACGATGCAGGCTGTCAGGCTCGAAAACGGTATTGTCCAGGTAATCGAAACCCCGCTGCCGCGTCCCCGCAAGGGCCACGTGCGCGTCCGCGTCCGCCTCGCCGGCATCTGCAATACGGACCTCGAACTCCTCCGCGGCTACTACGGCTTTGCCGGCATCGCCGGCCACGAATTTGTCGGCGAAGTGGAGGGCCGCCGCGTCGTCGGCGAAATCAATCTCGCCTGCGGCAAGTGCCCGTGGTGCCAGCGCCATCTCGGCCGCCATTGCCCCCGCCGCACCGTCCTCGGCATCGTGCGCCACCCCGGCGCTTTTGCCTCCCACTTGACTCTTCCCCCGGAAAACCTCCTGCCCGTCCCCAAAGACGTCCCCGACGAATACGCCGTCTTCACTGAGCCCATTGCCGCCGCCTGCGAAATCCTCGAACAGGTGCGCTTCCCACGCGGCGCCGCCGTCGCCGTCCTGGGCGACGGCAAACTCGGTCTCCTCATTGCCCAGGTCCTGCGCCTCCATGGCCTCCGCGTGACTGCCTTCGGCCGCAACCCCGGCAAACTCGCCATCCTCCAACCCCTCGACATCCAGACCGTCCTGGTGGCCCGCGACAATCCCCGCCTCCCCGCCGCCGCATTCCCCTACGTCGTCGATGCCACCGGCTCCGCTGCCGGCTTCGCCGCCGCGCTCGACCTCGTCGAACCCCGCGGCACCCTCATCCTCAAGTCCACTGTCGCAGACCGCGTCCCCGTCGACATGGCTCGCGTCATTGTCAACGAGATCACCCTCGTCGGCTCCCGTTGCGGCCGCTTCCAGCCGGCCCTCAAGCTGCTTCGCGGGGGCGGCCTTTCTCTGGCACCCATGATCAGCGCCCGCTACCCGCTCGCCATGGCTCCCGCCGCCTTTGCCAAGGCCCAGGAACCTGGCGTCCTGAAAGTGCTCTTACAACCCGAACACTAAGTGATTTTCCTTAGGCAATTGGTTCTGTAGTCCTATTGGCCGCCAACACGCCAGGCTTTAGCATGTCCCGATAGGGAGACTTGTGTGAACATCAGCGGCCATGAATTCCAGGTCATTTTCTCGGTCCTCATCCTGCTGGCGCTGGCGTCAGTAGCCCTGATCGTGGACTATCTGAAAACCATGAATGAGCGCCTGCGTGAGCGCCATGTGGAACTTCTGGCCCGTCACGAAACCGTCGTCAAGCGCGTCGAAGAAGACAACACCAAGCTCCTGCGCGCCCTTGCCGAACAATCCAAGGCCTTCCGCGAAATGGTCCGCAACTCGGATGTCATCGACGCGGAACTGGTGGAAGAAAAGCCTCGCCTGGAACAGAAGTCCGTGGCGGAACTCCCGGCTGCGGAAGCGAAGAAAGAGCCCGACTTTGACGGGTTCCTCGAAGAACTGGTCACCCAGTATGAGGCGGACCCAGCCTCCAGCCTGAACGCCCTTGCGGAAAAGGTCGGCGAGAGCGGCGTCCCCGCTGGCAACCATCCTCCCGCGGTGCTCCATCAGCTATTGGCGGATTCCTCCCCGCGGCAGGGCCTGGTGGTTTCCATCGGCATCAACGACTATTTGCGCCTCGAAGAAATCCACGGCCAGGAGGTGGCCGAAAAGTTGCTCACCACGGTCGACACCCTCATGTCGGAAATCGGCGGCGACCACGGCTTCAGTTCCCGCAGCAGCGACGACGAGTTCATTGTCTACTTCCCGGGTTTAACTGGCCAGGCCGCGCAGAAGAAACTCAGCGAAACCGCCGCCAAACTCTGGGATTACCAGATGCAGCGCCTCGGCACCTTTCAGGCAGTATTCGCCTGGGGCGCCACCGAGGCTAACGGCAACACTCTGCGCGATGCCTTGGTCCTCGCCAATGAGCAGATGGCCGAAACCCGCGGCAGCCGTCAGGCTGGCTAGGGTTTGATCTCGTTTTCGATCGCTTCCAGTTCCCGCGCCGCCTCGACAAACTTGCCCTGGCCCATCAGTTCCTTGTAGCGGCCCAGCCGCCCGCGTATACGTTCCAGCTTGGGGTCGCCCCGGGGCGCCGCCGGCTGCGGTGCCGCTTCCCCTTCCGTCCGCGTCGCCGCCACCGCCTTGGCCTCCACGTATCCACTGCCCAACTGTGCCAGCGCCTGCGCGTAGGTGTCACCGTAGCCAATCTGCGTGCCGAACGATACCGCCACGCGCTTCAACTCCGGCATTGGCGCATTGCTGGCCTGCAGGTAGATTGGTTGTACATACAGGAATTGCGAACCCAGCGGCAGCACCATCATCTGCCCCTTGATCACCCGGCTGCCCTGCTGGTTCCACAGCGTCAGTTCCTTCGAGATATTCTCATCCTGGTTGATCCGCGCCGCCACCTGCATCGGCCCATAGATAAGCTCCTGCTTGGAGAGCCGCAGTATCTTGATCTCACCCAGTTTCTCCCCGTCACACCGCGCCGCCATCAGGCCAATCAGGTTCTGCTTGTTGCGTGGCGTAAAGGTCGTCAGCAGCAGAAATTCTGGCTTCGTCTCACCCGGCAGCGTCGCCATCAGGTAAGTGGGCTTCACGGCATCCGTGCCGCTATCCACGCCATCAGCGGTGCGCGACAGGTCCCAGGGGTCTTCGCGGTTGTAGAACGCCTCGGGGTTCTGCATGTGATACAGCCGGAACATTTCCGCCTGTATACGGAAAATCGCCTCCGGGTAGCGCGTATGCTGCCGCAGATACTCCGGCATCTCGCTCTTGTCCCGGAACAGTTGCGGGAAGATCTTCCGGTAGCTCGCCGGCACCGGGTCCTGCTCATCCCACGCATACAGCACCGTGGTGCCATCATAGGCGTCCACCGTCGCCTTTACGCTGTTGCGTATGTAGTTCAACCGCCCGTAGCCGGTATTGATCAACCGCGAATACGGGTGCATGTTGTGTGTCGTATACCCGTCAATCATGTACACCAGCCGCCCTTCATTGGTCACCACCAGATAGGGGTCACCATCCCAGGCCACAAACTCGGCCAGCTTGTCCACCCGCTGCGCCACCCGCCGGTGAATCATCATCTTCGTCTCACTGGTGATCAGCGACGTCAGCATGATGTTGTAGTCCCCTTCGGCCACCGCTGCCGCCAGCCGCATGCCCCACCCGCTCACCGCTATTCCGCCCTTGCCCTCATAGCGCGTATGCACGTTTTCGTTGCCCGACGGATAGCTGAACTCGGGTTGCCCCGAGCGCACAAACACCGGCTCATGCACTGCTTCCCCGTAGTAAATCTCCGGCCGTTTCACCTCGGGGGCGTCCGCTCGCCGCTCCAGCGGCGCATCCCGCATCATCAACTGCGGCATCCCATTACTTGTGATGCGGTTCGATTCCGCCATCACCAGCCCGTAACCATGCGTGTAGATGAAGTGCGGGTTGATCCACCGGCTCCGCGCATCCGGCAGTTGCCGCACGTCGAGTTCCCGCGGGCTGATCAACACCTGCCGCACCTTCCTGTCCGGCATCGTGTAACGGTCCACATCCGTGTCGGCAAACACATAGTAGGGCCGCAGCGCCTGTATCTGCGTAATCGTGTCGTGGAAGGCTTTCCAGTCCCACAGGCGCACGTCCTCCAGCAGATCCTGATACTTCGACGGCTCAAAATTGCCATCCATGCGCGCCGCATAGTCCCGCTCGTTCAACTGCTTGGCCAACCCGAAGGCTTCCCGCGTCGCTCCGATATGCCGCTCAATATACGGCTTCTGCAGCGCGATTTCGTTCGGCCGCACATTGATGGCATTCACCGCCCGCGGAATCGCCCCGCTCGCTACATAGGCCAGCACCACCAAACCCGCCGCCAGCGCCGTCTTCCGCACCAGCACCAGTCCCGCCGCCGCCACACACGCCCCCACCACTGCCCAGATCAGCGGCAGCGTCACGTTCACGCTCACATAGTCCGCCCCCACCATGAACGAATGGTCCTCAAACAGTACGTCAAAGCGGCTCAGATACGCCCGCCCCGCCAGCAGCAGAAAGAACAGCGCCGCCGCCACTCGCAACGCCGTGCTGTTCAACGCATCGCCCAGCCCCAGTTCCCGCAGGTCCACCGCATCCTGGTTCTGCATGCGCGAAAAGCCTTCCCGCAGCGCCTCAAATCGGTTGGCCACCCAGTACAGCACAAACCCCACCACCAGCACCCCCAGCGCCGCCCGCAGCAGCATCTCGTAGAAGGGCAACTGGAAGAAGTAAAACCCAATCCCGTTCCCAAATACCGGGTCGGTCCAATCCCCGGCCGGCAGCCCCATTGAGCCGTAATACCGCACGATCGTCCAGTTATCCACCAGCATCGCCCCCAACAGCAACGATCCCGCCAGCACCAGCACGCTCCGCAACAGCGACAACCGCCGCCGCGTCGCCCGCGTCAACAGCACCCACAGAATCGGAAAAGCCACCAGCCCCGCCAGCAGACTCGGCGCCCATGTATACAGCAGCATCTGTGTCCATGTTTCGGTCTGCTGTAATTCCTGCCACCAGGCGTAATCCACAATGAAACGCGCAATCGATCGCGCACTCCCCAGCAGGAAGAGCGCGAAGATCAGCCACCCCACCAGCCCCAGACCGCTTCCCCCGCCTGGCGCAGGCCGCCGCGAATAATCATCCAGGTCAATCACGTCAGGTCGGTTCATGTCACCTCCACCTTGGCACAAAATGCCCGTTTGTGCCTACACTCGGGGTGTATGCGCACACCTTGGCTTAGATATGTAGCTTTATTCATATTGATTCCTCTGTTGCTGTTTGGGTTCCTCTTTGTTGTGCTCGACGCCAACAAATTGAAGCCCGTCTTCGTCCAGCAGCTAAGTGCGGCGCTGGGCAAGCCGGTCGAGGTGGGTGCGGTGCGCGTCATGTGGTGGCCGCTCGGGCTGGACGTCCAGAATCTTGCCGTCGACCGCAATCTCCTCCAGGCCGAACGCGTGCGCGTCAGTGCCGGCCTGCTGGGTCTCCTGCGGGGCAATCTCGAAATCCAGTCCCTCGAGGTCGATAAGCCCGTTCTTGAAGCTGTGGAGGAAGCCGACGGCGTCTGGAACCTTGCCAAACTCGGTGGCAGCGGTGGCAGCGGCAGCGAGATCTCACTGGCGCTGCTGCGCCTCACCGATGCCCGCATCGGCGTCACCCGCCGCGGCGAGCCCCGTGTTGAATATCAGGATCTCGACCTCGAAATCCGCAATTACCGCACCGGCCAGCCCTTCACCATCACCGCCAGCCTCCTCGCCCCCGGTGGCGAACGCGCCGCGCTCCAGGGCACCGTGCGCCCTGCGACATCAGTCACCAAACTCGAGGCCATGACCCTCACCTATGGCGCCCTCCGCGCCAATCTCCAGGGCGAACTCGCCGCCGGCCAAATCCGGCTCGACGTCCAGATTCCCTCGACGCCCCTCGCCGAGGCCGGCAAACTCTTCCTGCCCACGGGCATGAAGGCGTCTGGCGAACTCAGTGGCCAGTTCAACGTCGGCGGCACCCTGAAGGCCCCCGTCGCCCAGGGCAAGGTGGAAGTGAAGGGCTTTCGCGCCGAAGGCGGTGGTATTGCCTCCCCTGTCGAAACACCCCGCCTCGCCCTCGTCCTCAGCCCCGAACGCATCCAGCTCGAACCCGTCGACATTCGCAGTGGCAAAACTCAACTGCAGGCCTACGCCGTCCTCTCGCAATACACCACCACCCCCCGCCTCGAAGCCACCCTCCTCGCTCCCCAGGCCCAGTTAGGCGAACTGCTCGGCATCGCCCGCGCCTATGGCGCCAAGCTGGACCCCGCCCTCGCCGGCCAGGGCGAAGTCCGCCTTCAGGTGCGCGCTCACGGCCTGCTCAGCCATCCGCTCCAGTTCGCCGGAAACGGCGGCCTCAAGGGTGTCGTGATCAACGCTCCAGGGGTGAAAGCCCCCGTTGAGATCCCCGCCGCCGAGTTCCGCTTCGCCGAATCCTCCGCCCAACTCAGCAACGCCACCTTGAAGATCGGCCAGACCACCCTCGCCGGCGAAGGCAGCGTCACCAACTTCGCGCGACCGAACCTCCGCTTCCGTATCAACTCGCCCCTTGTCGATCTCGACGAACTCCAGAGCCTGCTGCAACCCTCCGACGGCAAACCCAGCCAGGCCACCGCCGCCGGCAACATCCAGATCGGCCGCCTCCGCATGGGCGAACTCGAAATGACCGCCGTCAACGCCGAAGTGGACTACCGCGATTCCCAACTCCTGTTGAAGCCCCTCACCGCGAGTCTTTACGGCGGCAAACAGTCCGGCGAGATCCGCATGGATATGCGTGGCGCAACGCCCCTTTGCGACGTCAACCTCCGCCTTGACCGCATCGACTCCACCCAGCTCATGGCCGCCGTCACCCCCATGAAGGGTATGGTCAGCGGCCCACTTACCGCCCAGCTACAGTTACGGCTCAAGCCTGGCGCTGCCGATCAGGTGGCCCGCTCCCTCAACGGCGCCATCCAGCTCAGCCTCAACCCCGGCCGCCTCACTTCCTTTGACCTCACCGAAGAACTCAGCCGCATCGGCAAGTTCATCGGCTTCACCCCCAAGTCCACGGGCGGCACTCAGGTACTCAGCCTCGACGGCAGCCTCAATATCAAGGATGGCCTCGCCACCACCGAAGATCTCAAACTGCGTCTCAGCAACATGACCGCCGCCCTTAAGGGCAATCTCCACCTCGCCGACCAGACCCTCAACCTCCGCCTCGTCTCCGTCCTCGACGAAAAGTTCTCCCAACAGGTCGGCGGCAACAAAGTGGGCGGCTTTCTTTCCGCTGTCCTCGCCAACCCGCAGGGCAATCTCATGATCCCCGCCCGCATCTCCGGCACCTTCGCCAAACCACAATTTGCTCCGGACCCCGAGGCCATGGCCAAACTGAAACTCGAATCGTTCCAGCCTCAGGATCCGAAGCAAATCAAGCAGTCCGTCGAATCAATCGTCGATCTCTTCCGCAAGAAGAAGAAAGACTAGCGTTCTTCCTTGATCACCACTGGCGCCGTCGCCCCCTGCCACTTCATCGCCTTCAGCTCTTCGATGGTGTAGTCCGCCGGCACTTCAAACAGCGAACGCGCCGGCTCACCCAGCTTCAGGTTCGTCAACCGGGTGACCGTCTCGCCCATCCGCGGGTCCGTATGCCGCGTCAGCACGGCGGCCTTGATCGCGTCGCTGTACCAGGTCTCCGTCACCACCTCAATCGCCCGCTCGTTGCCGATTTCCCCGGCCGGAATTGTCAGCGTGGTGCGCGTCCCTTTGGCATTGACACCTTCGATCATCCGCGTGCCCAACTCTTCCTGGCGCACATTCTTGCTCGCCGGACCATTGGTCACGTGCCGGAATTGCGTCACCGTGATTGGCGACGGCCCACCGTTCGCGGGGACAGGCGTTGGGCCGGACACAACGATGTTCTTCTGTATTTCCACCGTCGCGCCACCCGGCCCCCGTTGCATCTGTATCTGCGCCGGCCCGGCCTCCGGCATCCGCACCGCGGTCTTCTTCTTCGGGTTGAGCGAATAGCTCACCTTCGCCACCGGGTCGTGGATCATGATGTTCTCCAGCGGCGCATCCGGGCGGCCCATCGCCCCAAGCGCCTGTATCACCGTCTCACGCCGCGTCCGGCCTTCTGAATCCCGCGCAAAAGAGCTCTTGTTCTCATGCCGTATCCGGTTGCCGTCCGGCAGGCTTTGCGTCATCTCCGTCACCGAATCCGCCGAGTAGGGCGCATTCTTCACGGATTCACCCGCCGTGCGGCCAAAAAAGAACATGCGTGGCTCGGCGCCCATCGGGGCCGGTACGCGTTCGTTGAAGTAGATCACATCCTGCTGCTGGGCCAGGCCCAGCCCCGCAGTCAAAAGCAGAACAGTCAGGGTTTGTTTCATGGTTTTTTCCTTCAGGGAGTTTATTGTTCCAGTACCCGTATCGCGCGGGGCATGCCGTCATTACCCACCAGCACATCCGCCAGCAATCGGTCCGGTATGGGAGACCCGGCATTCAGCACACCCAGCATCAACAGCCTTTGGCCGCTGATGTTCACACGCACCAGGTGCACCGTGTCCGGAGCAGGGAGAGTCGAGTATTCCGTCAACGCGACAAAGCCGTTCAGCGCTGGCGTCACCGGCGCCACCGGCACCGGCGCCGGCCGCAGCCAGAACAGCCACAATGCAGCCGCCGCCAGGGTCGCCGCCAGCCACAGTGGCCAGCGCGGCAACCGGCGCCGGCGTTCCAGTTCCGCAAAACCTGCCGGGCATTCCGCCGGCAGGGCCGCTCGATATTCATTCAACAGCTCATCCAACTTCATAAGACTTCTCCGGTTTCCTTGAGCCGCCGCTTGAGTTGCGACCGCGCCCGGCTCAGCCGCGACCGCACCGTGCCCACCGGCAGTCCCAGCGCCGCCGCGGCTTCTTCATAGCTGCATTCCTCGATCTCGCACAGCAACACCACTTCCCGGTAATGCTCCGGTAGCGCCAGTATCGCCGCCCGCACCGCCGCCACGCGCTGCGCCTGCTCCAGGCCCGCCAGCAGGTCCTCATCCGTGGCTTCGTCTTCATCCAGCGCATCTTCGCGCTCCTCACTGCGCCGCGCCGTCCGCAGCCGGTTGCGCACCATCCCAATCAAAAATGGACTCAGCGCCCCCCGCGCCGGGTCATACAGTGCCGGATTGCGCAACAGTTCCAGAAACACTTCCTGCACCGCCTCAGCCGCGCGCGCCTCTGACCCGCTATAGGCCACCGCAAAGCGGTACAGCATCCCGGAATAGCTGGTGTAAGCTTCCCGGACGTTCAGGCCTTGCCCCTGCAGCGCAATCGATTCCACGCGAACCACTGCCCAGTATGGACGCGAACTCCCCAAAAAGTTCCCGGTTTTTTCAACCCCGCAGCAGCGCCATCGCTCCCACAAACAAATCCTCTGCCCGCGACTCACTCCGGCTCTCCACCGCCACCCGCAGAATGGGCTCCGTATTCGACACCCGCAGGTGGATCCACGCATCCCCCAGGGTCAATTTCAACCCATCCGTCCGGTCCAGTTCCGCCTCCGGAAAGCGCCGCTCCATTTCGAGCATTAACGAACCCAGCCGCCCGTGTTCAAACCTCACCTTGCCCCCCCGCCGGTGATACCGCGGCAGCGTCCCCTGCCATCCACTCAGCGGTTCTCCGCTCCGCGCCATCCGGTTCAGCAACAGCCCCATCGCCGTATAGCTGTCCCGGCACAGATGCGTCCCCGCAAAGATCACCCCGCCCGACGACCCCTCCCCCCCCACCAGCGCCTTCACCGCCCGCATCCTGTCCACCACATTCGCCTCGCCCACCGCCGTGCGGTACACCCGCCGCCCGTGCCGCGCCGCCACGTCCTCGATCACACTCGAACTCGTCAGGTTCACCACCACGTCCCCGGGCGCGCCTTCGAGCGCCGCCTCAATCGCCAGCGCCAGCATGTCGTCGTTGTCCACCAGCGCCCCCGCTTCGTTGCACACCGCCAGCCGGTCCCCGTCCGGGTCCTGTCCAAACCCGATGTCGCACCCCTTGGCCTCCACCAGCCCCAGCAACTCGCCCAGCGTCTCCGGCTTGGGCTCCGCCTCGCGCGGAAAGGCTCGCGTCGGGTCCACATGTATGGCGTGCAACTCGCAGCCCAGCACCTCCTCGAGAAACCATACGCTCAGCCGCGACCCCGCCCCGTTCACCCCATCCAGCGCCACCCGGAATCGCCGCCGCCGTATCGCCTCCACGTCAATGTGCTGCAACACCCGGTCGATGTGCCGCCGCCACGGGCTCTCCTCGTCCGTGCGTACGCCCTGCACGTCCTCATTCGCCGCCGCCGGAAAATCCCCCTGGTGAAAGATATCCAGCAGTTCTGTCCGCTCGTAATGATTGAAGAACAGCCCCTCGCCATTGAACAGCTTCAGCGCGTTGTATTCCGCCGGATTATGCGACGCCGTAATGCCAATCCCCCCCGCCGCCCCCGTCTCGGCAATATAGATCTGCATCGTCGGTGTCGTCTGCACCCCCACCCGCACCACTTCACAGCCCACCGCCAGCAGCCCGCAAGTCACGGCATGTTCAATCATCGGCCCCGTGAAGCGCGTGTCCCGGCCCACCACCACCCGGCCCCTTCCCACATAGGCCCCAAAGGCCTGCGCGAAATCGGCCGCCAGCAGTGGCGTCAGAAACTCCCCCACCACGCCCCGTATGCCCGAAACGCCAATCTTCAGCTTGTGTTCACGCATAGCTGCGCACCCGGTCCAGCAACTGTTTCATCAACGGCTCCGTACTGCCATTCCTCATCTCGGCGATCACCCGCACCACCGGCTCCGTATTCGATACCCGCACGTGAAACCACCCCTCCTCCAGATCCACCCGCAGCCCGTCCTGCGTATTGCGCCGGGCCCCGGCGTAATCGTCCTCCAACTGCGTCATCAGTTGCGGGATCCGCTTGGCCTCAAACGCCACTTCCGCCTTGCGCATGTCATAGCGCGGCAATCCCGCCAGCAGCTTGTTCAGGCTGACGCCATGCTCCACCATCTCACTGGCAATCGCCAGCAGACTCGCCACCCCGTCATACACAAACCGGAACTCGGGCAACATCACCGCCCCCGTCCCTTCCCCCGCCACCGCAATCCGTTCCGCCGGATACATCGCCAGCGCATCCATCGCATGCTGCCGCCCCACCGGCACCCGCACCACCATCGCCCCATGCCGCGCCGCCACATCCTCCACCGCCGCCGTCGTCGAAAAATTCGTAATCACCAGCCGCCCCGGCTTCCGGCGTAACTGCCGCTCCGCCAGCAACGGCAGGATCATCTCCTCGCTCACCACTTGCCCATCCCCACAGCACACCGCAATGCGGTCGCTATCCATATCGAAGAGCACCCCCAGGTCCGCCCCCACCGCCTGCACCACCGGCGCCAGTTGCAACCCCGCAATCCGCGCGTTCGTGCTCGGGGTGTGCGCAAAATTCTTGGCCTCCAGCGTCGCGTTGATCATCGTCAGGTTCAGCCGGTGGCGCTGCTTCAGCCTCTTCAGGATCAGGCTCGACAAGCCCGACGAACAATCCGCCACGATATGCAGCCCCGCCAGTGCGCTCAGGTCAAACACCCGCTCCAGCTCTTCGATGTAGCGCTCAATGGCCTCATCGTCAAAGCGCAGATGGCCCACCGCGGTCCAGTCCTGAAAC
>VFQU01000372.1_pt1 | contig 42285 bp, 46 predicted proteins | sample 3512311 | NCBI WGS metagenome assembly VFQU01 (sample SAMN10412377, study PRJNA504923) | tailings metagenome | isolation source: Relicate 3 Philex TSF3 active mining site | place: Philippines: Tuba, Benguet | collected 2017-08-29
TGCGGCGACGATAGTTGGAGGGTAGCCTCCTGTCAAAATAGCTAACCGCCAGGGTATCATTAGAAAGACAAAGAGAGTTTCCTAAGATAAGTTTTGGGAAGCTCTCTTTGTCTTTTTTGCTTATTTCCATGCATGTATGGGAAACAGGAGAATTAAACTATTACAGATGATCAGGAAAGAGAGCAGCCATATTACTTGACTCATCGCTTGATTGAAGATGCGATCGCTGGTTGCCAAAGACATCGTTTCTTCAGGTACAAAGGCTTGAGTTGAATCTGCTGGAGGTAGATTGAGTAAGACTTAAAGTACGATCACTTTCTCTCCGATATACTGGCAGATGGACGTTTCGCCTTGAATAGCTATGAAAGTTGCAGTGACAGGATCAACCGGATTTGTTGGAAGTCGGTTGGTAGAAAGATTGTTGGCGGAGAACCATCAAGTGGTGGCATTTACTCGAAATGTAAGTAGTGCTGAACGAGTGTTGCCAAAGTCTGAGAATCTGGAAATTGTGGCTTACAGTCCGAAGGAAGCAGGAGATTGGCAGTCTAAGATTGCAGGATGCGATGGTGTTGTGAATTTGGCGGGAGAGCCGATCGCTGAAAATCGCTGGACGCCTGAATTGAAAAAAACATTGCTTGAAAGTCGAACCTTGACGACGCAGAATGTGGTGAATGCGATCGCACAAGCTACCCCAAAACCTACAGTGCTCGTGAATGCTTCAGCGATCGGTTTCTATGGCACGAGCGAAACAGCTAGCTTTGATGAAAATAGTGCATCAGGGCAGGATTTCTTAGCTGAAGTTTGTCGGGCTTGGGAAGCAGAAGCAAACAAAGTGAAAGAGAGCGGAACGAGGCTCGTCATTCTCCGAATTGGGATTGTTTTAGAAAATGGCGGGGCGCTTGGAAAAATGTTGGCTCCGTTCAAAATGTTTGCAGGTGGACCGATTGGCTCAGGAAAACAATGGTTCTCTTGGATTCATCGGGAAGATTTGGTGAGCTTGATCATTCGGGCACTCACTTCAGGTATGGAAGGCGTTTACAATGCAACGGCTCCAACTCCTGTGAAAATGGCGGAGTTGACAAACACATTAGGGCAGGTGATGAATCGTCCGTCTTGGTTGCCTGTGCCGGGATTTGCACTCGAAGCAATGTTGGGGGATGGTGCGATCGTGGTTCTCGAAGGACAGCAAGTCTTGCCGAAGCGTACTCTAGAATCCGGCTTCGAGTATGCTTATCCAACGGTAAAACAGGCATTAGAAGCGATATTAAAATAAACTGCGGAAACCCTAGATTTCATGGGAATTTCAGCCCTGATCCCATTTATGAATTTGTGCTAAAATTGTCCCAATATGAGGCGAAGCAGGTATACTTTCTAGGCATCTTTTTTCGCTCATAAAGTAGTACAAAAGTATTTCGGAGTCTCCGTATGACATTCTCCCAGGAACCGCCTCAAGATCGGATTATTCCAACCGATTTACGCAACGAAATGCAGCGGTCTTACCTGGAATACGCGATGAGCGTGATTGTGGGGCGAGCGCTACCCGATGCACGAGATGGGCTGAAACCTGTGCATCGTCGCATTCTCTACGCAATGCACGAATTGGGGCTGACCCACGATCGACCGTTCAGAAAATGCGCCCGTGTCGTCGGGGAAGTGTTGGGTAAATATCATCCGCACGGTGATACAGCGGTTTACGATGCGTTAGTGCGGATGGCGCAGGACTTTTCGATGCGATCGCCTCTGATCGATGGGCATGGCAACTTTGGTTCGATCGATAACGATCCACCTGCGGCAATGCGATATACCGAATGTCGTTTGACCTCTTTGACAGCCTATTCGCTGCTGCAAGATATCGAATCGGAAACGGTTGACTTTGCAGATAACTTTGATGGTTCCGTTCAAGAGCCAACGGTTCTCCCTTCACGAATCCCGCAACTGCTTTTGAATGGTTCAGCCGGGATTGCTGTTGGGATGGCAACCAACATTCCGCCTCATAATTTGGGGGAATTGATTGATGGGTTGGTGGCATTGATTGAGAATCCAGATTTGACGGATTTGGATTTGATGCAGTACATTCCAGGGCCTGATTTTCCGACGGGAGCGCAGATTTTAGGACGCACTGGAATTCGTGAAGCTTATACGACGGGACGTGGATCAATCACAATGCGCGGTGTTGCTGCGATCGAAACAATCGAGCAACGGGGACGACCCGATAAAGACGCAATCATCATTACCGCATTGCCGTATCAAACCAATAAAGCAGCGCTGATTGAGCGAATTGCAGAATTGGTCAACGATCGCAAGATTGAAGGCATTTCTGATGTACGCGACGAGAGCGATCGCGATGGTATGCGGATTGTGATTGAACTGCGGCGAGACGCTTATCCGCGTGTTGTCCTGAACAATCTTTATAAGCAGACTCCGATTCAAGCCAATTTTGGGGCAAATATGCTGGCGCTCGTTAACGGCGAGCCACAGCTGTTGACCTTGAAGCAGTTTTTGACGGTGTTCTTAGAGTTCCGGGTTGAGGCGATTACTCGTCGGACTCAGTATCAACTTCGCAAGGCAGAAGAACGCGATCATCTCTTGCAAGGGTTGTTAATTGCCTTGTCGAATCTGGATGGCATTATTGCTCTGATTCGGAGTGCAGCGGATACTGCTACTGCGAAGCAGCAATTGATTGAGACGTATTCGCTCTCTGAATCGCAAGCGGATGCCATTCTGCAAATGCAATTGCGACGCTTGACTGCGTTAGAAGCGGAAAAGATCGAGCAAGAACATGAAGACTTGCAAGCTCAAATTCGAGACTTGTTAGATATCTTGGCAAGACGCGAGCGGATTTTAGAAATCATTACGACTGAGGTAACGCAGCTTAAAGCAACCCATGCAACGCCACGGCGAACGGTGATCGAGCAATCAGAAGATGAGTTGGGAGATATTGATCTCATCGCGAACGAGAAATCGATCGTTCTCGTCACCGAGCAAGGCTACATTAAGCGGATGCCGATCAGTACTTTTGAAGCACAGAGCCGGGCAACCCGCGGGAAATCCGGGGCGAAGATGAAGGAAGACGATGCGGTTGAACACTTCATTAGCTGTTGTGACCACGATAGTGTGTTGTTCTTTAGCGATCGTGGAGTTGTATACGCGCTGAAAGCCTATCAAATTCCCCTTGGGTCGAGAACTTCGCGTGGGACTCCGATCGTTCAACTGCTCACCGTTCCACACGAAGAGAAAATTACCTCTGTCATTTCGGTCTCAGAGTTTTCAGACGACGAGTATCTGGTGATGTTGACCAACAAAGGTTACATCAAGAAAACTGCCCTTTCAGCGTTTAGCAACATTCGGACGAATGGGTTGATTGCGATTTCTTTGGAAGAAGGCGATCAACTGCGATGGGTGCGGCTGTCGCGAGTCGATGACAGTATCATCATTGGATCGAGTCTAGGTCGATCGATTCACTTCCGAGTCAACCATGAGCAGCTCCGTCCTTTGGGTCGGGCGACCCGTGGTGTTCGGGCAATGTCGCTCAGAAATGGTGACAGCCTAGTCGGTATGGCAATCTTGCCAGGGCAGATTGTGGCAGATGTCGCACAAGCTCAGGCGGAAGGGGCTGCCGATGAGGATGAAGAAACGGGAGTCGATGAGAATGCAGAATTGCCGCCTCAATCCGGGCCTTGGGCACTTGTAATTACAACAGGAGGCTATGGTAAGCGGGTTCCCGTGAAACAGTTCCGACTGCAAAATCGAGCAGGCATGGGAATTGTGGCAACGAAATTCCGTAAGCCTGGAGATACCTTATCTGCCTTGCATATTGTGAACGAAGGCGATGAAATGATGCTGATCACAAATCGCGGCATTATCATTCGGCAATCTGTGGATGCGATTTCATCTCAGTCGCGGGCAGCGACAGGGGTACGTGTACAGCGATTGGATGAAGATGATGCGATCGCAGCCGTTGCTCTAGTGCCTGCTACCTCTGAAGAAGGGGGAATGATTGAGGATGAGATTGAAGCTGAAATCGCAGCCGAGGAAATCGCAACCGAAATCACAACCGAAATTGCAACCGAAGTAGAAGAGTAAGATTCGGGAAGAACTCCCGATACATTGCTGTCTTTCTGAGTAAGGGGCGCGATCTTCAAAAGTTGAAAGCGCCAAGCTGCTACATTACCTAAATGGAGAAAGCTGTCTTTCTACTCGGGAGGCAGCTTTTTTTCGGAAGTCGCTTCTTGAGCTTGAATAAGTTGCTCGATTTCTGCTACGGCTTGTTCTAAATCGATTGGGCAGCTTGCAGGGGTTGGCTCATCTTCAGGCGACCAAATTGTTTGCTCCAGCTTATTGAGCGATTCTGCAAACGCTTGAGCCGCAGCACGACGTAATTCTCGCTGTTGATGATCCATATCTTGACTCCTAAACGGGTTGAAACTCGAACTTGAGCTTCAACGGGAATACTCCAATTTCCACGGTGGCTCCGCTTGAATCAGGATGCCCAGTTCGGAATCGAGGGATGCCATTTTAGAAAAATCGTATTGTCGAATGGGCGCTTCACGGTTGAGAATAAATAGGCATTAAGAACGGGAGGGAACTGTGGCTCACGATTATGATTTAGTGATTGTAGGCGCGGGCGTGGGTGGTCATGGAGCGGCGCTTCATGCCGTTGATTGTGGTCTGAAAACTGCGATCGTGGAAGCAGCAGATATGGGCGGGACTTGTGTGAATCGCGGCTGCATTCCCTCTAAAGCACTGCTTGCCGCATCAGGACGAGTGAGAGAATTGCAGCAGACAGACCATCTCAAGGCATTAGGCGTTGATGTGGGAGATGTTTCCTTTGACCGGGCTGCGATCGCGCAACATGCTCAGAATTTGGTCAATAAACAGCGTGAAGGCTTAATTGGGAGTCTGAAACGTCTGAATGTCGATGTGATTCAAGGTCATGCCAAAGTCGCAGGTGCGCAAAAATTGATTGTCTCCACCCCAGAAGGTGAGAAAACGATTACGGCGGAGAATATTATTCTGGCTCCGGGGTCAATTCCATTTGTACCGCCCGGAGTGCAGGTGGACGGCAAAACTGTTTTTACCAGCGATGATGCGATTAAGTTGGAATCATTGCCGCCTTGGATTGCGATCGTGGGAAGTGGGTACATCGGATTAGAATTCTCTGATGTTTATACGGCACTCGGTTGTGAAGTCACGATGATCGAAGGTCTGGATCAATTGATGCCAGGATTTGATCCAGATATTGCCAAGTTAGCGCAGCGGATTTTGATTACTCCCCGCGATGTGGAAACGAAAGTTGGAGTGTTTGCCGCGAAAGTCACACCTGGATCGCCAGTGACGATCGAGCTAATTGACGCAAAAACGAAAGAACTCGTCGATGTGCTCGAAGTCGATGCTTGCTTGGTTGCAGCCGGGCGAGTGCCTGCCGCGAATGACATGGGCTTAGAATCAGTTGGAGTGGAACTCAATCGCGGGTTTATTCCGGTGAATGACAAGATGCAAGTTTTGTCAGACGGCAAGCCTGTGCCGCATTTATGGGCAATTGGGGATGCGACTGGGAAAATGATGCTGGCTCACGCGGCTTCTGCTCAAGGAATCATTGCCATCGAAAATATGTGCGGTCGAACCCGAGAGATTGATTATCGATCGATTCCGGCGGCAGCCTTTACGCATCCAGAAATTAGCTTTGTCGGATTAACTGAACCGCAGGCAAAAGACCTTGCGAAAGCGGAAGGATTTGAAGTCGCAGTGGCAAGAACCTACTTTAAGGGCAATGCGAAAGCGTTGGCTGAGGGTGAAGCTGAAGGAATTGCCAAAATCGTGTTCCGCAAGGATAACGGTGAACTGTTAGGGGTTCACATTATTGGACTACACGCGGCTGATTTGATTCAGGAAGCGGCGAATGCGATCGCAAAACGCGAATCGGTCAATACGTTGGCATTCTTGGTACATACCCATCCAACGTTGTCAGAAATTCTGGATGAGGCGTACAAGCGGGCAGCCGCACATTGATTGTGGCTTGATTCCAGTCAGTTTTAGCCTCCTAGATGCTCAACATTGGGGAACTTTGATTGAAAACTTCTTGAAATTCGGGAAATCTTTCTTCTCAAAGTTCTTCAAATTGGGGATTTAGGAGGCTCTTCAGAAAATTCTCAATTTGATCCAATCCTTTCCTAACCTGAACCCACGCTATGGAAATTCGTCGTCGTCCCCCGAACCCATCTATCGCTGTTGAAGAACTGCGCTATCAAATCAAAACACCCAACAGCGAACCTGCCAACATTCTTGAAGAAATCATTTGGCATAAGGAAACTGAAGTTGATCAACTTCGGGAAAAGCTGCCCCTCAGCGAACTGCAACGCAAACTCAAAGATGCCCCCGCTCCGAAAGACTTTCTCGCGGCTTTAAGAAACAACCCCAAGAAACCTGCGGTGATCGCCGAAGTAAAAAAAGCTTCTCCAAGCAAAGGTGTTATCCGTGAAGATTTCGATCCGGTTGCGATCGCAAAATCCTATCAATCCGGCGGCGCATCTTGTCTCTCTGTTCTGACCGACACGAAGTTCTTCCAGGGCAGCTTCCAATATCTTGCACAAATCCGCGAAGTCGTTGACATTCCGCTCTTGTGCAAGGATTTCATCATCTATCCGTACCAGATGCAATGGGCAAGGCTGCATGGTGCAGATGCAGTTTTACTGATTGCAGCAGTTCTGTCGGATCAAGATTTGCAATATTTCCTCAAAATTGTGAAAGCGCTCGGCATGACTGCCCTAATTGAGGTGCATACCTTAGCCGAACTTGATCGCGTTCTCAATCTTGATGGAGCTACGCTGATTGGCATTAATAATCGCAACCTCAAAGACTTTTCAGTCGATTTGAAAACGACAGAAGACATTTTGCAAGCACGTCTGACGACTCTATCTGCAAGAAACATTACAGTAGTCAGTGAGTCAGGGCTTTACACGGCTGAAGACTTAGCGAGAGTCGGGAAAGCTGGCGCTTCAGCCGTTTTGATCGGGGAATCGTTAGTCAAACAGCCCGATCCGGGACAAGCTCTTGCACAGCTAATTCAAGATTGAGTGATTTGGCGCTAGACTGCTCGCAGGTTAATTCTTTAGAGTGATCTCTTGAGTTCTGTGAGCTTAACCGTTTAGAGTCAGAAGAATGTCGCTCTTTTCTTATTGTCCCTTCGTCACTTTAATTCATGGAACCGATACCTCTTCCATCGCATATTCATTATGAGTTGCTGCTGCAACTGTTAGAGCGTCAAACCATGTTTGCCGTGGGATCGGGTCAGCGAGAGCAGGTGCAGCAATTAATTATTGCTCTGCGGAAAGCCTTATCCCAACAAAAGCATTTTGAAGGTGAGTTAGAACGCAAAAATATTCCGATCGAATATCGTTGGTCACTGAATCGTGTTGATCCCCCCGAAGTAGCAAAATTACCTGAGGAACCGAGAATCTGAAACTATAATAAATAGGCAAGGATTTGGGAGGAGCGATCCGTGTCGGAGTGCCCAGAGCAACTTAGTTTGATCCCAGAGGATTCTCCTCCCAGTTCGGTCACGCCAGAATTATTGCAGCTTCAAGATCAAGTTCAAACTCAACAGCGTCGCATTCGGGATTTAGAACTGGCGTTGGATCAGTCGATCGCAAGTTTAAGTGACTTGCGATCGCAGATTGTCGATCAACGATTTCTGGAACGTCAATTGGCTTCGACTGAAGAAATCGCCAATGTTCAACAACAGGCAATTCACCATCTCAAGCTGCAATTTGCCCAACAAAAAGCAGAACTTGAAGCCAAAGTCCAACAGGCACAGCAACGAGAGCGAGATTATCAAATTCTGTTAGATGCGGCAGAATTGGATGCGTTGAAAACGCAAATTCAAAGTGATGTAGGCGAACCTTCTGCACTGGGGCAACAAATTCAAGTACTGCAAGCTGATTTGCAACTGCGCCGCCAGCAGATTCAAGATTTGGAGGAGCAGAAACAATCTGCACAGATTCGGATTACGGAATTAGAAACTCAAGTTGAAACGCTCGAAGGGCGAATTGCTCGGCAGATGACGACGCAAGCGCTGATGCAGCAGGTCTGTCAAGAACTGGAAGCCGATCGCGAACAAAGCCAGAGCCGAATGACAGAACTAGAGAGTCAAGCTGCCGAAATGCAGGAACAAATTCTTAGCCAAGCCCAACAGGCAAGCGAGTACGAAACGGCAGTTCAACATTGGAAAACGCGCTTTCAGGTCTTGCAGGATAAAGCGATCGCACTCAAACAACTGCTAGGCGATCAAGACCTTCCAACTGAAATTGTTGAACTACTAGCAACGATCGATACTTCTGCCCCACCGGATTTGAAATCTACAGCGCGATCGAATCCGTTCCATCAAGATCTCAAAATTGATATTCCTGAGTTTTTGGTTCGCCGCCGCACTTACCGCAGTCGCAAATCAAAAGAAGCTTGACGAAAAATCTAAAATTCTGAATCAAGACAAACAAAAGCCCTTGAACGTCTGGCCGTGTTTCGACTTCAAGGGCTTTTGCGATTTTGTAACTTACTCCTCACACGACTCTATATTGGCATACTTCTTCTAATCTGAGTTACTCCTTGTGACAGATTTAAAAGTGTTCTTAGCTTAATTTGGCGGTACATTCCAAAATTAGGCGCTGATTCTCGATCGCGTAAGGCTGAATTTCCAAAGCTTGCCGAAATGCGGCAATGGCATCTCGATAATCTCCGATCGCAGCGTAACAGAGTCCCAACCCATGCAGCGCTCCAAAATGAATGGGATTGAGTTCGATCGCTTTTTCGCAATCGGCGATCGCTTTTCGGTATTGCTGTTGGACGAAATACAATACAGCACGGCGATTCCACGCTTCAGCGAAATCGGGCTGATGTTCGATTAATTCACTCAAAATAGTTTCTGCCTCAAGTGCCTGCCCCGATTCCAGCAGCACTTGGGCGCGTTGGAGCGTTTGCAGTCCAGTCACACCCTTTTGAGCAAACCAAATCTGCCATAATGCCTGAGTTGCATCTGCTCGCACATCTTCGTTGGGATCTTTGAGCGCTTCTAGTAGAACGTTAATGTCTTCCATAAACTGCAAATTATCTCGATCGGGGATCAAATCCGTCGCGTAATCCATCTCCAAGTAAATTAAACGCTAACACGATCAGGGTAATCGCGATCCCTGGAAAAATGGTTGTCCAAGGAGCAGTCCGTAAATAGCCATCTCGAAATGCATCCGCCAACATCGTGCCCAGTTCTGGAGTCGGCGGTGGCGCGCCCAATCCTAAAAATCCTAGTCCTGCTGCTTCTAAAGTTGCGGTTCCTAACGACAAAGAAGCTTGCACGATCATCGGCGCTAAACTGCCGGGCAAAATGTGTCGCAAAATAATCTGTGGCGTTGTTGCTCCTAATGCTTTCGCTGCCTGCACGAATTCCTGCTCTCTCAACGACAGAACGACGCTGCGAGTGAGCCGAATATATGTCGGAATTTGCACCACTCCAACCGCAAATATCACAGTTTGAAGACTTGGATTAACGGTGACAGTTACGATCGCGATCGCGAACAAAATCGATGGAAATGCCAACAAAATATCGGTCATCCAGCTTAGAACTGCATCAATCCAACCCCGAAAATAACCTGCCAAGATACCCAAAGTTAAACCAATCAGAGCACCAATTCCAACGGAGACGAGACTGATCAGCAATGAGGTTTGAATGCCATACCATACACCAGTCAGGAGGTCGCGCCCCAGTCCATCGGTTCCAAAAAGATGCGTCAGGCTTGGAGGGAGCAATCGGTCTTGGAAATTTCTGCCCGGACGATAAGGACGCAAAATCGGAGCAAGCAGCGCGATCGCAAAGAGAAACACGGTCAAACCCAGTCCAATTCTGCCCGACATGGATTGCCAGAATCGCCGTACCGATCTCAAATCATTCATACCGCACCCTCGGATCGACGATCGCGTAAGACAAATCTACGAGCAGATTGATCAATACAAATACGATCGCAATAAACACAACGCCACCCTGTACGACGGGATAATCTCGCGCCAAAATTCCCTCGTAAATCCACGAGCCAATTCCTGACCAAGAGAAGATCGTCTCGGTCAAAATTGCGCCGCTTAATAGCGTTCCAAATTGCAGCCCGATCGTCGTATTGATTGGTAAGAGCGCATTTTTTAACGCATGTCGCCAAATCACGATGCGATCGGGTAAGCCTTTGGCTTTTGCGGTGCGAATGTAGTCTTGATTCAACACTTCGAGCATGGCACTGCGAGTAATTCTTGCCACGATCGCTAGTGGAATCGTACCTAATGTCAATGCAGGCAGAATCAAGTGCGTGATTACATCAATGAACGCCGCTGGATTGAGTTGCCAGATCGCATCGAGAACATAAAAACCTGTTATCGGTTGAAAATCAATGCCAACGCTGATCCTGCCAGCCGGCGGCAACCATCGCAATGTGACTGAGAAAAAATAAATCAGCAGCAATCCTAACCAATAGACTGGAAGGGAAACGCCGATTAGCGATCCCGCGATCGTCAATTGATCCTGCCAGCGATTTTTCTGAACCGCTGCGATGATTCCCGCTGGAATGCCGATCACGATCGCGATCAACATTGCTGCGATCGACAATTCAAAAGTCGCTGCCCATCTTGTCCGAATCTCGTCTAAGACTGGAATCCCAGTCAAAATGCTAGTGCCAAATTTCAACTGCAATAAATTTCCGACAAAGGTGAAATATTGCAAAAATAAGGGTTGATCTAGCCCAAGTTGAGTCGTTAAAGCTGCAATCTGTTCAGGAGTTGCGCGTTCTCCAGCTAAGACAACTGCGGGATTACCCGGAATGAACCGCAACAATAGAAACACTGCCAGCGTAATCCCCCATAGCACCGGGATTAGCCCCAAAAGCCGCTTGAGAATGTATTGCGACATAACTTCTAAGAAAACCGCTCAGTCGCAACTTTACCGCATCAATCGGGCGATCGTACTCAATAAAATTCTCGAATCATATGGCTTAGACAAATACACCTGAAATCCTGCTGACTCTGGATCGACTCGAATCGCTTCGATCTCTTCGCCCGTCAATGCGATCGCGACTCTAGGGCGATCGACATACTGCCTGCGAATTGCCTCTAAGACTCTGGCTCCATTGCCATCTGGAAGACGAATATTACTGACCAACACCTCTGGCTCTAAGCCGGATTTGATAGCTTGAATTCCCTCTTGTACGGAGCCGACAGCCGTGACGATTCCGCCCTGATATTCTAGAAGAACCGTCAACGCTGTCCGCGTTACCGCTTCATCTTCCACAATCAGAACCTGTAACGAATTTAAACTGGAACTCTGATTCACCAAAATCCTTAAACTGAAGTCTACTAAACAACATTAATTTACAATGGTATTAAAATAATGTCCCTTAAGATAGACTGGGCACTTCAAGCTTTACGTAAGTTTTACTATCAAAGATAGATATTTCCTATGGCAACTGTACAGCTTGACGGGATTACTCGCCGCTTTAGCAAATCCGCCGCGATCGAAGACATCAGTTTTAAGATTCCCGATGGTGAATTTTGGGTGCTGGTTGGACCGTCTGGCTGTGGGAAATCGACGATTTTAAGAACGATCGCGGGGTTAGAAACCGCGACTTCAGGAAATTTGTACATTGGCGATCGCTTGGTGAATCAAGTCCCAGCACGTCAACGAGATGTCTCAATGGTGTTTCAAAATTATGCGCTTTACCCTCATATGAGCGTGGCAGAAAATATTGCGTTTGGGCTGAAGATGCGTCAGGTGGAGGCATCCACAATTCAAGCTCGAGTCGAAACGGTTGCCAGAATTTTAGAAATTAGCCATCTCCTCGATCGCAAACCAAGACAATTATCCGGTGGGCAGCAGCAACGCGTTGCCGTCGGTCGCGCGATCGCCCGTCAACCCCAAGTCTTTCTCTTAGATGAGCCGCTTTCAAACCTTGATGCCCAGTTGCGAGACGGAACTCGAACCGAATTAAAACAGTTACATCAGCAAGTCGGAATCACTACAATTTACGTCACACACGACCAAGTAGAAGCAATGACGCTTGCCGATCAGATTGTCGTGCTCGATCGAGGAAGAATTCAGCAGATTGGGACACCGCAGCAAATTTACGATCGACCTGTCAATCGCATGGTTGCAACTTTTCTGGGAAGTCCTCCGATGAATCTCATTCCTATGACGTTCACGGGGGTAGAGTTTCGCATCGGCAATCACGCCATTCCTGCTTCACTGAAGGTAGCGCCAGGTCAATACGATTTGGGAATTCGCCCGGAACATATTGCGATCGATGCGGAAAACCCGCATTGTTTCGGTACTGTTAGCGTGATTGAGCCTTTAGGACGTGAGATTCTACTGCGGGTCATGCTGGAAGGACGAGCGTTGAATCTGCAAGCTTCTCCAGAATTGGATGTGAAAGTCGGCGATCGCTTACCGCTGCGATTTGATCTCGATCGCATATTTTTATTCGAGCTAGCGTCTGGCAGCCGAATTTTATAAAGTTATCCGTACTTTGCTGGTATTAAGAAAAGTACGATTCGGTAACTATAGACTTTGCTCAATTGCTCCTGATAGAATCCCTCATGTTCGGAAACTTACTCTTCTCTTTACTCCGATCCCTGCCTTCGGTATGCTCACAACAGTAGAGACGGTGAGTATTTATGCGGCATCCCCTGTTGAAATCGGTGCGAGAATTCATGAAAGATGACAATTTTCTCGGACTTCTGGGGCGTGTCGAGACATGGGTCTCGAAGATCCTCTCGATTATGATGCTGCTGGTGATTTTTCTAGCAGTCTTTCAATTAGGAACTTTCTTGTTTATTAAACTTTCTTCGCCTTTTCCAAGCGAAGAATCAGGAAAAATTTTATTCACAACATTTGGTCTATTTCTAAACGTTTTGATCGCGTTTGAGATTTTAGAAAACATTACTGCCTACCTGAAAAAACATGTGATTCAAGTAGAGTTAGTAATTGTCACTTCCCTAATCGCAGTCGCTCGAAAAATTATCATTCTCGATTTAGAGAAAACGGCTGGGCTTGATCTCATTGCTTTGGCTACAGCAATTTTTGCGCTATCTATTAGTTATTGGATTGTGCGAAATGTTGCTCCGAAAAGTAATCACTAAAGGCAAATTTTATGAGTCTTTTCTTTCAGTTTGAAACTGATTTTGTCGATTCGCTGCGCTGCATTCCGATGATTGTGCGCTTCAAGTTGGATACATGCGGAGTCAAATTGAAATTACATCAGTGGAACAAGTTTACTGAAGCCGATCGCTATCAAACGATCGAGACTCCATGCAGTTCTGAGTCTGAGATTCGCACCTATCACGATCTCTTGCATCAGCTCGTTGAACAGCGTACTGGAGAAACTGCGACCGATTTAGCACTCGATCCGAATCCACAGTGGAATGACGCCAATACAATTCCTGAGAGTGTGACGCAGAAAGCTCAAGACGTAGGAGTCACGATCGCTCAATCCCAATGGGCAGAACTGGCTCCGATTCAGCGCTTTGTTTTGATTAAATTGAGTCGCTCAAGTCACGAAAATGCGAACTTCTTGCCTGCGGTGAAGGAATTTAACTTGGGCTAACGACACAATTCGAGCAACTCGCGCACGGCTTTCTCGGAAGTAAATTGTTCAGAAATATATTGATGCGCTAGCTCGCCTCGCTCTAAAGCTTGACTGGGATTGTCTAAACAAGTCTGCATATGCTGAGCTAAAGTCTTGTAATCTTCACGCTCGAAGAGCAAATTTGACTCTCCTGCCATTTCGGGTAAACCTCCGACTCTTGCAACGATCGAGCAAGTCCGTACACTCGAAGCTTCTAGGGCTACATATCCAGCGGGTTCTTGCCAGCGAGAAGGCGCAATTAATGCCAACGACGATCGCACAATTTCTAACACTTCTTTGCCAGAGCGACGACCTAAGAATTCAACCCGATCTTGAATTTGCAGCTCTTTGACCAATTCTGTCAATCGCTCTAAATCCTGACCACTGCCAATAATGTTGACTTTGAAATTCTCAGCTTCGATCAGCTTGGTGGCTCTGAGCAAGAGATCAACGCCTTTATCAGGACTGAGGCGACCGACATACGTAAATGTGTAAGGCTGGTCGAGATCTGTCAGGGTTTTCTTGTCTGATGCAGACGCGATCGGATAATTTAACGCCTCAACTTTCCAAGGAAAACTATGGGATTCTGCTAAAAACTGGCTACAGGCAGCATGTCGATCGCTTAAAAGCGCTGTCCCCAAACGAGTTGCTAATCTTGCCCATTTTACAAAAGTATGCAACTTCCATTTCAGGGGATAATTTGACTTCGGCAAAGTCTGAATCAGTTCAAACTTGAATCGTTGCCAAAAATTCATTTTTTCGTAATGAAAATGAGTCGAAATATAGAATAAATAATGATATTTAATAACGATTTTTTTACCCAATAACTTACAGAGTAATGCGAATCCTAAGTGATTAGAATTCATATGCACAACATCTGCCCAAAAAATCTCTGAAATCCAGGAGATAATCGATTCTGTCTGGGTTGACAGCACTTTTGTTTCTACCCCGTTAGCATTTAGACCGGGTACGATTGCATCAATATAAGTGACAACGCCTGCAATCTCATCGGGGCGATGTGTATGTTGGATTAAGAGTTTCATTCTTTTAAGTTCAAGCGTCTCAAATAGAATGGGCTGACCAAACTACTAAGTAACAATTGCTGTTCACAAACGACTTCTAAATTCTGCGATCGCCCGAATTTTACCCAATGAGTCATCAGCTTTCTCAAATCATTCAGCAAATAAATCGGCGTGATCAATGGACGTTGCCAAGCCTGCCAGCGAGTCATGCGAATCTGATGCCGAGCCAGTCCTACGCCTTTAATTAACTTCAATAAGTACGATTTCTCAGTTCGCCATTTGGGGATCTGATGATAAAGGTGCATTTCGGGGTTGTACCAGATTTCATGTCCTGAATTCTGAATGTGCAAAATGGCTTCAATATCTTCACTTGCCAGCATTGTTGCTGTTGTTCGTCCGACTAAGACCAATTTCTCGGGCATATGATCGAGCCAAACTTGCCGCCGCACCACTAATCCTGCTCCAGGAGGTAAAACTCGATCGTATCGATGTGGCTTCGATCCGCGTTCTACGATCGCTAAATAAGGCGCAATTTTTCCAATTCCACTGGGTGGCTCAACTTCGTACTCTGGATGAATCTGTCCCCCAAATGCACCAATCTCTGGATGTGTCTGCGTGAATTGGTAAGCCTGCGCGACCCAGTTTTCATCGGGTACTGTATCGTCATCAATAAAAGCGATCCATTGTCCTTGTGCTTCTTTGACCGCTCTCGATCGCGCAAAAGCCGTTCCTTGCTGTGCCTCAAACACATAGCGTACTTCTGGATAAGCTTCGACCACCTGTTTTGTGTGATCTTGACTGTTGTTATCAATGACTAGAACTTCCCAAGTAATCGACTCTGTTTGAACTTGCGATCGCACTCCGTCTAAAACTTGTCCAATTCGTCCTGCACCGTTGTAAGTACAGATCACAACACTCAGATCCATGCTGCTTAACCTCGATCGTTTGCCCTCAGTATGGACAAGCTTGATCGATTAATTGCGCCATTTCACAGAGCATCCGACGGGATCAGTTGAAGTGGGTGAAATGGGTTGATGGTTGAGCAGTGATGCGATCGCATTTTTCAAATATTGATGCTGAACCGCTTCAGGGGTTTGAGCATTATCATCGATCGCGCCTGCGTAGCAGACAATGCCTTGCTTGTTGAGCAGATACACCTGCGGAGTTTTTACAGCTTTGAAGGCATGAGCGACATCTTGATTCATATCCCGCAGATACAAAAAATTAAGTTGATGCGCTGTTGCAAAGGATTGCATCTTTTCGTAGCTATCTTCGGGAAATTGATCCGAATCGTTGGGATTGATGCCGATCAAGGTTACACCTTGAGGTTTAAGCTCAGTTTGAAGTTGTTTGAGCCGATCGAGATACAGTTTCACATACGGGCAGTGATTGCACATGATCACCACTACGATCGCCTGGTGCTGTTCAAGGTAACGGGCTAAATGATGAATCGCTCCATCTGTACCGGGGAGTTCAAAGTCGGGTGCATATTTGCCGATAAGTGGACTGTCCATAGTGCTTTGGAGTGTAACAACTGAGACGTTTTGCCCTCTTAGTTATAGACCAGCTTTCTGCAAAATCCGACATTTGCAGAAATTTGGCGACCCCGAATGTCCAAAAAATCGTTACAGTTTGTAAAGAGGCATTTTGGGAACAGGGAAAATGGTGACGGCTCCGACAGTTGCGATCGAATACAAAACCTGGAACTGGCAAGGATTTGAAATTGCCTATCAAACTCAAGGAACTGAGGGAACGCCTGTTGTTTTAGTGCATGGATTTGGGGCTTCTTTTTTTCACTGGCGCAAGAACATTCCCGAGCTTGCAAAAAACTGTCGCGTTTATGCGATCGACTTGATTGGGTTCGGCAAATCTGCAAAACCTAAACCCCTTGAAGAAATCGAATATACCTTTGAAACTTGGGGCAACCAGATTGCTGATTTCTGTCGTGAAATTGTTGGAGAGCCTGCAGTTTTAGTCGGGAATTCCATCGGCTGTATTGTGGTCATGCAGGCTGCAGTCGATCATCCCGAAATTGCGCGATCGCTAGCGTTGCTCAACTGTTCACTACGGCTTTTACATGAACGATATCGAGCAACCCAACCCTGGGTAAAACGAATTGGAGCGCCAATTTTACAGAAAGTTTTGAAAAATCAAGCCTTCGGAGAATGGTTTTTCAAGCAAGTTGCCAAGCCAAAAGCGGTCAGAAATATTTTGCTCAAGGCTTATGCGCGATCAGAAGCTGTGACTGATGAATTAGTTGAGCTTTTGCTTGGTGCAGCGAGCGATGAAGGTGCAGCCGCTGTTTTCGTTGCGTTTACCGGATATTCCACAGGGCCTTTGCCTGAAGATCTGTTTCCAAAATTGCCGTGTCGCGCGATCGTGCTGTGGGGTGAGAAAGACCCTTGGGAACCGATCAAGTTAGCCCGCAAATTTGCAGAATATCCCCAGGTGAAAGAATTTATCGAACTTCCAAATGTTGGGCACTGTCCCCAAGATGAAGCGCCGGAACTGGTCAATCCGATCTTGCAGCGATGGATTGACCAATCTTGATTTAAGCTATCGTAATTTCAGGCGAGAGATAAACATCTTGAATCGCATGGAACAGTTTCACGCCTTCGTCAAAGGGGCGTTGGAATGTCTTGCGTCCAGAGATCAATCCAGTTCCGCCTGCTCGCTTGTTGATCACAGCAGTCCGAATCGCTTCTGCAAAATCGTTTTTACCTGAAGCACCGCCCGAATTAATTAATCCTGCTCGACCTGAATAACAGTTGAGCACCTGATAGCGCGTTAAATCGATCGGGTGATCTGTCGTCAGTTCGCTATACACTTTTGGATCAGTTTTGCCATAACTTTCCCCGGTCGCTTTCGCAACTGCAGCATAGCCGCCGTTGATTTCTGGCAGTTTTTGCTTAATGATGTCAGCTTCGATCGTGACTCCCAAATGATTCGCCTGTCCAGTCAAATCTGCTGCGAGATGATAGTCTTTATCCTGCTTAAATGCACTGTTGCGCAGATAGCACCAAAGAATCGTTGCCATGCCATATTCATGCGCTAACGCAAACGCTTGACTCACTTCTTGAATCTGTCGAGTTGAATTTTCAGACCCAAAGTAAATCGTTGCCCCAACTGCAACTGCTCCCAAGTTCCAAGCCTGTTCAACAGATGCAAACATGATTTGGTCGTACTGATTGGGAACGGTGAGTAGCTCATTGTGATTGAGCTTGAGAATGAAGGGGATTTTGTGCGCATATTTCCGTGAAACGCTGCCGAGTACGCCAAGCGTTGTTGCAACTGCATTACATCCCCCTTCGATCGCGAGTTTGATAATATTTTCACTATCAAAGTAAATCGGATTCGGGGCAAACGAAGCTCCGGCTGAATGTTCAATCCCTTGATCAACAGGCAAAATCGAAATATAACCTGTATTTGCTAACCTTCCAAATGAATAAAGCTGGCGCAAACTCCGAAGCACTTGGGGAGAGCGATCGCTTTGAACAAAAACGCGATCGAGAAAATCGGAACCCGGCAAATGCAATAAATCCTTAGAAACTTTGGCTTGATAGGTGAGTAAATCTTCTCCTTCATCTCCTAGCCAAGATGTTACCGACTGAGGCGCAGAGAGTGTAGCGGTCATCGCAGTTTCCTCAATACTGTTCCCTCTCAATCTAACGTTTTGTTCCAAAATGAATTTATGTCTGGAAGGGGATTTTTATGCGCATCCAAAAAGCGTGGGTTACGATCGCAGCCGTGCAATTCGATCGGTCTGTCAACTTTTATCAGCAACTTTTTCAGCAAGAGCCGCAGATTTTCACGCCTGAAAAATATGCAGAATTTGAAGCATTTGGTATCCGGCTCGGCATTTATCGCCCAACGGTTGAGGAATCGCCAGAGAAAGCGCCGATTACCTTATTTCCAGCCGTAAGTTTGTGTGTGCAGATTGAAAAGCTGGAAGAGGCGATCGCTTTACTCGATCGCATTGATGCGTTTATCAGTGAGATTCGCACGGTGTCTCATGGACGCGAAGCCTATGCCTATGATCCTGACGGCAATCGCATTATTTTGTACGAACCCAATTCGAGCGGAGATAATAGATAGATGCTCCTTCAACGATCTTGCTGGATTTTGAATTCACGATCGGAGAGAATTAGAGCTTTCAAGAGCGAATCTCCCTCAATTGCAAACAAAAAGCAAACAAAAAAATGAGGGCGAACTGCCCCCATAACTTTGAACCCACATAAATGAAAAATGATTGCTGTATGAAGTTTTGCTTAATAAGACAAACTTAGTAAGCCAGACCCATACTGCGAGTCGTTTCAGCACCCAAGTAAACCCGAATGCTGAGGAAGTCCGTCGGGCAAGCCGTTTCGCAACGTTTGCAGCCAACACAGTCCTCTGTTCTCGGTGACGATGCGATTTGACCCGCACGGCACCCATCCCAGGGAACCATTTCTAGAACGTCCGTAGGACAAGCACGAACGCACTGTGTACACCCAATGCAGGTGTCGTAAATTTTGACCGTATGAGACATATTATGGAAGGCTCCAGATTAGTGCTTATGATTTGGCATCATCTGTAGTTCTAAGCTTCGACGATACTAGACCGCTTCATCCTAGAATCATTGCCTAGTTTACTCTGGGGAGTTGACGCTATCTTTCAGACAGTTGCAAAAGTTTAAATTGCGTAATAGTCTAAACGGCTTACGTTTCGGTTGAACCAAATACCATCTGCACGACAAATGGTTTTCCACCTTCTTGATGATACCGATCGGCCCAGTTGCGTAATATCTCGTCAAGCTCTGCGATCGCATCTCTCACGCGATCGTCTGGAATATCCAATTCTTCTAAGACTCGCATGACTTGATCTTCGCGCTTTGCCCAGTCTTGCATCAAGCGAAAAAATCGCGCTGTGTCTTCAATCATGACATAAGCGCGTTCTTCTTGGTCTTCAGGTGAATAAGATGCTCGGGTGAGCGCATAGAAAGGCATTCCCCAAGGCGACTCGATGCGAGTGACGGTTCCAGAGTAAAGCAGGCGGCGCTTGATGTGCTCTGCCAGTGCTTCACTCAGAGGCATTCGCTGCTCTGGTGGAAGATCTTCTTGCGATCGCGTATTCAGAAACTCGATGAGTTCTAAAAACTGAAAGGAGTTGATCAGTTGGGCATCGGGCAGATTGTTGGGCAATTTCTGTTCGATTTGGCGCTTTTCTTCAGAAGTCAAACTGGTTCCAGGAACTCGTGAGCGTCCCGGTTGCCAGGGGTATTGCTCCATCCAGACGTAGGGTAACTGAATCAAATACCGAGGTTCTTGTGACCCTAGCATTTTCAAGAGTTTGCCTTCGGTAAGAGCTTGTCTGACTTCTTCCACGATCGCCTTTACTCGTTTGGGTTCGATGTGGTGCAGATGACCCGTCATCCGGATGTTGCCATCTTGCTCCAAGTAAGTCATGTAAATCGCGCACTTGGCAGCTGTTGCGGCTGCGTCTAGGAATGCGCCATGACGATGACCGCCCGTTCGCATTGCGCTAAACGCCAGATACAACATAATCTGATCCATTGCACTAGGGCTGAGAAGTTTGATCAGATCTAGGTCATTTGTCATATCGATCGCGCCACCGCTGAAACAAAGAACACGAATACAATCAAAACGATGCCGAAATCCAGTCTACAGCGAGAGTCTGTATTTCAACAGGAATTCTCTCAATACAGAGCAAAACTTCATCGTTGGCATACGTTAACAATTTTATCTTTAATAGATTTCGATAAAATTGCTTTTTTGAACGTGCCCAACTCTCGCTGAAAACTCAACAGTTGGGTCTTATAGTGCTTTGTCAGGGAATAGACTGCGATCGTCGATGGAAAAAATTAAAGAGGGAGATCGACCCTCTAGAAAAGCGATCTCCATACAGTTTGGAAGCTCAATGTAAACTGTTCAGATTGAAAAGCTGAGATTGAGAAAATTAGATGAGAAAGTTCATCTGTTCGAGTTGGGTTTCGATCCGTCCGCTGCCCCGATGGGCAAGTGTGTGTGGAATCAGTTGAGGGGCGTTTAACTGAGAGGCGGCGGGGAAGAAACGCTCGGTGGTGTAAGAACCGATAGCAACTGCTCCAATGAGCCAGCTAAAGAGTGCAACCAAAGTTTGAGCGCGCATATTTTACGTCCTCAGTGTTGATACCCCTTTCTTCACAATTTTGGGCATCACATCAGGACAAAAAATGGCTGAAAACTCAAATTCGGTAGTCGCACCTACTTGACAAACGCTTCAGGGTAGTGTTGATTATCCGTATTCAGCGCTTCTACTAAAATCCAATTTCCAGACTGATTAAATTTACCTAAACCGCTCAGTGATTGTCCGGTCTGAATTTTCTGTAGTTGAGCGTTGACTTCGGGATCTACTGTGACGATCAGCCATTCAGTCTGAGATGGTTCTGTAGATTTTAATGTATAGTCTTGTACTCCTTTGCGGTGGAAAATTCCATTGAATGGTTTAGCTTGGTCGCTAGGTGCTTGAATGCTTTTACTGGCGGGACATTCACCGTTTGTCGGATAACTTTCTGGATGGTCGAGATAGTATTGCTGCCAGACGAGCCATTCTGGGTGTTTAGGTGACAAATTGAACAGAGGAAAAATTGCGGTGGGTGCGATCGCATCGGTGAGTAAGGCGAGTTGCAGCGATCGCACATCTAAATGACGGGGATGACAGATTTGTTCGATGCAAAGAGCGGCTGCCATACCTGCGGCTTGCCCAATTCCTAAAACGAGCGGTTGAAGCCGAGTTGCGCCGTTGGCGATGTGGGTGACGGAGATGTTTTTCTCACAGACTAGAAAATTGTCGATTTCCTTCGGAATCAAGCAGGTGTAAGGAATCGTGAAGGGGGTTCCTGTCCAACGCCCGCCCCAGCGGATGGATTTTGATTTTAATGGAATGTCGCCGCTCGGATAGTGGTGGTCGTTGGCGTAGTTGCCAATGGCGATCGCTTGGCAAAAATTTTCGGCGTATTCACAGCCGATCGCATCGACTTGGTAGGGGAGTGGGGCAACTTGTCCTTTGGGAAGCAGATCTTGTTCGCGCAGGGTGGTGATACCGATGAGACGGCGGCTTTCTCGATAATAGGGATGCAGAGCAAAGGCAGTGCCATTCGGAAAGGTGTTTTCGGCGAGTCCGTATCTGCGCCCTAATTTGGTTTGGATAAAGTGGGCGAAAGCGAGAGAGTGGTTTTTTGCGTCTTCATGGAATTCGAGGCGAGTTGAGCGATCGAGTAGCCGATTGGGATTCTCACCGTAGTCGTTGCCAGAGATGGGCCAGTTGATCATGAAGCGATCTCCGGGAAGCCGTCCGTAATTCAAAAATGCTTCAGCGCCATAGTTTTGCCAAGCTTTCTCGAATAAGTCGGGATTGTAATGTTCAGGTTTGGGAATTTCTGGTGCTTCTGCTTCACCAAAATCTTGCATCACAACGACCCAGGTTGGCGCTTGAACAGGATAGGTTTGAGTCAGTTCGTTGGGTTCAGGCGGAGCGCTTGGTTCGTTGAATTCGGATTGCAATTCCCATCCCCAGCGATGAGGAATGTTGCCCAGGGCTAAAAGATCGCCGAGTTCGGTGGCATCGATCGTAATTTTTGCCTCGACTCTGACGGTTTGAAATTCGACTCCGAGAATGCGTGCGGCTTCGCCGATACCGCAAGGGTCGTTTTCTTGCAAAACGGCAGTAGGAATTTCTCCGGCGATCCACTGCAAATTCGGTAAAGCCTTGACCCAATCGGCAAAGATTTCGGCTCCGATTCGGGGTTCGTAGGTGAAGAAACTGACCCAAGCGTTGTCGAGTCCTCCGGGTTGGCGGTGTTCTAATTCGCGCAGGAATGCACCCCAGATTCCGGTTTGAAAGGCTGCAAGTTCGTTGCCATCTGGGGCGGTTACGCCTGCGCTGGTGAGCATTCCGCCGAGCCACTCAAATTCACTGACGAGAATTGTTTTTGCACCGCGTCGGGCGGCTTGGATGGCTGCGGCTGTTCCGCCTGTTCCGCCTCCGACGACCAATACATCTGCGATCAGTTCTTGCATCGTTTTTTGAGCTAAAAAATCTTTTCAATCATCGCGGTGAATGGAGTTTTGGGCAAGTCGAACTTACTGCCAAGGTGCGATTGTATCGATCGTTTGATTTTTATGCTTGCGGTAAATTAGAAAGTCGCTATCAAGTGTGAGAACTGCACTATCAGGCAAGAGTTCTGCCATTCGTACGAGACAAGCATCTGCAAAATCCATTGGAACAGAGTCGTAGCGAACTAATAGATCTGTCACTTGCTCAACCTCGGAATTAAACTGGAAACCGATGTGGACACTTTTTGTTTCTAGTAATCCTTTGAGTGTTTGTATCCCGTTGTGAACGTGCTGCAAGAGAAACACTGTCTCTGAAATTACTGCTTCACAGGTAAATAATGGTGGCTGAATTCTCATTAACTGATGCTTCACCCATTCATGACGAGGCTCACGACGATTAATTAAAGCAACAAGTGGCCCCGTATCAAGAATGACTTGCTGGTGAATCCTGTCCATATCCTTTCATGTAATCGGGGTTGGTTAATAAGTCGCTCGGTCCTTCCCCGCGACCAATAAACTCTCTAGCAACGTCAAAGAACGATTGAAAAGATTCAGGCGAGTTTGAAGTCGGAGCTTTTTTGTGTTGCAACTTCACTGCAAATTCGAGAACCATTTTCTGTTCTTCTGGAGAAAGCGTTTGTAAGGTATCTAAAACCTGTTGTGGAATTGAGACTGACATAAAGCAGAAACGAGTAGAGAACCTTTGCTCTCAGTCTACCGAAATCAATCTCAATTCTTATGCGATCCATATAATTTTGCGATCGCCCTCTCTTCAAAGACGATCGCCAATTCTTCTAACAGTAAGGTGTAACATCCTCGCCGCATTCGTCTGCAAGATATGAGAGTGCGCGGAATCGTAAACCGACTAGCTGTTCGTACAGCGGATTCAGCTTGCACATGGGTGGAATATGCACAATCTTGTGCCCGAATAGCTTTACGTCTCGCTCAAAGGGGCATTGGGCGGGAATGAGTTTGCAGAGAAAATGTGCAACTTTTGGATCGTGAACTTGGAAGCCGTCGAGCCACGATCGTACAGGCTGCAACACATCAAGATGCAGTTCAGGATGCGGCTGGAGCGCTTGAGTTTCGGCATGTCGATCGCATAAAGTCAGCCGCAGATTTTCTAGAATCTCAGTCCCCGTATTCAAGGTCTGACAGAATTGTTCCAAGATTTCGTCTTCGCTGGATGTGTAGACTCCATCTGCGAGGGCAACCATCACTGCGGTTCTGAGAAAATTCTCGGCAAGCTGAGCGTCAGGGGCAAAGTGCGATCGCAGTTCTTCATTCGAGATCGGTTGAAACGATCGCTCTGTTTCTTCCTGGGTTAAGGCATGTTCAGTCAGAGAAGCAATTAACTGTTGCTCCGCTTCATCGAACTTATCATCTGCCCAAGCCAAAGTGAGAAGACCACGTAACCAAATGGAAATTTGGGCGTCAGTGTAGGTCGGTTGTACAGGGGTTGAAGAATTCATCGTGAGTTTTTCATGCTTCCAAAATAAATGTAGCTCAAGGTTTCCCGGTCAGACGCTCAAGCTAGCTGTAAACTGAAAAAGCGAAATGTGGAGAAAGATTTCCTGTGAGTTTTCAAGAATTTGCATTGTTTCTGATGTCGATCGTGGCAGGTGTTGCAGGTCAGTTTTTTCTCAAATCAGGGGCATTGAAACTGGGGCAACTCACTTCTAATAATGCGGTGAGCCATGTTCTCAGTATTGCCACAACGCCTGAATTGGTGATTGGACTAGGATGCTATGGAGCGGGTGCAATCTTATACATTTTGCTGCTGACTCGTGTTCCTCTCAGTATTTTGGCTCCGGCAGTTGCATTGCAATATGTATTTTCGGTGCTGCTCGGGAAATTCGTCTTTAATGAGCAGATTCCGGTGATCCGACTGTTTGGATTAGCGTTTATTATCTGCGGTGTTGTGATGCTGATGGCAAAAAAGTAATTAGAGATAGCGTTTGAGAATTTCTGCGGTTTGGTTCGCAGTAGTTTGCCAGCTAAAAGATTGAGCGCGATCGAGTCCTTTTTCTCTCAGTTGGGTTCGGAGGCTTGAATCTTGGACGATCGCATTCATCGCATCGAAAATTTCAGATTCACGGTAAGGATTGACTAAAATCGTCGCATCGCCTGCCACTTCAGGAATTGAGGACAGATTAGAAGTAATGACGGGAGTTCCACATGCCATTGCTTCGAGTACAGGTAAGCCGAAACCTTCCCACAGACTGGTAAAAACAAGCGCAGTGGCTTGATTGATCAATACAGGTAATTCTGCATAAGAAACATAACTCAAGAATTTAACGCGATCGCCGATTCCCAAGCTTTCAGCCTGTTGTTGTAACTGAGGGGTAAATCTTGGATCGGGTGAGCCTGCGATCCAGAATTCATAATCTTTAGGAAGTCGAGAAAAAGCGCTGAGTGCTCGACCAATATTTTTATAAGGGTCATGTCGCCCGACGTAGAGAAAGTAATTTTTAGTGGGTAAATCTAGAAATCTGAAGTGCTGATTGTCGTAAGCAAGTGGAATGACTGTGATTTTATTCGATGGGATTTTGTAGAACTCGATCGCATCATTTGCCGTCGATTCTGAATCGCTCAAAATATGCTGAGCTTGGGCAAGAACATGAGGAATATAGAATCGATAATATTGAGTTAATGGCGATGTGAAACGCGGAAATCGCAGCGGAATAAAATCATGTAATGTCACGATATAGCGACATTTTGTAAAGATTGGAGCTTCGGGAATTGGAGAGAAAATGAGATTACTCTGAAGCTGATGATAGATTTTAGGTAATTCAAATTGCGTCCATTTCAATCGATTGAAATGCCCTTTTGTCCCTTGATCCGGTGTGAGTTGATCTGAAATCGGATAACACTGGTAAGGAGGGATATTTTGTCCAGATAATAAAACTGGATCAAGCGCGCTTAAACCAGGTAGTAAATTTTTTGCATAGACAGTGTGACCTGTCGGTTTTGAAGCTAAAAATGCAAGATTGACTAATATCACAGAACTAAGATCACAGAATTGATCGATAAGCTTTCAATGTTTCTTGAGCCGTATTTTCCCAAGAATATAATTTAGCTTGTTCTTTGCCCTTTTGAATCAAATTCTCGCGTAAAGTGCGATCGCGAATGACATTCAAAATCGCTTCTCCTAAATCTTCGATCTCATTTGGCTCAATCAATAGTGCTGCATCGCCCGCAATTTCTGGCAGAGATGAGACATTTGTTGTCACGACAGGTGCGCCTAAAGTCATCGCTTCTAATACAGGCATTCCGAATCCTTCGTAGTGTGAGGGATACACGAATACATCCGCATTTCGGTAAAACTGCATGACTTGAGCGTCGGGAAGATAATCGAGATGCTGAATTTCACTTTGATACGGCGATCGCGCAATTTGATCAAAAATAGGTTCGTATAACCAACCTTTTTGACCGATTAGAACTAATTGATGCTCAATTTTATAATTTCGCTTTAGATATTCAAATGCAGAAATCAGCGATCGAATATTTTTTCTCGGTTCGATCGTACTGACAAATAAAATATAAGGTTTCGGAAACGAGAATTCAGGAATCGGCTGATCAACTTGATAACGACTGGCTAAATGAGTCACCCAAACTCGATCTGGATCAACCTTGAGATACTCAACGATATCGCGTTTAGAACTATGCGAGATGGTCAAAATTAAATCTGTCCAGCGCAGGCATTTTTTTAACCGTTCTGTATAAGCACTAACCGTTGAATTCGTAAATTCAGGATACTTAATAAACGTCAAATCGTAGATTGTAATCACTCGACGACTTTTCCGAGTTGGGAAAACAGTATAGTTCGTCCCATGCACAATATCAGCTTGCTGGAAACAGGCTTCTAAGCCATTAGAAAATAAGAAGGGAAAGTCAATAATTAAATTCGACAATCTTACCGGAAGTGGAAATAGATTGAGGCGCGAATAAGCTCGTAAATAATCGGGAAATGCAAAATCTCCCTTGAGCCATTTTTTCAGTCCGGGCTGATAAATCAGTTCTAAATCTGGAGCGTTCTGCGATCGCATCAACCCTTGAATCAAGTTTGAGACATAAAACCCGATTCCACTCGGTTTTGGCATCCAAGGGGTGACATCGATCGCAATTTTCATTGGGCTTCGCTCAATTCCTTCAAGTCGTGATCAACCATTAACTCGACCAACTGCTTAAACGGATATTGCGGCTCCCAATTTAGCTGTCTGCGGATTTTATCGATCGAGCCAACGAGCTGCACGGCTTCATCCGGTCGATAAAAATTCGGATCGACTGAGACATACTCCTCCCAATTCAATCCCACACAGTCGAAAGCAGTCTGCACTAACTCTCGAACGGAGTGCGTTTCACCGCTGGCAATGATGTAATCATCGGGTTGCTCTTGTTGCAACATCATCCACATTGCCCGCACGGCATCTTTCGCATAACACCAATCCCGCTTCGCGTCTAAGTTTCCAAGCTTCAACTCTTTGGCTAAACCCATTTTGATCAAGGCTGCCCCACGAGTGATCTTACGAAAGACGAACTCTGTGCCTCGACGCGGAGATTCATGCGTGTAGGTCACCCCACAACAGCTATAGAGTCCATACTGCTGGCGATAATTGATCGTCATCCAGTGTGCGTAAGCTTTTGCGACTCCGTAAGGATTTCGAGGTCGAAAGGCGGTTCGTTCGGTTTGAGGCGACTCATCGGGTTGTCCGAACACTTCACTACTAGATGCTTGGTAAAACCTTGCATCTGATTTACAGCGACGAATCGATTCGAGTAACCGTGAAACGCCTAGAGCAGTATATTCTGCGGTCAAAGCGGGCTGTGTCCAAGACAGTGGCACATAACTCTGAGATGCCAGATTATAAATTTCGTCGGGTTGGGCGTAGGAAACGGCATCCATTAACGAACATTGATCTAGCAGGTCACCGGATAAAATCTCGACGGTTCCTGATAAATGGCTAATGCGATCAGCATTGCCCGAACTCGATCGACGAACTAACCCAAAGACTTGATAGCCCTGCTCTAGCAAAAGTTCTGCGAGATACGATCCGTCTTGTCCGGTCAGTCCGGTAATGAGTGCTTTTTTCACGATGATCTTGCTCGATTTAAGCTGATGAACGTTTTACCTGAATGTTGCAGAAGCAGCCATAAAATCGTCGGCAATGACTCGCCAATCATACTGCTGCTGCACTCGCGTTCTGGCGGCTTCGATTCGGGTCAGTTGAATCGTTGAAGACTCTGATCGCACTTGCGCGATCGCGCTTGCAAACTGGTCAACTTCTGCGACGATGCAGTGTTTGCCATGTTCCACGCCCAATCCTCGGATTCCGGTTGGAGTCGAAATGACTGGGATGCCTGCCGCAAAGTACTCTAACATCTTTAGGTTTGTCCCTGACCCAAAGGTGACTGGATTGAGTGCGACATCAGCAATCTCTAACACGATCGCTTTTGTCTCTTCCTCTACTTCTCCTAAAAATCCCACATTCTCCGGGCGTTTTTTATCTTGAAATGCCCAACCTACACTTCCAACAATTAGAAAATTGATATCAGGCAGTGATGGAGCAAGATTCAAAATGGTTTCAACGGCTTTGAGGTTTGGATCGTGCCAACTTCCCAAGAAAAAAGCAGTAAAGTTATTAGAAATTCCTAACTTTTCTTTCATCGATCGCCGTTTTTCTTGAGAAATATATGCGATCGCTTCAGTGTCTACTCCGTTTGGAACCTCAATCATTTTATTGAGATCAATACCGTAAATTTGATTGAGCAAATTCGCATCATTTTGCGAACAAGTCATGATCAATTGACTCGCGTTACAGCATTCTAATTCGACTTTTTTAATCGATTCTAAGAGCTTCCGACTGACCGCATTATCCAGGAGGATTTTCGCTTTCAAATCGACTTCAACGTCTTGGGCTTCATACCAAATCGGTTTATCCGTAATCGATCGAATGGCGGGATAGAGGTAAGGATGACAAGCAATGACGAAATCTGAAGATGCGATCGACGTTTTTAATGCTTCAAGATATTCCGGAGTCAAATGAATCAAATCCGGCATAACGATATCGGTAATTGGAACTCTAGTTTCCTTTTCGATTTCTTGTTCTTTTTGCTGATGTTCTGCCGATTTAGGGATACGAATTTCGTAAACATGTTCGGCAATCTCACCTGCAAACGGAACCTGATCGAATCCGGTGACTGAAACAAATTCGATATCGAAATATTTGGCAAGATGTTTGTATAAATGGAAAACGCGGCTTTGTCCGCCTCCGCGTGGAGGAAAGACTGAAAATGTAACCGCGATCGTAATTTTTTGGCGAGATTTACTCATTCCATTGCTCATCGTCTTTAAGGGAGGTTCGCTTAACAAACGAGTGACCGTATTTTCCCAAGTAATCGTCTCAACCAGTTTTCGACCTGTGAGTCCCATTTGCTTGGCTTCTGTACGATGCTGATAAAAATAATCTATTCGTTCAGCAAGTGCAGCAGGTTCGGGTAAAACAGAAAATCCGGTTTCTCCATTAATGACAAACTCGTTCGGACCACCCGCATCGATTGTGGTTAAAACAGGTTTTCCACTCATCATGGCTTCAATCACGACTAAGCCATAATCTTCGTCATAAGGAAGATACGGAACTGCGATCGCATTGGCATACAATCCAATCACATCTTCGTCGTTAACGAATCCAAGGAACTCAATACGATCGTCGTCTCCAGCTAACTCTTTTAACCGTTTTTCATCCGGTCCAGTTCCTGCAATTTTAAGCTGAACTTTTGACTTTACAAAGCGCATGGCTTCGACGAGTAGGCGAATTCTTTTTGCACTGTCTAAACGGCTAATTGTGAAAAAATAATCGCTACTTCCCTGCTCAAATCTTCTCAGGCTTGAAGGTGGATAAATTACATCGATCGCACTGCCACGTGGAAAATAATTCTTTCGATTTGCGACATTATGAGAGATAGCAGTGTATTTCTTAATGGCTTTGGGATCTAAAGCAATTCCATCAAAATAGTGAATCAATTCTCGAACAAAAGCGCCAGGAAAATGGGCGGCTTCTTCGGGTAATTTCCCACTAGATTCTAACTGTTTAAGCTGTAAAAAAATCTCTGGTAAATCGCCACGTTTTCCTTGTTGAATTCGTTTTTGAAGACGAGAAAGGGTTGGATGATTTGTCGTAAATCGCTCCGGTAAACCTGTCAAATGATAGGCATCATATAAGCCTCGCAATCGGTGTAGCATATAGCAAACATGATTCGGATGCTTGACCATCCAAGCCGGATATTTGCCGGAAATGACCAAATCAAAATGGCGCAAATCTAGCTCAGAAAATTGCTGATAACTATCAATCAACTCTGAAAAGTTCTGCTCTGGGCTGGGCAGTTTGATCAACTCAGCCTGATGCGATGTATTTTGATTGATTTCTTCTTGTAATCCCCACCAGAGTTTCTCGGCTCCACCAATACAAAATGGAACAGGACTGGGTGCAACGATCGCGATATGCATAAAATGAAAATTTAGAGACGAGTCGCAGTAAACGCAAACCGAGCATAGATCGAAGAATCGATCTCTTGTGCATTGCTCAAGTAGAAGAACTGGAACTTAAGTTTGTCTTGAGTCGGGCGAATGATTCTCTGCATAAAAGACTGAGGGCTATAAAAACGCCCGTGCCGATTTCCCCATCCTTCAGCGCAGTAAATGGTTGCAGTCTGATCAAACGGGACACCCGCAGGAACGCTAACCGTTGGATCAGTTTGAGTTGCTTCTTGATTAAAGACATAGAATGGCACAACGCAAACTGTTCCGCCTGGTTTTAAAACCCTCGCCAGTTCTTGAAACAGACCTGTATCTGCATCTTCTTCAAAATGTTCTAAAGAACAAGTGAGTGCTGCTTTCGTGATGAATCCATCGGGAATCGGCATATTACAAGCATTGCCGCCAATCTGATCGCCGTTAATTCCGTCAGGATACATAATGTCTTGACTGTAAGTTTTTGCTCCTGATAAACGCCGAAAAATTTCTGGGACAGGAGAATGTTCGCTGGCTAAATCGACAAAAACATCTTCTGAATTTAAACCTAATAATGAATAGCAAATATAGTGTTCTAATGTTTTCTCAGGCTGATTTCCTCGATAGTATTCAGAATAGCGTTTTGAGTATTCTGCGCTCTTGCAATACTCCTGATAAAGGCTAGGCTCGATTGAGAATTCATTAAATTCAATTCCAACTTGTTTGCCGAGTTCGATAATATTGGAGACGACTTCTGGGCGAGTATTCTCGATCGCATGATCAACCACAGAGCGTCCGCTGCGCCGAAGCTGTTCTACCCCTGTAGCAAAATCGAACTGAGCGACGTCTGGACGATAGATGTAGGGAGTTGGGCTTGTTTTGGTCGGTTTTCGATTGAGATTCTGAATCGAGTTCAATAAGCCTTTCAGAGAAATCATTACATTTACTCCACACAACAAGTTTCAACATCCTAATATCTTTTGCACAACATTAGCCCATGAAATGTCGAGTGCATTGTAGCGATCGTATCCTGCTGATCCCATTTCTTTCGCGATCGCTTGCTGTTCATAGAGATGATCAATCTTTTCGGCGATCTCCGTTGGATCAGCTTCTGTAATCCATCCGGTCTGCCCATTTACAACAAATTCAACGGGTTCACCCGAATCTTTGCAGGTAATCACAGGCTTGCGAGAGAGCATTGCTTCTAAGGTGACGTAACCGTAATCCTCGTTATAAGGCGCAAAAAAAACACCTAAACAATGTGCGTAATAACTGAGTTTCTCATTGTCGCTGAGCCGACCGAGCAGGCGGACTTTCTGATGGAGTCCAAATTGATCAATCAAACCTTGCAGATAAGGGTACTGACCGCCTTCGCCACCCATTAAGGCAACCACAGGCGATCGCACAAATCGCATGGCTTGAATCAGCAAATCCTGCCGTTTCAGAGTTTCTAATCGGCTCGGAAAGAAAATATAAGGTTCGGCAGGCGCGGTGTAAAACTGTTCTGCAAATTGGGGCGGATGATAGAGCGGGATAGAAGCGATTTGATTGAATTTTTGCAATCGCCTGGACACGGTTTTCGCGATCGTAAAAACGCCTCGAAATGTACTCAGGGCTTTCGTATCTTGTTCTGTAATTTCTTGTTTTAACTGTTTGCCTTCTGCACTGCGAGAAAATTCTGCTGTAAATTCAGTGTTCCACAGGTCATAAACACTGCGATGTTGATGTAGAAGCCAGCCCACTTTATTCGGATGCTGCAAATAGAATGCCGGAAATTTGAGACAGATCACACGATCGCATTGATAGCCATTCAAATTCTCAAAATTCTCAGATGCCCAAAGTTTCATACTTCGCTGAATTTCTGAGACAGGCGAAAATCGAAATGGCATCGCAATGATTTCAACCGAGTGTCCAGCTGCTTGCAGTGCATTTGCTAATCCGTCGGCTAAAATCTCCGCTCCGCCTCGAATAAAGGGAACTTGAACAGTGGCGATCGCAATTCTCATTCTTTTTCCTCGATCGCGTCTAATCGAGCTTGCAAATCGCTAATTTCTGCCTGCAACTCTGAAACTTTTTTCACTAGGCTTTGATTCAGTAATAAAGTTTCTCGCAAAGCTTGATTGAGAGAAAAATTAACCGCTCGCTGTTCCTTAAAGAGAAAACTGTAAGTTTTCAAAGCGGCTTTCCCAAATCCTCTACCCAAGTTCCAGGGGAATCGTTTTAATTTGGCAGGCAAATCTGTTCTAATCTGAGATTTTGCGCTGGCAGCATTCAAAAGTGCTTCGATATTGTTCGATCGAATTCGATTTGCCGCATCTATATTTGCAGGAGGTTGATATTGAGAAACGGTTTGTCTCTGGGCTGCTTCTTGCCGAATTTTGTCGATCAGAGTGTCAATATTTACGGGGTCACTCATGTTAGATTCACTCCTTTTTTTGCTCTAATAACTTCACTTCAGGTTGACCCAATCGCTGTTTGATTTTCCACCAAACATTTCTCGCTTTCCAAAAAATGCTGTTCTCCATTTCTGAGATTGTTTGATGCGATCGCGCAATTTCTGCGTCTGCTTGCTGGCGAAACTGTGTAAATTCATCAACAGTTTGTTCTAGCGAAGATTGTGTCTGCTGAAGCGAAAGTTGTGTTTGCTGAAGTGTTAAATGAGTTTGATGATTCTGCTGCTGAAGTTCAACGAGTTGCTGATAAACTCCATAGAGTTCTTCTCGCAAAAAATGAGTGGAATCAAGCGTGTACCTTTTTGCCTGAAAGTATTCAGAATTCTCGAACGGTGCTGAGATTGCAATCCCTTGTTTTAGCTCATCATAGTAGCCGCGTCGAACTGCTTGGGTGATCGGAGTTCCGTCATTGAATTTGCTAAAAGTATAAGGAAACTGCCGCGTTTTCTCATAGCTATTCTTCAATAATTTGTCTCGATAAATATCTGCTAACTCTGCCCAAGGCGAAGTAATTTCTTCGGGATAAAGAGACGTATTTTTAGAAACAAAATGAGGACGATCAATATCCCATCCACTAAAGTGTAGAAACAGGAGAGGTTGACCGTTCACAAGTACATTTCCTTGCATGTCTCGCTCAAATGTCTTTTCATAGAAATTCCAATGACCAATATTTGTGCCTGGATGCTTTAAGAATTTGAAATCCGGGAAATAAAGCACGGCAAGATTCAGCCATAACTGGTCTGCGGCAAGCCCTCTTGGATCTCCGATCGCACAATCTAAAAAACAGTAATGAATTAATCTGTCCTTCCACCACTGGATAAATTGTCGAGTTTGCTCGGTTCTTCGCAATCCCATGAATCCACCGTTATTGATGCCATGAACTAAGAAATTAATCTCATGTTCAGCCTGCTCTAATGGGACAGGTCGGCTACAGTGTGGACTAAAGATTAATGATGTTTCAGAAAGTTCTTGAAAGATTGGCTCTAGAGAATCACAAATTAAAATATCGCAATCGATAAACAGCCAGCTTTCAGCCGTGGTATGTTCCAGAATATATTCATGTAACAATCCCCGTAGCGCGCAGCAAAACTCTAAGGGAGTGTAATAGAAACTCATCTGAGCGATCGCATCTTGCTCGGGCAGATCTTCTAAGTAAATTAGCTCAAAAGGCTCCGTTTCTGGTTGAAAATAATCCTCAACCCGATCGGCAAGCAAAACATATAATTTTGCTTCTGGATTATGCTCGGTTAACGTTTCAGCTAAGGTTCGAGCATATGCCAAATAGCTCTTCGTGACGACAGTGCAGACAATTCTTTCAGGCATATTCTTCAACGCTCAACTATTCTTGAGTTGGCAATCCCAATTTTCGCTTGAGTTGGAACCAAGTTGCTCGTAACTTCCAGAATTTACTACTTTCCATTGCTTGAATTCGAGTCTGTGCAGCGGCGGCAAGTTGATTGACACGATCGAGTTCAAGTCGGGTTTGCTGAAGCTCTTGATTGAGCTGGTTAACCTGGTCTGATTGCGGTAACGTTTCAGTTAGAAGTCGCATCAAAAACTGAAATGCACTCTGCGAAATACTGGTTTGATTTTGCAACTGTGATTCATCTACATTCACGATCGCTAAATATCCATCAGCATTCTCGATCGCAGAAAGATTTTCTAAATACTCACGCTCAAAGAAATCCTTCGGCAGAGGGTTCTGATAACTCTCAAATCTCACGCCTTTTAATGCAGGTGAAATCGGCTTAACAATATGACTCGAAACGCTGTAGTGCTGCCCTAAAAATACCGCTTCACCAAACGTGCTCAACACCAATTCTCGAAACTCAGGAAATCGGAACTTATGCAAATGAAACTCACTGATCCAAGGCGCAACGCGATAATCATTTGGACAAGACAAAAACAGTTGTCCATCTGGTTTCAGTAAGCGTTTGAGTTCAACTACAAACTTTCGCGGATTCGGCAAATGCTCGATCGTTTCAAAGGAAACAATCACATCGAATGAAGCATCTTCTAATTGCCGCACATAATGAGCATCGGACTGAATAAACGTTGCATTCGGATGCGCGTGAAACTTAGATGCAAAATTCACTGCCGACTGATCCACATCGACCCCAACAACTTCTAAAGCGCCTTGCTGAGCGATAAACTGTGTCCCATACCCCGTTCCACAAGAGATATCTAACACCCGTTTTCCAACGACAAAGGGTGCAACATACGCATAGCGAATCATATGATCCACATTTGCAAGCGAAGTATCTGTTCCTGTCTCGTACACTGGCATATGCCGTTCGCTAGTCGGTGTGTAATCGGCAACTGGGTCAGATGAGATCATGGGCTTCGCTGTCAAAAGAATCGAAGATAGTATACCAAACTGATTGAATCTCCAACGGGAAAGTGGTTCCCGCGAATTCTCGATCGTCAGATAGATTTCAGCAAACCGCGCAAATCACTATGATGCTTAGCGTCGTTCGCGCTAAAACGGTACATGATCGTTAATCCGACTCAAAACGGCTGGCAAATTATTTATCATCGGGCACATGCGCTCCTTGCTGCACAGATTGCAGGGCAGTGGTGCAGAAAAGATGCTCCTCCTCGGCTGTATGAAACTGTTGCTGCGATTTCTCATCATGACGATCTAGAGCGCGAATGGGATGAGAACAATCTGAATAAAGCGGGTGCACCAAAAGATTTTACTCAAGATAGCGAGCAAGAAACCGACTATGACAGCTTGCGGCGACATATTGAAGGTTCGTTGTATCGCGGGCGCTGGGTGGCACTTTTAACGTCGATGCATTTGCTGCGATTGAATTCTGCAAAACGAGGAACCTCGCCGAAAGCAGATGCTTTCCTGGATGAACAGATCGAAAATCAGAAACGCTGGCGCAAAGATTTAGAAATCTCTGAAACAGATGCGACGCAAGCGTATGACTTTCTGCAATGGTGCGATCGCTGTTCGCTCATTCTCTGCCAGCAAGAACTCCCCGCCGATGAACGCTGGCTCGAAATCAGCAAAGCTCATGACGGTCAACGCTATGACATTAAGCAATTAGAAAACGGGTTAGTCACTGTCAATCCTTGGTGCTTTCAAGACGATCAATTTACGGTGAATGTCGAAGCCGTCACCCTTTCAGAGGTCAAATTCAAAGACAACAAGAGTCTGACAAAAGCACTGCAATCTGCACCCCGTAAAGTTTTGGAATGGACGTTTGTCAAAGATGCCGCCTGAAATTGATCAATTACTGAGTCAAGGTGATTTGTCTGAGTTAATGCGAGCGATCGCAGAGTATTTCAATTGCGATCGCTGTTTCTTCTACCTTCGCAATCCCCAAACTCGTCTCGGTCGCGTTCCGTTTTGTTGGACACGCAATTCACAAATTCCTATCGTCTACGATGAAGATTGGAAACCCGAGCCGCAGTCTTTACCGGATGAAGATCCAATGTTTGCGGCAGCACTAGCGACGAAACCTTCCATTTTTGTCGAAGATGTACAAACGGCGAGTGCTGATGTTTTGAATGCAAAATTTGAGCGAGAGAACTTTGGACATCGGGCATTAATCCATGGTCATGTTTGCTATGACAATCAGTTGTGGGGAGTTTTGCAGCCTTGCATAATGGATCAGCCCCGACCTTGGACAGCAGCAGAACGGGGAATCTTTACAGAAATTATTCAACGGATCACCCCAATTGCTGTTGCATACATCAAACAGCAAAGCGAATATCCCCCAGAAGAATGAGGTAGAACGTGACAAAAGTAGTGTTTAGTACTTAGGAACACTAAACGCTCATCTTTGTCGATGTCTGGGATGAATCATACTCCTTTTAGCCGAACGCGGACGATCGATCGCATTCTTGTGGTTGACGATACGCTTGATAACTGTTTACTAATTCAGGCGATCTTGCAGGATGAAGGCTATCAAGTTGAACTCGCAGATAGCGGCAAGGAGGCTTTGCGAATTATTGAACAATCTCCCCCTGATCTGATTCTGCTCGATGTGATGATGCCAGAAATGGATGGATATGAGGTGACACGCCGAATTCGGGCAAATTCTGCATTGCCATTTATTCCCATTCTCCTCACAACCGCTTACGATCAGCCGAGTGTCGCTCAGGGATTAGATACCGGAGCAGACGATTTTATCCGCAAGCCTGTTCACTTTGACGAATTGCTGGCGCGAGTCAGAGCACTCCTGCGGCTGAAGCATAGCGTTGATGAGCGAGATCAGATTGCCCGACAAAGAGAAGATTTTGTGTCTCGTCTGACGCATGATTTGAGAACGCCGCTAGTCGCTGCCGATCGCATGTTGAATCTGATGGCACAGGGTGCATTAGGCGATCTGTCTGATGATGTGCAAGATGCAATTGCAACGATGATTCGCAGCAATTCTAATTTGCTGACGATGGTCAATACTTTGTTAGAGGTGTATCGCTACGAGGCAGGTCGCAAGACGCTAATTTTCTCTCCGGTGAATCTACTCGAACTGGCTCAAGAAGTGATTCAGGAGCTTTCACCTTTAGCGATCGACAAACAATTAGCGCTGAAGCTCGAAGCAGAAGCATCAGAAGAATATATTGCAAAAGGCGATCGCTTAGAACTGTACCGAGTTTTAACGAATTTGATTGGCAATGCGATCAAGTTTACGGATGAAGGTTCGGTCGCTGTTCGCTTGATCAAAGTAGATACAGGGCTTGTACCTGCGATCAAAATTGAGGTGCAAGATACAGGAGCAGGCATCTCAGACAGCGATCGCGCTACGCTCTTTGAAAGTTTTATCCCTGGCAAACATAAGAAATCTGGCAGCGGATTAGGATTACACCTGACGCGACGGATTGTAGAAGCGCACAATGGCAGAATTAATGTCATGACTGAACCCGATCAGGGCAGTACGTTTACGGTTTATTTGCCGACGCATTGAAGATGGATCGAACTTTCAGAAGATGGCAGATTGGGCAGAATTTCATTCAATAATGGTAAGAAGTCGTTTGAGGACTGCCCAGGTTTGATATCAGGTTTGAATCCCCTTCAAGTTTCCCAATTCATGCTGATGAGTATGGGAATTCGGATGTATTCGTATCATTCCGAGCGAGTTCCCCGAAATAGTGCAGTACTCGTCGTGAGTAATCATCGCAGTGTCATGGATGCACTGGTGTTGATGAGTGCGATCGAGCGTCCGATCCGATTTGCTTGCCATCACTATATGGGACAAGTTCCTGTGATGCGTGAGGTCGTAAAGCAATTGGGATGTTTTCCGTTAGAAAGTGATCAGCATCGGCAAGCCAGTTTTTTTCAGCAAGCGATCGGTTTACTAAAGTCCCAAGAAGCTGTGGGAATTTTTCCAGAAGGAACGTCACCGATGGTGCAACCGCCTCAGCCGCCTGAGATGGGAAAATTTCACCGCGGGTTTGCACATCTCGCCTTGAAAGCTCCGATCGAGGAATTAGCAATCTTACCCGTTGCGATCGCGCCTGAGCAAGAGACGATCAATTCTGCGATCCCATTAAGAGTCTTAAGCTTTTTCGATCCGACCGAGCCGCTATTTGACCAAGATGGCTGGCATCCGCTAGTTTTGTATCAGACTGTAAATGTCATGATTGGGCATCCGATTTGGATGACCCCGACTCATCGGACTGATTATCAAGGTCGGTTTGCCCGGAAAGCTGTGGTTGAATTAGTCGATCGTGCCCAAACTGAAATTAAATCCTTATTAGACCAAGGCTGTCCTTAGATTCTCATGCTGCATAGCTCTCCTTGTTTTCTGACCCCCAAAGCGCTACGACCTCAGTTCCCACTGTTTGTCTTTTTGCCCGGAATGGACGGAACAGGGCAATTGTTACGAGCGCAGACGGCAGGGTTGGAAGCAAGGTTTGATGTGCGTTGTTTGGCGATTCCGCCTGATGATTTGACGAATTGGGAAGATTTAGCGCAGCGGGTCGTGGATTTGGTCAAAGGTGAGATGATCGCGCCCCGATCGGTTTATTTGTGTGGAGAATCCTTTGGCGGCTGTTTGGCGATGAAGGTGATTGAGCGTGCGCCGGAGTTGTTCGATCGCTTGATTTTGGTCAATCCTGCGTCGTCGTTTAATCGCAGACCTTGGATTGGCTGGGGCGCCCAGATAAGTCAGCATTTGCCGGAGGTAGCATACCATTGGTCTTCGGTGTCGTTGCTGCCTTTGTTGGCAGCGTTTCAACGAATTTCATCCGTTGATCGCCAAGCCTTGATTGAAGCAGTGCGATCGGTTCCGCAACCGACCTCGGTTTGGCGAATGAATTTATTGCAGGGGTTTGAAGTGCCGAGTGAGGCTTTGCGATCGCTGACGATTCCGACGTTGATTTTAGCGAGTGCGAAGGATCGATTGTTGCCGTCGTTGGCAGAAGCGTATCGGTTAAAGGCAAATCTTCAGAAGGCAGAAGTCGTGGTGCTGCCGGAGAGTGGGCATACCTGTTTGTTGGAAACGGATGTCAATTTGTATCAGATTTTAGAAGCTCGCGGGTTTGCGTAGAGAGATGAATCCGCATCGCTGTTTTTCTTGTGCTTAAGGGCGCTACGAATGGGGCAGGGGGTTGAGATGAGTCTCGAACTTGAGAAGTCCACGATCGCTGTCTAACTCCACCGGAATTCCCACTGGAAGCGCTGCATTCTCGCCATCATGTCCGAACGGTAAGCCTGAAACAATGGGAATTCCTAGATCAGAGAGGCGATCGCGTAAAACCTCTTCAACTTGAAAACTGGGAATATTGGCAGGCGGATCGCACTGGCTGAATCGTCCGATCGCAATGCCCCGAATTTTTGCCAAAGCACCGCAGGTTCGCCAATGCGTTAACATGCGATCGATGCGATACGGGGCTTCGGTCACATCCTCGATCGCTAAAATTACGTCGGTTAAATCGGGTTGCCAAGGCGTAAAAAGTAAATGCGTTGCAACGGTGAGATTTGCAGGAAGTAACAAGCCTGATGCTTTGCCCATGCCCCAACCGTTTCCTTGCAGCATCGGCAAAGCTCGACCTTCAACCCAATCAAACAATCGGGCTTGTGACCAATCGGGTTCAGATGCGATCGTCGTCAACAAAGGTGCATGAATGCCAGAAGTACCTTGTTGCGCATATGCCCAGAGCAAACTTGTAATATCTGAAAAGCCGATTAGCCATTTCGGCTCAACCGATGGAAATGACCATTTTTCAAGTAATCTTGCACCGCCCCAGCCGCCGCGTGCGCAGAGAATACCGCGACAATTTGGATCTTGAAGCGCGGTTTCCAGTTGAATGCGGCGATGTTTATCGGTTCCAGCTAGGTAGCCATAGCGATCGTCAAATCCGGGAGTCAATTCAACTTGATAGCCTCTTTGCCGCCAAACTTCTACCCCTTGCTGAAATGCTGTCAATTCGCGCAAGGCTCCGCTTGGGGCAATCACCCGCAATAAGTCACCCGATCGAAGTGGAGCCGGAATCTGACAGCGTTTCATAGAAGTATCCGTAAGATGCGTTTTGGCTGCGCTTAAAGCTTAAGCTCCAGGCTAAGCACAACCGAAACTCGAATTTCGGGATTGTACAATGCGATCGAGCCAAATTTCTAAGCGATTTCCCATCGCGCTCAAAGAATACTCAAGTTCAGCCTCTTGCCGACACATTGCGCGATCGATGTGGTCGAGCTTTGCGATCGCGCTGACTAATCCCTCAATGCTATCGGGTTCAACTAACCAACCTGTTTTACCATCTTTGACAATTTCAGCAGGCCCACCGCGACGATAAGCAATCACCGGGACACCACACGCTAGCGCTTCAATCGCAACATTGCCAAATGCCTCAACCCAACGCGGAGTCATCAACAAAGCTTGTGATTCTCCTAAAGCTTTTTGTAAGTCTTGTGTTGGAAGAAACCCGCAGTACTCGATCGCAGCATTGGGATAGTTTGCTTGAATGCTTTGCCAATAAGATTCATCTTGAATCACGCCCCAAATTTTTAAGGGGATTCCTGCTTTTTCGATCGCTGCAACGGCATCTTCTAAGCCTTTCTCCGGCGCGATTCGACCCACCCAAGCTAATTGATGTTTCGGAGTTGGATTGAACTGATATTGAGTCAGATCAAAGCCGTTTTTCAAATTGAAACAGGCATCTTTGAAGCGAAAGGTTTCGGCTTGAGCAAGGCTATGAACGGCGATCGTGGTTGGAAAGCTGGATGCAACCTGTTCAATGATGTGATCCATTGCATCGGTGAGTGACCCCATGCTCACTAAATGCGCGATCGCACAATCGAAAAAGGGCGTGAGATAGAACGGCAACCAATCATAGGCAAAGTTGATGATCACGTCATAGTCGCTTTGATTGTGACGCGCATAGTCCCACATCTTGCCCAATACTGAATTAGGAGGCAACGTTACTAAGGCATCTCGACCTTGAGATTGAGCAGTAATTTGCAGATGACCGGGAATCTGAATCAGCGGAATGTCTTCTAAGGCAGAACCTTCGGGTGCAACGACCGTGACAGAATGATTCAGAGCAATCAGCGATCGCGCAATATTTGTCAGTGTTAATTCGACTCCGCCTCCTAAACCAGAACCGATCGCACCAACGGGCGTTGAGAGAAGTAAAAGTTTGAGCGTCGATCGACCCATTGATTTTCTGATGAACAGCCTGTTTATCTTAGTGGATTGCAGCTTCTTGTTCTTACAATGTGATCTCAATTTCTTCAGAATGAGCATCTGCATCAGTCCAGACATTCACTCCTTTACTGAATGCATGTTTGACGATCGCGAAGTGCTTGATAATAATCTACGGCGTAATTATCCTCAAGAGAGGAAGTAATTTGATATTTGAGTGGGACGAGAGAAAAGCTCGATCAAACGAAGAAAAGCATGGAGTCTCGTTTGATGAGGCAGAGACCGTTTTTTACGATCCGAATGCGCGATTGCTCTATGACGCAGAACATTCTTCGGATGAAGATCGATATATCTTACTTGGCATGAGTGAGACACAAATGTTGCTCGTCGTCTGTCATGTGTATCAAGATGATGAAGAGACAATTCGGATTTTTTCGGCACGTCGAGCAACGAAACGAGAGCAGCAACAGTACAGGAGTTTCCTCTAATGAAAGATGAATATGATTTCTCCCAATCTGTGAAAAATCCATATGCTCAGAAGCTCAAACAGCATGTGACTGTTCAGCTTGATGAGGAAGCGATCGCCTATTTCAAGACTCTGGCTGAAGAGATCGGGATTTCCTATCAAAATTTAATTAATTTGTACCTGCAAGACTGTGTAAAAACTCAGCGAAAGCCCTCACTCAATTGGGTTCCATAAGCTCATTGGACGATCGTCGTTACGATTGAAGTTCTTGGATATGAGAAGAAAACCTTGATCGGCTCATCAGATATAACGGTCAACATGTCAATTCGCACCCTAGGTTAGTAGAGAAAAAGTGGGCGATGAAAAATCCCAACCAAAATCAGGGATACCTTCAACCCGGCTTGATTCCTATTCTTGGGCGCTTGAAAAACCGCCTCTCTCACTCAGATCAATTTAAGATCCAGTGATACAGTTGATCAGCATCATTTCCTGACCTCGTTA
>VFQU01000373.1_pt1 | contig 42239 bp, 33 predicted proteins | sample 3512311 | NCBI WGS metagenome assembly VFQU01 (sample SAMN10412377, study PRJNA504923) | tailings metagenome | isolation source: Relicate 3 Philex TSF3 active mining site | place: Philippines: Tuba, Benguet | collected 2017-08-29
GCCTCGATCACCACCGCAACCCCGTGAGGTTCGAGATTGTCCCAGATGCACTGGGCAACCTCGGCAGTGAGCCGTTCCTGGATCTGGAGGCGGTGGGCAAAGCCATGCAGCACGCGCGCAAGCTTGGAGATGCCGACGACCTTGTTCCGCGGCAGATAGGCGATCGCCGCCTTGCCGGTGATCGGCGCCATGTGGTGTTCGCAATGCGACTGGAACGGAATGTCCTTGAGCAGCACGATTTCGTCATAGCCGCCCACTTCCTCGAACTGACGGGAAAGGTGGATCGCAGGGTCTTCCTTGTAACCCTCGCAATATTCGAGCCACGCCCGGCCGACCCGCTTGGGGGTGTCAAGCAAGCCCTCACGAGTCGGATCATCCCCCGTCCATTTGAGCAGGGTGCGGATCGCCTCCTGCACCTCTTCGGGCACATCCGGCTTGCCGAGCGGATTTTCGGGGTCGAATTCGTCGTGATCGTGAGGGCAGATGTAATTCATTGGGATCAGTCTTTCTCAGCATCGAACGGGCGGGCGCTGCGCCATTCGTGCCGCCGCCTGCTCCCGCTTCTCCAAACCCGCAAGAGTTGGCAGCGTTCCCGGCAATCACGAACCGATAAACTTCGCCTGCGCCATTCTACATAAGTGCGATCTGGCCAAATCCACCCCCCAAGGCCCGAAGAAATCGCCTCGCACCGGCCGAAATCTGAATAAGTATGCGCCTATCTGGGGTTTGGCGACGCCTGCTGCTAGAGTAACCGGGAGGCTGGAGACGGGGGCAGGCGCGCAGATCATGGCAGGTTTGGTAACAGTCGATATTGGCGGCACGCATGCGCGCTTTGCCCTTGCCGCCATCGGCCCTGATGGCGCCATTGCGCTGGGCGAGCCGGTGACGCTCAACACCCGCGACCACGCCAGTTTCCAGACCGCTTGGGAAACCTTTCGCCACATGTCGGGCGGCTGCCTTCCGCGCGCGGTGAGCATGGCGATTGCCGGGCCCGTATCGGGCGAGGTGATCCGCTTCACCAACAATCCCTGGATCATTCGCCCGGCGCTGATCCCTGCCAAGCTTGAGGTGGACCGCTTCACGCTGGTCAATGATTTCGCCGCTGTCGCCCATGCCGTTGCGCGCGCTGATGCCAGCCAGTTCCTGCATCTGGCCGGGCCGGACCAACCTTTGGGCACAAGCGGCACGATCAGCGTGATCGGGCCGGGCACCGGCTTGGGGGTCGCCCATGTCTGGCGCGAGGGCAGCGCTTACCGGGTGCAGGCGACCGAAGGTGGGCACATCGATTTCGCCCCGCTCGACAGCATCGAGGATGCGATCCTTGCCCGCCTCAGAAAGCGGCACAACCGGGTTTCGGTAGAACGCGTGGTGGCAGGCCCCGGCATTGTCGACATTTACCAGACGCTCGCCGCGATCGAAGGCCGCGCCGTGCCCGATCGCGATGCGGTGGATCTCTGGATGGCCGGACAAGATGGCACGGATAGCCTTGCCGCCGCCGCAGTTGATCGCTTCTGCCTCTCGCTCGGATCGGTTGCAGGCGATATCACGCTTGCTCAGGGCGGCTTTGCCGGCGTGGTGATAGCAGGCGGGCTTGGCTATCGCATCCGTGAAAGCTTGCGCACCTCGGGCTTTGCTGAACGCTTCTGTGCCAAAGGGCGTTTTGAAAGCCTCATGGCGGCAATCCCGGTGAAGCTGATCGTGCATCCGCAACCCGGCCTGTTTGGCGCAGCGGCAGCCTTTGCCGACGAGCATGGAGTTGCGGCATGAAAACACCGGCCGATCTTGCCGCACGGCTCGACGAACTGCACCGCCGCACCGCCGAAACCCCGCTGTTCAATCCGGTATTCCAGTTATCGCTCGATGTCTCGCGCAGGCTTGAGGGTGGCGCGATCAATCTGGCCGAGGTCGATGCGCTGGTCGGCGCGCTCGAATGCGAGGGGCTCAAGGCCCGCGCGGAGCATCTGCGACGTCTGGTCGGCCCGCTCGATGGCGCAAGCGATACGCTGATGACGCAAGAGGCGCAGGATTTCGCTGCGTTCCGCGCGCGCTGGGAACGCCCGCAGATCCACGCTGTTTTTACCGCGCACCCGACTTTCCTGCTGACCGAGGCGCAAAGCGCCGCCGTGGCCGCAGCGGCCTCGGCAAGCGGGCCGATTGACGATGCGGTATGCGCTGTGCCGGGAATGCGAGGGCTGGTCAGCCTTGACGATGAACACCGCGCCGCCATGGCCGCGATTGCCCGCGCCGGGCGCGCGCGCGATGTGATTGTTGCGCGCCTGTTTGATCACGCCCGCCGCCGCTGGCCGGGCCAGTGGCGCGCCTTGCGGCCAATGCCTTTCCGGTTCGCGAGCTGGGTCGGCTATGACATGGACGGACGCACCGATATCGGCTGGCACACCTCGATTGCCTTTCGCCTGTCCGAAAAGGCCGAGCGGCTGGCAGGTTATACGGCAAGCCTTGCTGCCACCGCGGCGGAACACCCGCTGGTGACAAGGCTTGAGGCGGCCAGCGCATTTGCTGCTGCGCGCGCGCAGGATTTCCAGCGCGATGTTTCGGACGGGGCAGCTTTGGCCGCAGCCGCCAATGCGCTGACCGCAGGCGCGCCCGACAACCTCCTCACGCTCGCTCCGCTGATCGCGCAGCTCGAAAGCGAGGCGGCCACCGCCGATGAAGCGCGCGCCGCTGCGCTGCTGACACTCGCTGCCGCGATGCGCGCCGATGGGCTCGGCATGGGCTGGATTCACTTCCGGGTGAATGCCAAGCAGCTTCACAACGCCATTCGCCGCCGCCTGCCGACCAGCGAGGAAGGCGTCGACCTTGCCAGCAAGAGCGCGCTGACAGTGCTGCGCCAGATGGTCGGCCAAGCGCAGCCATTGCGCACCAATTTCGCAGCGCTTGCCACCGAAAGTTCCACCGCAATCCGCCAGTTCATCGCGATGGCGCAGATCCTGCGGCACATTGATGCCGATGCCCCGATCCGGATGTTGGTGGCCGAATGCGAGCAGCCCTCAACGATGCTTGCCGCGCTTTACTTCGCCAAGCTGTTCGGGGTGGCAGACAAGGTCGATATCTCGCCCCTGTTCGAGACCGAGACCGCGCTCGAACATGGCGGGCGGTTTCTCGATGCGCTGCTGGCAGAGCCCGCCTATCGCGAATATGCGCGCACCAGGGGCCGGGTCGCGATCCAGACCGGGTTCTCCGATGCCGGGCGGTTTGTCGGGCAAATCCCCGCAAGCCTTGCCATAGAACGCCTGCAAGGCCGCCTTGCCGAAGCCATGGCCACCAATGGCCTTGGCGATCTGGCCGCCCTGATCTTCAACACCCACGGCGAGAGCATGGGGCGCGGCGCGCACCCTGCAAACTTCACCGACCGGCTCGAATGGCCGCTTTCGCCGTGGGCGCGGCGGCGCTTTGCCCGCGCGGGGATCCGCTTGGAACCGGAGGCGAGCTTTCAGGGCGGCGATGGCTATTTGCTCTTTGCCACGCCTCAACTGGCGCTGGCGACGCTCACCCGGCTCGCCGAACTGCGCCCCGCCGAAACGGATATCAGCGCCCCGCCCGATCCCTTTTACCAGCGCACCGACATCAGCCTCGATTTCTATCGCGCGATCCGCGATCACCAGCGCGATCATCTCGAAAGCCGCACCTATTCGCGCGCCATCACAGCCTTTGGGCTTGGTCTTCTGAACCCGACCGGCAGCCGCGTCTCGCGCCGCCAATCGGACATCAATGCCGACCGCGAGATGAGCCTGCGCCAGATCCGCGCGATCCCGCACAACGCAATCCTCCAGCAGCTGGGCTATCCGGTGAACGTCATCGCGGGCGTCGGCAGCGCGGCAGATAGCGCGCGCGAGGAAGTGGCCGCATTGCTTGCTGAAAGCCCGCGCGGGCGGCAGATCGTCCGGCTGGTGCGCGCGGCCAATGCGCTCGCGAGTATCAAGACAGTGGCAGCGTTCGGCGAGCTGTATAATTCGGCCTATTGGGCGAGCCGCACCTATCGCGGCACCGAACCGCATCTGGCCGAGCCGTGCGCGGCGCTGGCGGAATATCTTGTCGCCGATGATCGCACTGGCGTGTTCCGCCGCCTCGCCTCGCGCCTTCGGATCGATGCGATCAAGCTCCACCGCCTGATGGACCTGCTGCCCGAAGATGCGCCCCTGCCCGAGCGCGAAAGCGTCCGCCGCCGGATTGGCGTGCTGCAAGCGCTGCGGCTGGCGCTGCTTCAGCATATGTTCCTGAAAGCCGTCGCAATCCCCGCCTTCAGCCGTGCCAACGATATCAGCCGCCGCGACGTGATCGAGATGGTGATGACCTTGCGCATCGAAGAAGCGCTTGCGCAGCTGCGCCGTGCCTTTCCGGTGCGGGTGCCCGGCCCGCGCGATTTCACGCTGGCCGAGCCGTCCGACTATCCCGATGGCGGGGAGGAAGGCTATGGCGCGATCGAGCGCGATTACATTGCCCCCATCGAGGCAGCGCACCGCCTGTGCCTGCGGATTTCCACGGCAATCGCCAATGAATTCGGCGCGCATGGTTAACGCGTTCCCCTCCCTTGAGGGAGGGGTTAGGGGTGGGTGTTGGACATCGGATCAAGGGCATAGCCCCCACCCCCAGCCCCTCCCCACAGGGAAAGGAGCCATGACCCTTTATCCCCGCGCCGTGCTGGCGCGTGCCACCAGCGAAACCGGCACACGGCGGCGGCTTTCGCGCTCACCGCCCAGCGCTGCCTCAACCAGCGCCGCGCCCGCAGCGGCGGGATCGGGGCCGATCGAGGTTAGGGGCGGTCGGCTGAAACGCCCAGCGAGCAGATCATCAAAGCCCATCACGCCGATATCGCGCGGCACCATCACATCGCAAGCGGCAAAAGCCTCCAGCGCACCGAGCGCCATCGCGTCACAGGCTGCAAACACCGCATCAATGCCGTCGGGGCGAGCCAGCAGCGCATGCGCGGCGCGGCGGCCTTCTTCCTCGCGGGTCAGTGATTTGGGCGGCACGATCAGGATCGGCTCCAACCCCGCCTCGCGCATCGCCTCAGCATAGCCTTCGTAGCGTTCGGCAAATTGTTTCTGCGTCCCGTCGAGCGCGCCCATGAAACAGGGCCGCCGATAGCCCGCATCCAGAAGATGCTGCGCGGCGAGCCTTCCTGCCGCGTGATTATCCGACCGGATCCATTCCAGCTCCTCGAACGGCGAGCCCCAATAGACGACGCGGCGCCCCTCAGCCTCAAGCGAGCGGAAATAATCCCACGCCGGACCATTGGTGGTGGTGCCGATCACCACCAGCCCATCAGCCCGGCCATGCTCCTGATAATGGCCGAAGAATGTGCTCGGCTGCGCTTGAAACGAAACCAGCGTTTCAAACCCGCTGGCAGATGCCGCCAGACACACGCTGCCGAGCAGCGCATAGGCAAAGGGATTGATCTCGCCCGCGGTATCGCCCGGACGGCAGATCACCACTACGGCAAGCGTGCCGGTGGAGCCGCGCCGCAGCCGTGCAGCGCGTTCATCGACGAAATAGCCGAGTTCCTCGGCCGCCTTCATCACCCGGCTGCGGGTCGGCTCGGCAATCACCGGCGAGCCTGATAAGGCGCGGCTGACAGTGGACTGGCTCACGCCCGCCCGCTCCGCCACGTCGAAGGATGTCGGTCGCCTGTTCTTCTCTATGGTCATCAAATTCCGCCAATCGGCAAGGGATTAGAACGCGCGCACCAAATCTGGCAAGCCCTGCGCCCGCCGGGCGGTCTTTGCCAGGCGGGCCGGCTTGCGGCCGACTGAATATGTATGCGGGCCACTGGCGGGGCGGCGATTGTATGCCTAGTTTGCAAATGCAAGGGAAAGGGCCGTGCTGCATGAGCTTTACCGCTGATCGTCTGTTGCTGTTCGGCGCAACCGGAGACCTTGCCCAGCGCATGCTCCTGCCCAGCCTTGCCGCATTGGATGCTGACGGGCTGCTTGCCAATGATCTGGCGATTATCGGCACGGCGCGCAGCGACATGGACGATGCTGCCTTTCGCAGCTTTGCCCGCGCGGCGCTGGAAAAGCATCTGCCCGCCGAACGCCGCAGCGGGATCGAACGCTTTGTGGCCCGCCTCACCTATCAGCCGCTCGATGCCACCACGCTGGAGGGCTTCGATCATCTCGCCGCCAAGGTCGGCACGCCGCTACGCGGCCTTGCGATCTTTCTCTCGACCGCGCCAGCCCTGTTCGAGCCGACCATTCGCGGCCTGCAATCGGCCGGGCTGACGGGGGCGAACGTGCGGATGTGCCTCGAAAAGCCGCTCGGCACTGATCTTGCCTCCAGCCGCGCGATCAATGATGCGGTTGCCGCTGCCTTCCCCGAAAGCCGGATTTTCCGGATCGACCACTATCTCGGCAAGGAGACGGTGCAGAACCTCTTGGCGCTGCGTTTTGCCAATCTGCTGTTCGAGCCCTTGTGGAACGCTGCCCACATCGATCACGTGCAGATCACCGTGGCCGAAACGGTCGGGCTGGAAGGGCGCGTGGCTTTCTATGATGATGCAGGCGCGCTTAGAGACATGGTGCAGAACCATATGCTCCAACTGCTCGCGCTGGTCGCGATGGAGCCGCCAGCGCACTTTGATGCAGCAGCGGTGCGCGATGAAAAGGTGAAAGTGCTGCGCGCGCTGCGCCCGGTCGATGCGGGGGAGACTGTGACGGGCCAATATCGCGCGGGCGCGATCGGCGGGCAGGCGGTGCCGGGCTATGACGATGAGCTGGGCAAGGATAGCGCCGCCGAGACGTTCGTTGCGATCAAGGCCCATGTCGATAACTGGCGTTGGAAGGGCGTGCCCTTTTACCTGCGCACCGGCAAGCGGCTGCCGAGGCGTGTCACCGAAATCGTGATCCAGTTTCGCAGCGTTCCGCACTCCATCTTTGCCGGACGAGACGACAAGGCAGGCGGCCCGACAATGCAGCCCAATAGTCTCGTGATCGGGATCCAGCCGGAAGAAAACATCACTTTGTCGCTGATGGCCAAGGTGCCGGGGCTTGATCGCGACGGCATTCGCCTGCGTCAGGTGCCGCTCAATATCGCGATGCCCGATGCGTTCAGCGGGAATGTGCGGCGCATCGCCTATGAACGCCTGCTGCTCGATCTGGTCGAAGGCGATCAGACCCTGTTCGTGCGCCGCGATGAAGTGGAAGCGCAATGGGAATGGATCGACGCGATCCGCGCCGGATGGGATGCCGAAAGCCTCACCCCCAAGCCCTATACCGCCGGAAGCTGGGGGCCGAGCGCCGCGATCGCGCTGGCTGAACGCGATGGAGTGACCTGGCATGAGTAACTGGGCATGAATGACACCCTGCACAAGGTAACCGAGCGGGTGATCACGCGCTCCAAAGCATCGCGCGCCGCCTATCTCGATCTGATCGCGCGCGAGGCCGACAAGATGGGCGATCGCAGCGCGGTGTCGTGTTCGAACCTTGCCCATGCCTTTGCCGGGGCTCTGGAAGACCAGGCGGCGCTGGTGTCGGCGAGGGGCCCGAATATCGGGATTGTCACCGCCTATAATGACATGCTCAGCGCCCATCAGCCCTATGGCCGCTATCCCGACCGGCTCAAGATCTATGCCCGCGAAATCGGCGCCACCGCGCAGGTTGCAGGCGGCACGCCCGCGATGTGCGACGGGGTGACGCAAGGCGAAACGGGGATGGAACTCTCGCTGTTCAGCCGCGATGTGATCGCGCTGTCCACTGCGGTGGCGCTCAGCCATGCGATGTATGACGGCGCGCTGATGCTCGGCATCTGCGACAAGATCGTGCCGGGCTTGCTGATGGGCGCGCTGAGGTTTGGCCATCTGCCGACGATCTTCGTGCCATCCGGCCCGATGCCTTCGGGCATTCCCAACAAGGAAAAGCAGCGGGTGCGCCAGCTCTATGCGGAAGGCAAGGCGACGCGCGCGGAGCTGCTCGCAAGCGAGATGGGGAGCTACCATTCGCCGGGCACCTGCACCTTCTTCGGCACGGCCAATTCCAATCAGATGATGATGGAAATGATGGGGCTGCACATTCCGGGCAGCGCCTTTATCCAGCCGGGCACACAGCTGCGTCAGGCCTTGGACCGCGCGGCAGTTCACCGCGTGGCCGCCATCGGCCCCAAGAGCGAAGATTATCGCCCGTTTGGCCGCTGTGTGGACGAGAAGGCGATCATCAATGCCGCCGTCGGCCTGCTGGCAACCGGCGGATCAACCAATCACGCGATCCACCTGCCCGCCATGGCCCGTGCGGCGGGGGTGATCTTCGACTGGGACGACCTTTCCGAGCTTTCCGGCGCCGTGCCGCTGATCGCGCAAATCTATCCCAATGGCTCGGGCGATGTAAACCATTTCCACAATGCAGGCGGCATGGGCTTTGTCATCGGCGAATTGCTGGAGGCAGGCCTTGCCCACCGCGATATCCTGACCGTTTGGCAAGGCGATCTGTCCGAATACGCGCGCGAGCCGGGGCTCGATGAAGAAACGCTCGTGTGGCGCGAGGTGGGCGAAAGCATGGATGATACGATGCTGCGCCCCGTCGCCACGCCCTTCAAGCCCGATGGCGGAATGCGGCTGGTTCAAGGCAATCTGGGGCGCGCTTGTTTCAAGACCTCTGCGGTGGATGAAAGCCGCTGGACGATTGAGGCTCCCGCCCGGGTATTTCAGGATCAGGCAAGCGTGGCCGCCGCGTTCAAGGCGGGCGAGCTTGATCGCGATGTCGTGGTGGTCGTGCGGTTCCAAGGCCCGCGCGCCAACGGGATGCCCGAACTCCACAAGCTGATGCCGCCGCTGGGCGTGCTGCAGGATCGCGGGTTCAAAGTGGCGCTGGTGACGGATGGGCGCATGTCGGGGGCGAGCGGCAAGGTGCCCGCCGCAATCCACTGCACACCCGAGGCTTTTGCTGGAGCAGGGGGCGGCGGCGGGCCGCTCGCGCTTTTGCGCGATGGCGATATGGTGCGGCTGTGCGCGCACACCGGCGCGCTTTCGACCGATGCCGACCTTTCGGGGCGCACCCCCGCGCCCGATCCCGCGCCCGAAATGGGCACAGGCCGCGAGATATTCACCATGATGCGCCGCTTTGCCGATGGCGCGGAACAGGGCGGCAGCGCCATGATGACCGTGGCAGGATTGTAGAGCGATGACGACGCCCATGCTAACAATTGACAATGTGATGCGTGCAGCCCCGGTGATCCCGGTGATCGTGATTGATGATCTCGCCCACGCGATCCCGCTTGCCGAAGCGCTGGTGGCAGGTGGATTGCCCGCGCTCGAAGTCACGTTGCGCACGCCCGCAGCGCTGGCGGCGATCACCGCGATGAAGCAGGTGGCGGGCGCGATTGTCGGCGCGGGCACTGTCACCAACCCGGCCGAGCTGGATGAAGCGCTGGCAGCGGGAGCCGAATTCATTGTCTCGCCTGGCCTCACCGAACCGCTTGGGCGTGCCGCGATTGCGAGCGGCGTGCCATTCCTCCCCGGTATCGCCACGGCAAGCGATATCATGCGCGGGATCGACATGGGGCTCAATCGCTTCAAGTTCTTCCCTGCGATGGCGGCAGGGGGCCTGCCGGCCTTGAAAGCGCTCGCCGCCCCATTCGGCCATGTGCGCTTCTGCCCCACCGGCGGGATCGGGCCGGAAAATGCCGCCGAATGGCTCGCCTTTGACCCAGTGCTGTGCGTCGGGGGCAGCTGGGTTGCGCCAAAGGGCGCGCCCGATATGGCCGCCATCACCAGCCTCGCCAAGGCTGCCGCCGCGCTCGGGCAAGGCTGAGGTTGCTGCGGCGCAGCAAATTGTCTTTGCGCGCGGCCGGGCGCGGGTTACACCCGCCGCACTCATGACGCTGACCGAAGTCTATCTGATTGCGCTGCTCATCATCTTCGCGCTGCCGTGGCTTGCGTGGAGGGTGCTGCGCATGGATTACTGGGCGCCGCTGGTGGTGGTGCAGATTGTCGGCGGTGTGCTGCTGGGCCCCGGCGTGCTGGGCGCGGCCTATCCCGATTACTATGCCTTTGTATTCCGCTCCGATGTGATCAACGCGCTCAACGGCGTCGCCTGGTGGGCGGTGATGCTGTTTGTCTGGGTAGCCGGGATCGAGCTTGATCTCGCCACCGCCTGGAAACACCGCGCCGAAACCGGCATTACCGCCAGCCTTGCGCTGGGCGTACCGCTGGTGATGGGCGCGGGCGCAGCCATAATCCTGCTGCAATGGCCCGGCTGGCAAGGAGCGCGGGGCGAGGCCTGGCAGGTGGTGCTCGGCATCGGCATGGCCTGCGCGGTGACTGCGCTCCCGATCCTTATTCTGTTGATGGACAAGATGGGCATCCTGCGCCGCCAGATGGGCCAGCGCGTGCTGCGCTATGCGAGCCTTGATGATATCGCGATCTGGGCGGTGCTGGCGCTGATCCTGCTCGATTTTGCCCGCATCGGACGGCAGGGGATTTTTGTGCTCGGCTTTGCGCTGGCTACGTGGGCGGTGCGACAGGTGATGGAGCGCTTGAACAAGGACGAACGCTGGCCCGCTGCGCTAATCTGGCTGATTGCGGTGGCCTTTGCGGCGGACTGGTCGGGCCTGCATTACATGGTCGGCGCGTTTCTGGCCGGGGTGGTTCTGGAGGCACACTGGTTTGGACACGAGGCGATGGACCGCTTCCGCGCCGTCGTGCTGATGACGATCATGCCGGTCTACTTTCTTTCGACCGGCCTTAAGACTTCGTTGGACGGCGGGGCGATGGTCTTGGGCGCGGCGCTGCTGCTGTTGGCGGCAGCGGTCGGCGGCAAGCTGCTGGGGCTGAGGATCGCGGGGTGGATTCTCGGCTGGACCCGCAACGAGGCAAGCCTGATCGGCTGGCTGCTCCAGACGAAGGCACTGATCATGATCATCTTTGCCAACATCCTGTTGGATAAGGCGATCATCACCAGCACCACTTTCACCGCGCTTCTGTTGATGGCGGTAATGAGCACGATGCTCACCACCCCGCTCGCAACCCCGCTGGCCAAGCGCGCCTTTGCCCGGATGGATGACGAGGCGTGATGGCGATGCGCGATGTGGAACTGATTGCGGGCGCGGATGACGGGGCGATTGCCGACTGGATTGCGGCGCGCCTTGCCCGTGCGCTTGCCGCAAGTGAAGGGCCGGTCGCAATCTGTCTGCCGGGGGGCTCCACCCCCTTCCCGATCCTTGCCCGGCTGGTTCAGCACCCGCAGGATTGGGCACGGGTGGTCGCTTATCCGAGCGATGATCGCATCGTTCCCGAAGATCATCCCGCCAGCAACACCGGCAAGCTGCGCGCGCTGCTGGAGCCGGTGGGTGCGCGGGTTGAGGCGCTGCGCCTCGATACCGCCCCGCCGCATTTCGCGCTGGTATGGCTCGGCATGGGGGCGGATGGGCATATTGCCTCGCTGTTTCCCAACACCGATCCCCGCAGCGATGATCCCCAAGCCGTGCGCCGCCTCACTCCCGATCCGCTCCCGCCCGAAGCGCCGTTCGATCGGATCACGCTGACCACCCCGGCGCTGCTCAATTGTGATGCGATGCTGCTGGTGATCCGCGGGGAGGATAAGCGCGCGGTGCTGGACGATGCACTCGCAGGCAAGCATGGTTTGCCCGTTGCCCGGTTGCTCAACGCGCGGGGCGATGTGCCTGTGACCTGTTTCGTTTAGCGGGTTCACTTGAGTAAACTACAGACCGCCCGCCCCGCCCCGCCTCCCCGCCCGGCCACCAATGGTGCCATCAGGCTATGGTGGCCGGGCGGGGAGGCGGGGCGGGGCGGGCGGTCTGCATCGCGCGCCAGCGCAGCAATAAACCTAAGCGGTCATCCTGACTTTGAGCTGCGGGGGCAAAACGAGGCTTTCGGTCTCCTCGCCCGCGAGGCGCCGCAGCAGCAGATCCACCAGCCCGCGCGCGCCTGCATGAATATCCTGCCGGATGGTGGTGAGCGGCGGGACAGTCTGACTGGCGATCGGCAAATCGTCAAAGCCGACGATCCGCATAGCCTCAGGCACGGCCAGCCCGCGCGCCCGCAATTCAGCCAGGCAGGTGGCCGCAATGGTATCGGTGGCGGCAAAAATCCCGTCCACCTCGCCCGCGTTTGCGGCAAGGTGCGCGGCGATTTCTGCGCTCAATCGGTCAGGCGCAAGATGTGTCGGCAGGACGCGCAAATCCACACCCATACGCTCTGTCACATCGCGCGCGCCGGCATAGCGCGCGGCAAATTCGATCGGGGCGGTATCGCCGAGAAAGGCAAGGCTGCGCGCGCCTGCCGCAATCAGCCGCTCGGCCGCCATGCGCCCGCCAAGGCGATTATCCGTCCCCACCACACAATGGCGCTGGCCTTCGCTGTGATTGCCCCACACCACCATCGGCAAATAGCCATCGGCGACATCCTCGATCCGTTCGAACTGATCGGACTGGCCGATCACGATCATCCCATCGATCATGCCCGAACCGATGAAGCGATCAAGCCAGTCCTCATCATCAGTCGGCACCACGCGGCGCAGCATCAGATCATAGCCCTTATCGGTCAGCTCATCAGCGAGCAGGCCCAGAAGCGTCATGAAGAAGGTGTCCGAAATCTGCTGGCGCACATCATGGCCCAGCGGGATCGCAACGCCGATGACGCCGGTTTTCTGACGGCGCAATCCGCTTGCCATCTGATTGGGGCGAAAGCCGTGTTCGCGCGCGAGGCTGACGATCTTCTCGCGGGTCTTGGCATTGACCAGGGTCTTTCCCGCCAGCGCGCGCGAGACTGTGCCGGGAGATACCCCCGCCAGCCGCGCCAGATCAGTGATGGTGCGCACGCCTGCGCTCCTGCCCTTGAGATCGCTCTCGCTCATCGTCCCCCGTTCAGCCCGTTGGCGCCGCCCTTCCGCTGCGTGCGGGGTGCCCGGCATCAACCAGCAACGTAGCAAGCGCGCCCGCCAGCATCAATGCACCCCCAAGCAGCAGCACATTGCGCGGATCGCCGCCCAAAAGCGGGCGATAGATCAGCGGCATGCTGAGCGTCTGGATCAGCATCGGGATCACGATGAACAGGTTGAAGATGCCCATATATATCCCGGTGCGCTCGGGCGGGATGCAATCGGCGAGCATGACGTAGGTGTTGCCCATCATCCCGGCCCAGCCAATGCCGATCCCCGCCATCAGCACAAACAGGCCAGCGGTGTTTTCCACGCCGGGGATCAGCAGCATGGCAAGACCCGAGGCGGCAAGACATCCGGCGTGCACCAGCCGAGCCCCGGCCCGCGCCACCAGCGGCATCAGCGCAAGCGCGCCGACAAAGGCGATGAAATTGTAAAACGCGCCCGCCTGCTGGGTGGTGAGCGTGGCCGTGCGGAAGGCAGCACTCGCCGGATCGGCCGTATCGTAGAGCGAACGGGCGACCGCAAAGGTGATGTATTGCCAGTAAGCGAACATCGCATACCACTGGCACAGCATTGCGCCTGCCAGCTGCTTCATCGGGCGCGGCATAGTGCGGATCGCATCGCCAATCTCGGCAAGCGTGGCGCTGACTGTCAGCGGCTTGTCCGCCAGAGCGGCGCGCTCGTCCTCGCTCAAAGGCAATTCGGGCACCCGCCACACCGACCACACAATGGTGGAGATCGACAGGATCGCCCCGATCACAAAGGCCATGCGCACGATCACCGGAATGCCATTGGCATCGAGCACATCCTTCGCCGCAAAAGCCGTCAGCAGGCTCGGCGCCAGATAGGACAGCGTTTGCGCAAGGCCGGTAAAGGCGCTTTGCGTCAGGAAGCCGATGCTGCGCTGATCGGCCACCAACCTATCGGCCACATAGGCGCGGTAAGGCTCCATTGTGATGTTGTTGCCCGCATCGAGGATCCACAAAAGGCTCGCCGCCATCCACAGTGCCGATGACATGGGCATCAGGAACAGGCTGATCGAACAGATTACCGCGCCGATCAGGAAATAGGGCGTGCGGCGGCCAAGCGATGCGGTGGTGCGATCGCTCATCGCGCCGATCAGCGGTTGGATGATCAGCCCGGTCATCGGCCCGGCCAGCCACAAGAGCGGCATGGTCGCCTCGTCCGCGCCGAGAAAGCCATAGATCGGCCCCATGTTGGCCTGCTGGAGCCCGAAGGAGAATTGCAGCCCGAAAAAGCCGATGTTCATCTCGATGATCCGCAGCAATGATAACCGCGGCTTACCCTGTGCCATTCTCATCCGCTCCGATTTGCGCGCGGTCATTGGACGCCGTGCGATAAGCTGCGGGGTGACACAAGCTCCGGCGAATTGCAAACGATTGCAGATTGTGCTTGCAATCGTTTGCAGAAAAACTATGCGTGAGCCAACCACAGGCAAGAAAATTGCCATGCAGGGGAGATGCGAAGGATGTTGAAAGTGCGTTGCGCGCTTGGCGCGAGTGTGATTGCCCTTGGCGCGGCGAGCCTTATCGCCAGCCCTGCTCTGGCACAGGACACCGCCGCAGAAAGCGCCGGTCAGGAGGAAATCATTGTTACCGCCACGGCGCGCGGACAGAACCGGCTCGAAACGTCGATTTCGGTGAGCACGCTCAGCCAGGAAACCATCGTGCGGCTTGCCCCGCCCTCGGCCGCCGATCTTATCCGCCAGATACCTGGCATCCGTTCCGAAGCCTCTGGCGGGGAAGGCAATGCCAATATCGCAGTGCGCGGCCTGCCGGTTTCCACCGGCGGCGCGCGCTATGTCCAGCTTCAGGAAGATGGCCTGCCGATCCTTGAATTCGGCGACATCATCTTCGGCAATGCCGACAATTTCCTGCGCGCCGATCGCAATGTCGCCCGTGTCGAAGCGGTGCGCGGCGGTTCGGCCTCGACCTTTGCCTCGAATGCGCCGGGTGCGGTGATCAACTTCATCTCCAAGACCGGCAAGCAGGAAGGCGGCGCCATTCAGGCCAGCGTCGGGCTCGATTTTGAAACCTACCGCATGGATTTCGATTATGGTGGGCGCCTTGCCGATGATCTGATGTTCCACGTCGGCGGGTTCTACCGCACCGGCGAAGGCGCGCGCGATATCGGCTTCAACGGCAATGATGGCGGCCAGATCAAGGCCAACCTGACCAAGGAATTCGCGAGCGGCTATGTCCGCTTCTACGCCAAGTATCTGAATGATCGCACGCCGACGATCCTGCCGATGCCGGTTGAGGTGCGCGGCACCAACGGGCGGCCCGATTATCGCGGGATCGCCGGGTTCGATCCGCGCCGCGATGCGCTCTACAGCCCGTTCATCACGCAGGCGGTGACGCTGGATGGCAACAACAATCCTGCAAGCTTCAACATCAATGACGGGCTCAGCGTGGAAAGCGCGGCCTTCGGGATCGAGACCCAGTTCGATATCGGGTCGGGCTGGCAGGTCACCAACCGGTTCCGGTTTGCCGACAATTCGGGCAGCTTCACCTCGCCCTTCCCGGCCGAGGCAGGCGCAGCGCAGGCCATCGCCAACGGGCTTGGCGGCGCGGGATCGACCATCCGCTTTGCGTCGGGCCCGAACAGTGGCGCGCTCGCCAATCCGGCGACCATCGGCGGCAATGGCTTGCTGACGAATGTGGTGATGTTCAACGTGCGGCTGAACAGCCTCAACAACATCACCAATGATTTGCGCATCAGCAATAATTTTGATCTGGGCGGCGCGCGGCTGGCCTTTACCGGCGGCTTTTACGCCTCGCGCCAGACTATCGATACCGATTGGCTGTGGACCAGCCAGGTTCAAACCGTCGAAGGCGGCGGGCGCGCGGTGCTGGTCGATATCCTCAATGCAGGCGGAGGCCGGGTGACGCAGAACGGCACCGCCGGCTTCGGCGCGAGCTTCTTCGGCAATTGCTGCCGCCGCAATTACGATGTCGATTACAGCACTTATGCGCCGTTCGCCGCGTTCTCGCTGGAACTGGATCGGCTCACGCTCGATCTCAGTGCGCGCTATGATTTCGGCGATGCCAATGGCACCATCACCGGGGCCGACAGCGGCTTCGGCAATGGCGTGACCAGTTTCGATTTCGATCGCAATGGCGCGATCAGCCCGGCCGAAGCGCGCACCAGCCAATTGCCGCTGGGGCAGGCGCGCCCGGTCAATTACAACTTCGGCTACCTGTCATACTCGCTCGGTGCCAATTATCTGGTGACCGATGATGTGGGCGTGTTTGCACGCTACAGCCGCGGCGGGCGTCACACGGCGGATCGCAGCCTGTTTTCGCCCGCGGTCAGCGCGGTCAATGGCGGCCTGCCGGGCGGCGATGATGGCGTGATTGCGCGGGTCAATCAGGCGGAACTCGGCGTCAAATACCAGTCGCGCGGGCTCTCGCTCTATGCGACCGGGTTTTACGCCACCACCTCGGAAACCAATGTCGAGATTGCTCCCGTCCGGCTGTTCGATACCGAATTCGAAGCCTATGGGCTGGAAGTCGAAGGCGCCTATACCGCCGGGCCCTTCTCGCTTTCGGCAGGGGCAACCTGGACCAAGGCCGACATCGTAGATGCGATCGATCGCACCACCATCGGCAACACGCCGCGCCGCCAGGCCGATCTCGTCTATCAGGCGACCGCGCAATATGCCGACCAGACCTTTACCCTCGGCGCGAATATCATCGGCACCACGGCGAGCTTTGCTCAGGACAATAACGGCCTCAGGCTTCCCGCCTTTGCGCAGGTGAACGCCTTTGTCGCGGTGCGCCCGATCGAGCGGGTGGAACTGGGCCTTAACGCTGCCAACCTGTTCGACAGCTTCGGCTTTACCGAGGCGGAAGAAGGCCTGATCCCGGCCAATGGGCTGGTGCGCGCGCGTTCGATCCAGGGGCGCACGATACTCGCCTCGGTGCGGTTCGACTTCTGATCGCACCGCAGCGATGCTGACGGGCTGGCCGCCCTCTCTCTCCCCCCTCAGGCGGCCAGCCCCACTTTTCACGACCCGGCCGAAAGACAGGCACGCGCGATGACAACCTTGTGGACAGCCGAGCATCTGGCAGCGCTTGCGCCCGCGCCGGGCGGAACGATCCCGCTGATCGCGCAGCCGGATCGCTCGCAGCTTAACGATGGCCGGGTCTATTGGGACATGTGGCCGGTGCAAGCGGCGGACGGGATGCCTGCCTGGCTGGCAGGACGAGACATGTGGATGGCGCTGGTCGCGCCCGCGTGCGGCAATCCGGCACAGCGGCATTTCGAGGCGAAGATCCACTGGCTGGAACGGGCCGGCAATGGGTGGCGCGATTGCGGGCCGGTGCTGCCCGATTTCCCCGTTCCTTACGAACGCGAATGGGCAGGCTCGGCGCTGCTGGCAGATGGCGCGGTGACGCTGTTCTTTACCGCAGCAGGCACCGCCACGCAGCCCGGTGGCTATCAGCAGAGCCTGTGGGCGAGCACGGCGCCGCTCGGCCCCGATGGCTGGCCGGCAGGCTGGAGCGCCCCTGCACCGCTGATCGCCCAGCCCTCGTCGCTTTACCAACTGGCCGACGCGCATCACGGCGCGCCCGGCACGATCAAGGCGTTTCGCGATCCCGCCTATTTTCGCGATCCGGCGGACGGCAGGGAATATCTCGCCTTCACCGCTTCGCTTGGCGGTTCTGCGAGCGCGTTCAACGGCGCATTCGGCCTTGCCAGGAAGCAGGCGGGCGCGTGGCAATTGCTGCCCCCGCTGATTACCGCAGACGGCGTAAACAACGAGCTGGAGCGCGCGCATATCGTTTATCACCAAGGGCGTTACTACGCGTTCTGGTCAACCCAGAGCCACACCTTCGCGCCCCATCTGCGCCGCGCCCCCACTGGGCTTTACGGGATGGTGGCCGATAGCCTGATGGGCGAATATCGCCCGCTCAACGGTTCGGGGCTGGTGCTGGCCAACCCGGTGGCTGAGCCGCACCAGACCTATAGCTGGTTTGTCGATGCGAGCCTTGTGGTGTGCAGCTTTGTCGATTTCCATGGGTTGGGCGGCGGCGCGATTCCCACCGAGCCCGCCGCTGCGAGCGCTGCCTTCGGCGGTGTGCCCGCCCCGCTGCTGACGCTGGCCATCGCAGGCGATGTCTGCCAGCTTGTGGGGGCTTGCGAGGGGATGGCGGATGCTGGGAGCGATTGAGGCGGGCGGCACGAAATGCGTTCTGGCCGTAGGGCCAAGCCCTGACACGATGATCGCACGTCATACCCTGCCCACCACCACCCCTGCCGAAACGCTGGGCGCGGCGGCGCAGTGGTTGGCCGCGCAAGGGCCACTGCGAGCACTCGGCATCGGCACTTTCGGCCCGGCTGAGCTGGATCGCGCCGCGGCTGATTGGGGCCACATCACCAACACGCCCAAAGCGGGGTGGCAGAATTGCGACATGGCGGGCTATTTCGCGCGCGCGCTTGGCGTGCCGACCGCCTTCGACACCGATGTCAACGCCGCCGCCATCGCCGAAGCCGCAGCGCGGCCCGATTGCGGTGCGCTCGCCTATATCACCGTGGGCACGGGCATCGGCGGCGGGCTGGTGATTGGCGGCGCTCCGGTGCATGGCGCAGGCCATCCCGAGATGGGGCATATCTTCCCGCGCCGCCACCCGGCTGATCGGGACTTTCCCGGCATCTGCCCGCATCATGGCGATTGCCTCGAAGGGCTCGCCAGCGGCCCGGCGATAGCCAAGCGCTGGGGCGCTTCGCTGTCGCAGCTCGCCGCCGATCACATCGCGCATGAGGTCATCGCCGATTACCTCGCGCAGTTGTGCCACAGCCTGTTTGCGATCGCGGCGGTGGACATTGTGGTGCTGGGAGGCGGAGTGTCGAAAACGCCGGGGCTTATCGCGCGGGTCGCCGCGCGCACGGGCGAGATCGGTGCGGGCTATCTGCCCGGCCACGCCCGCCAGCGGATCGAAGCGCCGCGCCATGGGGAAAACGCCGGGATCACCGGCGCCCTGATGCTGGCGGAGCGGCTTGGGTGAACCCGGCTGCCTCCGCCAGCCCTAAGCATGGGCCCTTTAATTGCGAGTGATTCTTACTCGCATAGTTATTGACACTCATTCGCAATAGAGTCTAAACGCGCGCATCCACCCCAGCAGGAAGCGTGCCTTGAACACCCCCCAACCCATTCGCATTGCCGCCCCTTCGATCCTTGCCCTTGCCGCCGTGCTCGTTGCCAGCGCAGCGCAGGCGGCAGACGCGGCCCCGCTCCTCGAATCAGCCAACACCGCCGGTGATGCTGAAGCCGGCGAAAACCCGCGCGAGACCGGGCGCATCACTGTCACCGCCACCCGCGCGCCGCTGCTTCAGGAACAGGCTCCGGCAACTGTCACTGTCATAACTGATGAAGACATCGCCGATCAGCTCGCCACCGATATCAAGGACCTCGTCCGCTTCGAGCCCGGCGTCAGCGTGCCGCGCGGCCCGGCGCGCTTTGGCGCAGCAATCGGTGCGACCGGGCGCGCACGCAATGAAGGCTTCACCATCCGCGGGATCGGCGGCAACCGCGTGCTGATCCAGATTGACGGCATTCGCGCGCCCCAAGGCTTCAGCTTCGGCCCGCAGGATGCCGGGCGCGGCGGCTTTGCCGATGTCAGCCTGGTGAAATCCGTCGAAATCCTGCGCGGCCCCGCATCGGCGCTTTATGGCAGCGATGGCCTTGCGGGCGCGGTCAGCTTTGTCACCTCCGATCCCAAGGATATCATCGGCGCGCGCGATGCGGGCGGATTTGTGACTTCGCAGTTTTCGAGCGAAGACAATGAATTCGCCCAAACCGCCACGCTTGCCGGGCAAACCGGCAACTTTTCCGCCATGGTCGCCTATACCCGGCGCGATTTTTCCGAACTTGCCAATCGCGGGCGCAATACCGGCATTGGCCAGCAGCGCACCGCGCCCAATCCACAGGACGGGCAAAGCAACGCCGTGCTGGCCAAGCTGGTGTGGGATAATGGCCCGCACCGCATCCGCCTGACCGGCGAATGGCTGGAGGCAGCGGTCGAAACCGATGTGCTCACCGGCCTTGGCCCGGCCTTCACCTTTGGCCCGCGCCCGGTGTGGACCGTCGATGCGCTTACCGCGCGCGACACCAATGCCCGGGCGCGCGCCTCGCTCGACTGGACCTATGATGGCACGCCGGGCGATACCATCGAATATGCGTTCCTCTCGGCCTTCTGGCAGGATGCCGAAGACCGCCAGTTCGCTTTGGAGGAACGCACCAGCCTAACCCCCGCGCCCGCGCCCGATCGCGAACGGCTCAACACCTTTGAAAACCGCATTTATGGCGCGGTGGGCGAGGTGCGCTCGTCCTTCGAATTCGGCGGAATTACCAACCGCATCGCCTTTGGCGGCGATGTCAGCTGGACACGGCAAGAGGGCCTGCGCGATGGCACTTTCCCCGGGCGGGGCGAGGTGTTCCCGACGCGCGCCTTCCCGGTCACCGACTTCACGCTTGGCGGGGTGTTCCTTGCCAATGAGATGAGCCTGTTCGACGGCACGCTGATGCTGTTTCCGGCGCTGCGTTTCGATTTCTTCGAACTCAACCCCACCAATGATCCGCTGCTCACCACCTTCCGCCCCGCAGCGCAAAGTGGCAACCGCGTCAGCCCCAAATTCGGCGCCACGTTGAAGCTTGCGCCCGATGTTTTCGTTTTCGGGAATTACGCGCAAGGCTTCCTCGCACCGACGCCGAGCCAGGTGAACAATTTCTTCGAATTCATCGCGGGCGGTTACACCTCGATCCCCAATCCCGATCTGCGCCCTGAAACGAGCGAGAGCTGGGAAGTGGGCGCGCGCTATGTCGGCGATATCTTCTCGTTGCAACTCACCGGTTTTCGCGGGGATTATGACAATTTCATCAACCAGCAGGTGGTGCGCGGCGGGTTTACCCCTCAGAACCCGGCGATCTTCCAGTTCGTCAATTTCACCGGCGCGCGCATCGAAGGCTTTGAAGCGCGCGGCGAGATGAAGCTGCCAAGCGGCTGGAACGCCCGCCTCGCGCTCGCCTATGCCAATGGCGACACGTTTGACCGGGCAGGCGCGCGCACCCCGCTTGATACGATCGATCCGCTCAATCTGGTGGCGAGCCTTGGCTACCGTGCGCCCTCGGGCCGGTTCGGGGCGGAACTGATCCTCACGCACAACGCGCGCAAGGAAGCGGGCGAGGTGGAGCGCGATCGCGTGACGGGCGCGGATCTGTTCATTCGCCCGGAAGCCTCGACCGTGTTCGATCTTACCGCCTTTGTGGCTGTCACGGATCGGCTGAAGCTGCGCGCCGGGCTGTTCAACATCACCAACGAGACCTACGCCTTGTGGTCGGATGTGCGGGGCTTGCGCGTCGCTGACGCGGCGATTTTCGACGCCTTTACCCGGCCGGGCCGCAACGCCAGCGTTTCGGCTAGCTATCGCTTCTGATTCGCAGTATCATACTTTCAACCGGAAAGGAGAGACTTCCCCATGCCACGCTTTATCCGCCTGATTGCCACCGCCAGCCTTGCCGCGCTGACCCTCGCGGCCGCCCCCACCCCCGCGCTGGCCGATGATCCGATCGTGCGCGATGCCGCCGCCCACAAGGCCGCCTTCGAGGCTGACCGCCAGACCATCCTTGCCATGGCGGGCGATTTCAAGGTGACGTTCGACATGCAGGAATCCACCCCCTGGATGGAAGGCTATACACCGCTCGAACGCAAGATTTCGGGCGGTTATGAATCGGTGCGCGTGATTGAAGACACCGGCACCCGCATTGTTCTGCAACACCTGCTGGTGACGGGCGATCAGGCCAATCCTTACGTCGTCAAGCACTGGCGGCAGGATTGGCAGTATGAGCCTGCTGCGGTGCTCGCCTACAAGGGCGGCGATGTGTGGGAGATGACGCCGGTGCCCGAAGGCTTGCGCGCCGGGCGCTGGTCGCAAACCGTCTATCAGGTTGATGACAGCCCGCGCTATGCCGCTTGGGGTGCATGGGACAACACGCAAGGGATCAAGCGCTGGCGTTCGAGCTGGACGGCCCGCCCGCTCGCCCGCCGTGATGCCATCCGCAATCCGGTCTATGATCACTACGTCGGCATCAACCGCCACCAGCTGACACCGACGGGCTGGATCCACTGGCAGGACAACACCAAGATGATGACGCCGAAGGAAGGCGGCAAGGCCGTGCCGGTGGTGCAGGAATATGTGCTCAACACCTATGAACGCTTCAACGGCTATAATGTCGCTGCGGCCGAGACCTATTGGGCCAAGACCGCGCCCTTCTGGGAAGCGGTGCGCGCCAAGTGGGCTGAAGTCGCCGCCACGCAAGGCGGCATCCGCATCGAACAGGAAGCGAGCGCCGGAACCCAGATCGCCGATGAGCTGTTGATCCTTGCCGACCTCATCAAGGAGGGCAAGACCAACGTCGCCGATGCCAGCGCCAAGGCAACCGCGATGATCGCCGAAGGCACCGCGCGCAAGGGCGGGTAAGCCGGGCTGGATCAGCTGGCTGGCTGCTCGTCCGCCTCGGTGCGGCGGCGCGTGGCCACCAGCGGCTCGGGCACGGGATGGCGGTGGAGCTTGTCGGTTCCGGCCAATTCCCCGCCATGGACTTGCAGAACGAGGCGTTCTTCGTCGCGGCTGCGGATATCGGCGGTGATCTCCTCGATCTCCAAATCGCCAAGGCCAAGCGCCGCCAGCCCCATCCCGCCAAATCGGATTGCCGATTCAAACGTCTCGCGCAGCTCGCCATCCACACCCAACTGGCGCAGCGCAATCGCATGGCCGCGATCATAGGCCCGCACCAGCACCCGCGCGGAAGGGAATTGTTCGCCCGCAAGCGCCGCGATCCGCAGCGCCGCCTCCCTGTCGTCGATACACACCATGATGACCTCAGCCTCGGCTGCGCCCGAGGCCTTGAGCACATCGAGCCGCGCGCCATCGCCGAAATAGACCTTGAACCCGAAGCGCTGTGCATCGCGGATGCGGTCAGGATCATTGTCGATCAGCGACACCTTCGCACCGCGCGCCAGCAGCAATTGCGAGGCGATCTGGCCGAAGCGGCCGAACCCGATCAGCAGCACATCGCCGGCAAGGCCATTGGCGGCTTCGACCCCGTCCATCGAAACGCGCGGTCGCCCGAGCCAACGATCCGCCACCAGCATCACCAGCGGTGTGAGCGCCATCGACAGGATGATGACGGTGGCGAAAATCGCGGCTTGCTGCGCGCTGATCACGCCGCCCGCCTGGGCTGCGGCATAAAGCACAAAGGCAAATTCGCCGCCTTGCGCAAACATCACGAGCCTGGCGATCGCCTGGTGCGTGTCCGATCCGAACAGCCGCGCGACCACAAACACGCCCAGCGATTTCACCGCCACATAGGCGGCGAGCAGGCTGGCGATAAGCTGCCATTCGCGCGCCACCACTGCCAAATCAAGGCTCATGCCGACAGCCAGGAAGAACAGGCCCATGAGCAGCCCCTTGAACGGCTCGACATCGGCCTCGATCTGGTGGCGATAGCTGGAGCCTGAAAGAAGCACGCCTGCAAGAAACGCCCCCATCGCCATCGACAACCCGGCGCGCTCCATCAGCAGCGCCGATCCCAGCACCACCAGCAGCGCACCCGCGGTCAACACTTCGGTGGCGCGCGCGCGGGCGAGCAGCGCGAAGAACGGATCGAGCAGCCAGCGCCCGGTCGCGATCAGCAGGGCGACCGCGCCCAGCCCGATCAGCACGCCGGTTACACCCCCGCCACTCTCCCCGCCGCCCGCGCCGAGATAGGCGACCAGCGCCAGCAGCGGCACAATCGCGAGGTCTTCCAGCAGCAGGATCGCCACGCCTTGCTGGCCCTGCGGACTGGCGATCTCGCCGCGTTCGGCCAGCACCGACATGATGACAGCGGTCGAGGACAGCACAAATCCCGTGCCCGCCACAAAGGCCACTATCGGCGCAAGGCCGAGCAAGAGCCCCACGACGGTCAGCAACCCCATGCACACCAGCACCTGCGCAAGGCCCACGCCGAAAATCTGGCTTCGCATCGCCCACAATTTGCGCGGGCGCAGTTCGATGCCGATCAGGAACAGAAACAGCACCACGCCCAGTTCCGAGACATGCAGGATCGCTTCGGGATCGCTGAATATGCGCAAGGCCGAAGGGCCGACCAGCAGCCCCGCGGCGAAATAGCCCAGCACCGATCCCAGCCCCAGCCGTCGGAACAGCGGCACCGCTGCCACGCCCGAGCCAAGCAGCACCACCGCCAGCCCCAGATTGTCACTTACGCTGCTCGCATCCGCCATGTCGCCTTTCTACAGGATTGATCGCGCTTGGCGAGTGCTCCTTCGCGCAGCGGGCGGGCGCGTGTCATATCCTTGTAAGGTAAGCACAAGCGGTTGACTTTGCCACGGCGCGGTGCAATCGGCCCGTTTGCCCCGGCCTGTTGGCGGCGGCAGCAACTCAGGAAGTCTGATGGACGAAAGCTCCAGTAACGGCGCGCCCCGCGCGCGCCCCCACAACCCGGCTCCCGGCGCGCGCCGGTCGAGCGGCAAGGCGCTGATCTAGAGGCGTCTTTCCGGTCGTCCGTTTCGCGCTCGGAGCGCGAAAGGACGTAGGAAATGACCAAGGCGATTATTCCCAAGATCGGCGGCGCATGGCGCATCACTGCCCCCCTTGTTGTATCGAGCGCGCTCACCATTGCTGCACCGACGCTGGCTCAGGAAGCCTCCAGCCCCGAAGCAGAGACCCCGCCGCCCGTCAGCGTGGGCAACGAAGAGGCTGCGCCGCTCACGCTGGCAGGCAGCCGCGCGCAGGAAAACGCGGTGCGCCAGGCCAGCGATGCCTTCGGCACCATCGTCGGGCGCGAGGCCGTGGGCCTCTATGATCCCGATCTGGTGCGCGGCTTTTCGCCGCTGCGCGCGGGCAATGTCCGGCTGGATGGGCTGTATTTCGATACCGTGATCGAGCCGACCGACCGCACCTCGGGCGCTATCAATATTCTGGTCGGGCCAAGCTCGCTCGCAGCCGCATTCCCCGCGCCATCGGGGATTGTCGATTTCCAGTTCCGCACACCGGGCACAGAATTCGCAGGCAGCGCGCTGGTGAGCGCCACCGATTGGGGTGAAGTGCGCGGTGAGCTTGATGTCACCGTGCCGGTGACAGAGCGCCTTGCCTTTGGGCTGGGTGCGACCGCCGAATGGCTGCGCGAGGGTGACGGGCGGCGCGATGACAAGTTCGAGCTGTCGCTCAACACCAGCTGGCGGCCCACCGACACGCTGCACCTGCGGCCCTTCATCAGCATGGCCTATACGCCGTTCGATGATGTGACGCCGATCTATGTGGCGGCGGGCGAAGTCCTGCCGCCGCTGCTGCCGCGCCGCACCCGGATCAATCCCGACTGGTCGTTCCGCGATGATCTGGAGATAAACGCCGGGCTGCTCGCCGACTGGGGAATCGCGCCGGGCTGGGATTTCCGGTTGGGGGTGTTCAATTCGAGCACCGACAACTGGAACGACGGCGAATTCCTGTTCGAGGATGTGACGCCCGATGGCTTTGGCCGCGCGGTTGCCTTGCGCGATCCGGGGCTGTTCTTCACCTCGCTGAGCGGCGAGGCGCAGCTTATCCGCACCATCGCTGATGGACCGCGCACGCACCGGGTAACGCTCAATGTGCGCGGGCGCGATGCGCTGCGGCGCTTTGATGGTTCGGCCGAGGTCGATCTCGGTCGGCGCAGCATCGCTGCCCCGATCCGCGATCCTGAACCGCAAAACTTCGCCTTCGGCATCCAGCAACGCGATGTCGTGCGCCAGTGGTTTACCGGGGTGACGTATCTTGGTCGCTGGGAGGGCGTGGGCGAGCTGAACGTGGGCGTCCAATACACCGATTTCGCCAAGCGCATCGGCTTCATCGGTCAAACGCCAAATGCTATCGATGTCGCGCGGGTGCTGTATAATGTGAACGCGGCGATCGCGATCACGCCGCGCCTTGCGCTGTATGGCGGGCACATCACCGGGCTTGAGGAAAGCGGGATTGCGCCGGGCAATGCCGCCAATCGCAACGAAGCGCTGCCCGCGATCCCCACCAGCCAGATCGATCTCGGCCTGCGCTGGAAGCTGACTGACGATCTGACGCTGATCGGCGGGGTGTTCGAACTGACCAGCCCCTATTTCAGCCTTGATCGGGCCGATGTGTTCCGCGAACTCGGCACCCTGCGCAATCGCGGGATCGAGCTGTCGCTGTCGGGCATGGTAACAAAGGCGCTGGCCGTCAATCTTGGCGTCCTGCTGCTTGATCCGGCGGTGCGCGGGCCAGCGGTGGATGAAGGGCTGGTCGGCCCGCGTGCGGTGTTCGGAATTGCCCGGCAGGTTACCGCCTCGCTCGACTGGCGGCCGCCCTTCCTTGAGGGCTTCTCCTTCGATCTCGGAGTGTGGCACCGCTCGCCCGAAACCGCCAGCGTGAGCAACCGGGTGGCGATCCCCTCGCGCACGCTTGTGGATATCGGCGCGCGGCATTTCTTCAAGCTGGGCGGGCGCGACGCGATGCTGCGCGTGCAGGTGGAGAACCTGTTCGACAAGCAAGGCTTCGAGCTGGTCGATGCAGGCGCGTTCCAGCCGCTCTGGCCGCGCCGGGTGCAGGCCTATCTCACGGTGGATTTCTGACGGGCGCGGGTTACAGCTGGAAGCTCTGCGCCTCGGTGTTCACCGTGAACACAAAGGTGCGAACCTTGGTGCCGCCGCCAATGTTCACGCGGTTTTCCTGCCGCGCCCAGACATCGGTCAGGATCTGCGAATTGACATTGAGGCGCGCACCGCTGCGGGGCTTTGCGGCTTCCTGATAGACCATCAGATTGCCGCCGATGATCTCGCTACCCACATAGGCGAGCACGACAGGCTTGCCGCCCGCTTCCAGCTTGAAGCGCTTGGCAACATAGCGGGCAAAGGCCTCGCGGCTGTCCGCGCTGGCGATGATATCGGCGGCGATCCCCTGCCGTTTGAGCGCGTGTTCGGCATCGTGCACCGGCACTTGGTGCACCACCTCCAGCCGGGCCGTGCGCGGGTTTACTGCGATCGAACTGATCGCGATCTTCTGCTGATGCGCCACCGCCGCCCCGCCGCCCAGCGGAGCCAGCACCAGCGCCAGCAGCAGCAGCAGGCGGCGCGGCCACATCACTTGCGCTTCTTGTCGGGTTCAGCCCCGGCCGCCTCGCCCATCAGATCGCGGCTCACGCGTGAGCGGCTGGCCTCGTCCTTGAAGGCTTCGATGCGGCTCGGGATGATGCGGCGCGGGTAATGATTATCCTCAAGATTGGCATCGCCCGTCTCCCAATCGGGATCGACCATCACCTCGACCAGCTCCTTGCCCTTGGGATAGACGAGCAGCTTGGCGACTTCGCGCGAATTGCGCCGCCAGATTTCGGCCGGGATGTTGAGCTTTTCCTTCGAGCCGTCCTTGAAGGTCAGTCCCAGGATGATCGGCATCACCAGCCCGCCCTTGTTGGTGAAATTGAGGACGTAGTAATTGGCATCCTCCTTCACCGCGCGGTCAAACACGGTGCGTTCCCACGGCGCAAGCCCGGCGAGGAAATCGGTGTAGCCCTTCTTGTCCTTGGGCGTGACCGTGAATTGATCGTTTGTGTCATAGAAATCGGTAACGCCGGGGTTCTCCATCACCCAGATCGGCAGGCCCTGCTGCTTGTTCAGCCCGATACCGACGGGCACAGGCTCCTCGGCCTTTTCACGGCGGCGGCGCGGCAGATCGATGTCGGGATCCTTGGTGTCCATCTTGAGCCGGTAGATCGAATCAAGGCTGATATCGACGTGATCGGTGGTGTAGAACCAGCCGCGCCAGAACCAGTCGAGATCGGTGCCGCTCGCCTCTTCGATGGTGCGGAAGAAATCGGCCGGCGTCGGGCGCTTGAACTTCCAGCGGCGGGCATATTCCTTCAATGCAAAGTCAAAGCGTTCCCGCCCCAGCACCGTATCGCGCAGCACATGATAGGCCGCCGACGGCTTGCCATAGGCATTCGATCCCAGATCGGTCACGGAATCCGAATGAGTCATGATCGGCTGCTGGTTGTTCGAGATCATGTAAGGCACCAGATCGCGCGCGAGGCTGCGGGTCCAGGGCATGTTGGGATCCCATTCGTAACCCGCCACCGAATCGAGGAAGGAATTGAGCCCCTCGTCCATCCAGGTCCACTGGCGTTCATCCGAGTTCACGGTCATCGGGAAATAGATGTGCCCGATTTCGTGGATCACCACGCCCACAAGGAACATCTTTTCCGCGAGCGAATAGGTGCGCGTCCCGTCCTTGTTGAGGGTGGTGCGCGGACCGTTGAAAGTGATCATCGGATATTCCATCCCGCCGACCGGCCCGTTGACCGACTGCGCGGTGGGATAGGGATAGTCGAAACTGAAGCGCGAATAGACCTTGAGAGTGTGGACCACGGCGGCGGTCGAATATTTGCGCCACAATTCGCCGCCTTCCTTGGGCCAGAAACTCATCGCCATGACAGTTTCGTGCTCGGCGCCGGGCTGTTTCACGCCTTGCGCGTCCCACATGAACTTGCGGCTGGATCCCCACGCGAAATCGCGGACATTGGTGGCGGCGAATTTCCAGGTCTTGGTGCCGCGCGGATTCCCGGCCTCGGCAGCGGCGGCTTCGGCCGGGGTGACGATGAAGACCGGCGCGGCGGCATTCTTGGCGCTTTCCAGACGCTGGCGCTGCGCGGCGGTGAGAACTTCATCGGGGTTCTGGATCGTGCCGGTTGCGGCCACGATATGATCGGCAGGCACTGTCAGATCGACTTCATAATCGCCGAATTCCAATGTGAATTCGCCGCGCCCCAGAAACTCCTTGTTGTGCCAGCCTTCGTAGTCGGAATAGACCACCATGCGCGGGAACCACTGGGCGAGCAGGAAAATATCATTGCCGCCCTTCCTCGGATCATCGGGGAAATGTTCATAGCCCGAACGTGCATTGACGGCATCTTCCTCGACGATGTTGAACGCCCAGTCGATCGCAAATTCGGTGGTCTCGCCCGGCGCGAGCGGCGTGGGCAGATCGATCCGCATCAGCGTGCCAACAATGGTGTGCGGCAGCTTGGTTCCATCGAGACTGGTCACCGCGCTGATATCATAGCCGTAGTCATTATCGGCCATCGCCTGCTGGCGGCGCAGTTCTTCGAAGGAAAGCTTGGTCGGCTCGCTCCCCGAACCGAGCGACACCTTCGGCCCGCGCCGGCCGGGACCGCCGAAGGCATCGGTCAGCTCAGCCATCGAATCCCGCTTGAAGATGTTCTGATCAAGCTGCATCCACAGCCAGGGCAAGGCATCGGGCGAATTGTTGGTGTAACGCACGCTGGCGCGCGCGGTGATGCGGCGCTTGGTCTCATCAAGGGTGGCTGTGATCTTGTAATCGACCTTTTGCTGCCAATACTGATGCCCCGGCGCGCCGCTCGCATTGCGGGTGGTGGTGGGGGTAGGCAGCACTTCGTCCAATTGCCGGAACTTGTCCTCGAAACCGCCCTTGGTCTGCTGGATGCCTTGCGCAAAAGCGGGGCTCGCCATGATGAGAGCAAGGATGGTGAGGACAAGTCTCAAGGCCAGTCTCCGGGAATGTGACAGAATATCGCGCAGGCGCGGCTTTGCAGCCTCTTGCGGCGGATCACCCGCTTAGTCAATTCGTGCAAGCTTACGCTATTTGCCGGGGGGCGGATCGAACAGCGCCTCATCGATGGGATCGCCCACGCGGGTCTCGCGCCAGAACACGGTGTTGTTCTTTACCCCATCGTAATAGAGCGTGACTTCGCGCGCCTGCACCCAGCCGCTGTCCAGCCGGACAAAATCATCATAGTGCCGCTCGTGCCACCCGCGCGGGGATCGGAACGCCATGTAGCGGATGAAGCGGCTTTCGCGATCAAACCCGAACAGGGTCGCCTGTCCTTGCGGGTCGATCACCCGCACCAGATCGATCATGCGCCCATTGAGCGCGCGCGGCGGTGCGTGCTGGAGGGTAAAGCCTTCCGCGAGCGCGCTGCGGATAATGCCGAAGCCGAAATTGCTCGCCCAGAAGGCGTCGGCTTCGGCCTTGGGCACCAGACCGCGCTCGTTCCACGTTACCGCGCCATTATAGCCGACCTCAAACAGCAGCCGCGCGCCGTTTTTGGCGGTGATGCGCACCTTGCCATCGGCCCCATGCGCGCTGGTGCGGCCTTCATCCATCATGCGCCACATGCGGTAATCATCGGACGTTGATCGCGGCGCCGTGCCATCGGGCGCATAGAACACCGCGCTGCCTGCAAGATAGAGCGTCTTGGGACTGAGCCAGGCTGCGCCACCATGTGCGGCAACCCCTGCCTCGATAATGGCGCGCGGCGATGGCTCATCGGCAGCGGCGGCGGTTTGCGCCAGCAGCAGGGCAAGGATCGCGGCAAGGTGGCGGATGATGCGCGTCATGGTGTGGACTTTCGGGCAATTAGCTGCGCGATGATGGGGCGCTGGCCAAATTTGTCCAGACATCTTTTCGTGAGCCCTGCGATGCGATAGGCTATGCCGCCGTGAAGCCCTTTGCCGCCGCGCTCGCCCTTGCCCTTGTCCGTTCCGCTCCTGCCGCAGCACAGCTGCCGCCAGGCATCTGGAGCACGGTGGAAGATGTCGCCTTTGCTGCCGAAGAAGGGCGCGTGGCCAGCGAGGAAGTGTTCCTCGAAGTGCGCGAAGGCGGCGCGTGGCGCAAGCTCGATGCCTTTGGCGCTGGCCAATCGGACTGGGCAAGCGTGCCGATCCCCGGCCTTGTCGCCGCGCCCGCCAGCCATTCGGGCTGGATGCTGGGGACAAGCGAATTGCGCCGCGCGGCGCGCTTTGCCTGCTGGGTCTCGGCGCGCAAATTTGCCGGCAAGCCCGATGGCGCGCCCGCATGGACGTTTGCCAAGGCCGAGACCTTCGATCAGGGCGGGCGGATCGCCTTTCCCGGCAAGGGCGAAGCACCTGACTTTTCCATCCGCCTGCGCAATGTGACCTGGGCCAAGGGGAGCACCAACAAGCCTTCGCTGGTGCTCTACATCCACAAGGATGATCCGGCGCGCGCTGAAAGCTATTCCTGGGCCTCGCCCGATGCGAGCCTTATCGGCATCAATCTGCGCTGGATGCAGGGAAGCTGCTCGCGGCTTTAATCAAGCGCTCTTGCCCAACCACGTCGCCCCGCCGACCCACTCGCCCGCCACGGCTGCAAACTCATGCACCTGCACCGCGCGCCACAGCCCGGCGCGGCAATAGGGATCATCCGCCAGCCGCGCGCGGGCTGCCGCTTCATCTGCGCTGCGGATCACCAGCACCGAGCCGACGGCCAAGCCATCGGTCTTCAATGGCCCTGCCACCGCATAATCCGCGATATGCGCGGCAACATAGGCAAGGTGCGCATCGCGGTGGAGAAGCCGTAGGCGCGCCCCATCATCGCCATCTAGGCAGTGGAACAGGAACAGCTTCACACGCCCACCTCTATGCATTCAATCAGCTCACCCGCAGCCCCGATCGCGGTCGCGGCGCGGCGGCCTTCATACAGCGCCCCCGCGCGCCGTGCTGGCGGGGTGAGCCAATCGGCGCTACACGTATCCAGATCGCGCACGGCCAACGTGACAAGCGCATTGCCGGGCGGCAGCATGCCTTGGTGCCGCGCGCGGCGGGTGGCAGCAGCGGGATAATCGTCCACCTCGACAATCGGCATCCGCTGATGGGTTACCATCGTGAGCGTCGTTTGCGAATGGGCGGGCAGATCGAAGGCTTTGTTGATCATCGAATAGGGGATCGTATAATCCGCCCCGCGTGCAAGGCCGAGCTTTTCGGCATACCACGCGACGCTCGCCTCCCGATCAGGCGCGGCCAGCACCACGATGAAAATGCGATCAACCGGCGCATGGGCAGGCGGCAGGTCGGTATCGGGCATATTGCCCAGCACCTGATTGAGATAAATCATCTCCTGCCCGGGCCCCAGCGCCTGCATCGGGATGAAGGCGGGCTTCATGTTTTCGAGCACCTTGGGCGGGCCGACAATGGTGAAAAGATCGGGCGGCAAAGCCTCGGGCCAATGCCACACATCCTCCACCGTGGTTTCGAACGCCGCCCAGCCATAGGTGGTGGTGGGGCGGAAAGCAGTGTGTGCAGGCTGTTCGACCAGCCGGAACCAGCACGGCGCACCGCTTGCCGGGCGCAGCGCCGCATAGGGCGCGCCCGCGCTCGCCGGGCAACCCCAGCTGGCGGCAAGATCGGCAGGCAAAGCGCCTTGCTCCACCAGTTGGAGCCGCAGCACATCGCGGTAAGCTCGAAGCGCGCGGGCCAGATCAGGCACAGTCGAAAGCCCGCCCATAATGGTGCCGTGGGGAATGTTCATCGCCCGAACTCCGGCTTGCGCTTTTCGACAAAGGCGGTGGTGCCTTCAAGGAAATCCGCGCCTTCGAAGGCAGCGGCAAAGGCCGCCAGCGTTGCCGCATCATCCTCGGCCTGCCCATCGAGCACGCGGCGGATAAAGCCCTTGGTCTCGCGGATCGAATGGGGGCTTGCCGCCAGAATGTCCGCGATCAATGCATCGGGGCTATCGGCAAGCTGCTCGACCAGCCCGATCCTGAGCGCCTCTCCGGCATCGAGGAGGCTGCCGGTGTAAAGGATGCGCTTGGCCTGCCCCGGCCCCACCAGATCGACCAGCAGCTTCACATCGTGCAGCGGATAGACCAGCCCCAGCTTGGCAGGCGTAATGCCAAACCGCGCCGCGCCCGTCGCAATCCGCAGATCGCAGGCGAGCGCCAGCCCGCACCCGCCCCCGATGCAATCGCCCTCGATAAAGGCCATCGTCGGCAGCGGCAGGCGGGCGAGATCATATTGCACCCGGTTGATCGCCGCCTGATTGGCGCTGCGCCAATCGGCATCATCCTTGTTCGCCAGCAGTTCGCGAATATCCGCGCCTGCGCAAAACGCGCCGCCCGCCGCAGCCGCACGCACCACCAGCAGCCGCACCGCCGGATTGCCCGCCGCCTCGGCGAGCAGGCCGGGCGCGGCCTGCCACATCGCCATGGTGAAGGCGTTGCGCTTGTCCGCCCGGTCGATCAGCAGGGTCGCCACCGCGCCTTCGATGGTGAGGCGTAAACTCATGCCGGGTGGCTCGCCATGAAGTGATCGGCAATCGCCTTGCGGGTCGTCACCCACACGCCGTCATGCGCGCGGACATGGCGGAAAAACTCCTCCAGCGCCCAGATCCGCCCCGGCCTGCCGATGATCCGCAAATGCAGCCCAAGGCTCATCATCTTCGGGTTGCCTTCCGCACCCTCGCGATAGACAGAATCGAAATTGGCCCGCGCATAATCGAGCCACTGGTGCGGGGTGAGCGCGGGGTCGGTCCACATCTTCATGTCGTTATTATCAAGCTGATAGGGCACGATGCACATGGGTTTGCCGGGCACCGTCGCGCGATCCCAGAACGGCACATCGCCGCTGTAATCGTCCATGTGATAGGTAAAGCCTTCTTCCGAAAGCAGTCGCCGGGTGTTGTCGGTGAGCAGATAGCGCGACAGCCAGCCATAGGGGCGCACGCCGCAGGTCGCCTCGATGCTGGCAACGGCGCGGCGGATGAAGCCGCGTTCTTCCTCCTCGCTCATCTTGAACTGGTGGACCCATCGCCAACCGTGGCTGACGGGTTCGTGCCCCAACTCGCGGATCGCCTCGGCGATTTCGGGGTGGTTCTCAAGGCTCATCGCCGCCACTGTCCAGCTCGCCATGATGTCATAGCGCTTCAAGAGCTTGACGATCCGCGGCGCTCCCGCCTTGATGCCATAAAGATAATTGGATTCGTTGGAATAATTGCGCATCTTCGATTTGACGAAGACGCCCAGCTCATCCACCGGCTCCATCCCGCGATCGCCGCGCGCGATCGTCATCTCGCTGCCTTCCTCGACATTGACGACGACAGAAAGCGCCATCTTCGCCCCGCCCGGCCAGTCGATGCGTTCTTCTTGCAGGCCCATCAGTGCATCTCCTCCCCGCCCGACACGTTCAGAGCCTCGCCGGTCACATAGAATGCCGCCTCGCTTGCGAGCCACAGGCAGGCCGCCGCCGTATCCGACGGCAGGCCGGGGCGGCCCATCGGGTTTTTGGCCGCCATGTTGGCGAGATAGTCCTCGACAGTCGCAAAGCCGAGCAGCCGCGAGAAATACTCATTCTGCTGCGCACCGAGGCCCGTGGTGACATGATTGGGGCACACCGCGTTCACCGTGATGCCGTGCTTGCCAAGCTCCACCGCGCTCGCTCGCGTCAGGCCCACCATGCCATGCTTCGATGAGACATAGGCGGGCAGGTGCGGAAAGCCGGTTTTGGCGGCCTGGCTTGCGATGTTGATGATGCGCCCGCCTTGGCCGCGCTCAACCATCGCGCGCGCGGCGGCCTGCGTGCAGTAGAACGCTCCTGACAGATTGACGGCAAGCACCTCGTCCCACTCGCTGGCGCAATCGACTTCGAGCAGCGGCTTCATCTTGAAGCCGATCCCGGCATTGTTGACGAAGATATCGACCCCGCCGAACCGCTCGACCGCCTGGGCGACCAGCGCGCGGCATTGCGCGGCATCAGCGACATTGCAGGCGATGGCCGCAACCTCGGCGTAGCGAGAGCGCAATTCTGCGGCCACTTCCTCAGCCTCGGCGTCGATCACAAGGTCCGAAACAACGCAGTTCGCGCCTTCATCGGCGAAGGCTTGCAGGATACCTTGGCCCAGCCCCTTGTGCTTGCCCGAACCGGTGACGATGATGGTCTTGCCCGCGAACGCGCCCATGCTCACAGATCCTCGGTGAGAATGAATTGCGGGCTATCTGCAAAGCCCTGAAAGGGCGCAGCGGCGGCCTGAAAATCGGCGGTGGAGATATCGGCGATGAAGGCGTCCATGCCGATGATGTCGATCACCTCGATATATTGGTATGCAGGCGTTGCGCTATCATCGCCGAACACCCCGGTCGCCCGGTGGACGGTGAAGCTGGTGACTGAGCTAAGCTCGTTTACAGTGGGAATATCGCGGGTTCTTGCCCACTCCTCATATTCGCTGACAGCGACGCCGGGTTTGAGATTGAACAGGCAGATAATGCGCATCATGCGTCTCCCGAGTGTGGCGGGCGGTAGGCGCCCAGTGTTTTATCAAGCTGTGCCGCGAGCGCGAAGAGCCCGGCCTCCGCGCCCCCGCCTGCAATGATCTGCACGCCGATGGGGAGGCCATCCGCGCTCCATCCGGCGGGGATGCTGATTGCGGACAGGCCGGCAATATTGGCAAGGCAGGTGAAATCGGCCTGCCCCGGCGGTTCGGGCGCTGTGTGGGGAAAGGGAAGATTGGGCACAGTGGGCAGAATAATGAACCCATGGCTTGCCACCAGAGCGCGCACTTCGGCAGCGGTGGCGGCAAGGATCGCCTGATCCTCGGCCCAGTCCTCAGGCTTGCGGCGCGGGCCATAGGTGAGCAGTTTGGCAAGGTGCGGCGAGACAGAAACGTCCGCAAGATGGACGGCCATTGCCTTGGAAACGCTGATGAACCCGGCCCAGCGGATGCGGCTTTGCAGGTGGCTGAGGCTGGCGGTGGCAGGCGATGTGCCAAACGCGGCGCAGGCGCGCGCGAACACGGCGGCGACTTCGGCGTCAACCTCGACCCCGTGCCCTTCCAGCGTCACGCCACTACCTTGAAGCGCACTCTCACCGAAGTCCGAGATCACCCGCGCGGCGCGCTCCAAAGTCGCCAGATCGCGCGCCAGCACGCCGATGGCGTCCAGTGAAAGATCGGCTGGCTCCAGCCCGTCCTGACTGACCCGCGCGGTCGCAGGCTTGAAGCCATAGACCCCGCAATGGCTCGCCGGGATGCGCACCGAACCCATGGTGTCCGTGCCGAGCGCGGCATCGACGATGCCCGCCGCCGCCGCCGCCCCGCTCCCGCCCGAAGACCCGCCCGGCGAAAAGCCGATCCGGTGCGGATTGTGGACCGGGCCGAAATGCGGATTGTCGGTTTTCGCGCCGAGCGCGCCTTCCTCCATGTGGAGCGTCGCGATCACCGCCGCGCCTGCTTGGCGCAAGGCTGCGACGGTGGCGGCATCACTGGTAGCGATCCGGCCCGCCAGCGATCCGATCCCGGCATGCCAGGGCAGCCCTTTGACAGCGATATTGGCCTTGATGCCGAAGGTCAGCCCGGCCAGCGGACCCTCACCGCCTTGGGCAGCCTCATCCCAATCGGCAACCGCGTTCAGCGGCGCGTTAAGAGCGAATAGGCGAGCAAATTGGCTCATAAGCGCGATTTAGACCCCGCGCTCGTCGATCAGCCGCAAGGGCTTCTGGCGGGTGTCGATTTCGGTGAGCCGCGCCGTCTCGCCCGGCCCCACCAGCGCCACCTCCACCTCGACACCAAGCCCGCGCCGCAGCAATTCGGCGAGCGCTTGCGGCTCCGTCCCGCCCCGGCTTTCGAGCGTCACGGTCATGTGATCCTTCTGCGCTGCGTCGCGCCGGACATGGCAGATATATTCGCCGGTCAAATCGCCGCGGTTCTCGATGATTGCGCCGATGGCATGAGGAAAGACATTGATTCCGCGCAGTTTCACCATGTTGTCGCTGCGCCCCTTGAAGCCCGCGATCCGCTTGAAGACGATCTCGCCGCGCCCGGAGAGTTCATGGGTGATGTCATGGGTGTTGAAGCGGATGCAGGGGGCGATGTCATCCTTGTAGAGGCAGGTCACCACCATGTCGCCGGTCTCGCCAGCAGCGACGGGCTGGCCGGAGTCAACGCCGAGCAATTCAAGATATTGCGCGTCTTCCCAGACATACATCCCATCGCGCTCCGGCCCCTCGCCCGCGATTGAGCCGGTATCGCCGACGCCATACCAGTCATAGGCTTTCGCGCCGTGCCAGGCGGCCTCGGTCGAGGCGCGGTCTTCGGTGCCGAGGTGGCCGATGATCATCTTGATTTTGATCTTGTCGAACAGCCCCATCTCCTCTGCCGTGGCAGCGAGTTTCCGGATATAGTCGACAAAGCCGACCAGCGCCGTCACGCCAAAATCCGCCATCAATTCAACCTGTTTGGCGCTGCGGGTCTCGATCCCGGTGCCGGCTGACAGGAACACCGAATTGGTGAAATGCGTCACCGCCTCGCGGATATAGTGCCCGCCGTTGATCATCCCGTGGCCATAGACCGATTGCACCACATCATCCGCGCCCAGCCCCATCCAGCGATACATCCGCCCGACCAAGAGATTGCCGACCTCGCGCCCCTTGGGCCCGAACATCAGGGTCTGCGGGCGGCCCGTGGTGCCGCTGGTGGTGTGGAGGATGGTCGGCGGGCGCGTGGCAGCATCGCCCATCCCGTGGAAATCGCCATAGGGCGGGTAATCGGCGATGGATTGCATCAGGTCCGCCTTGTCATAGACGGGCAGCTTGGTGATGTCGGCAAGGCCCCGGATATCGCCCGGCTCGATGCCATGGGCGCCCCATAGGCGCTGGTAGAACGGCACCTGCCAGCCGCGCACCATCAGCCGCCGGAATTGCGCATCTTGCAGAGCGAACAGCTCATCGCGGCTCATGGCCGCATAGCGCGCGGTGAAGGCGTCCCCGATGGGATAATGGCTAAGCAATTGCTTGATATCAAGAGCTTCGAAATAGGTCGGGTAAGTCATGGCGTTCCGGTGAAATAGGCTAGGGGATCGGTGAACAGGCGCGGGTCGGCAGCAGGCGGGGCAAGCTCGCGCGCCAGAGCAAGTTTTGCAGCGGCCCCGGCGGGCAACAGCGGATTGGCGGGGCTGCCGAGCGTTGCGGCAATGACGCGCTCAAGCTGCGTGCCATCGGTAAGCGTGATGGCGAGCGCTTGGGGAAACAGCGCGTTGGGATCGGAGTTGCCATCGCCCACCAGCGCCACCTTGCCTGCCAGTGCGGCGATGGCGGGATCGGCAAAGCCTTCAGGCGTGAAGCGGCGCGGATCGATCCGCCCATCGGTGATCATCAGCGCGGCCAGAAACGGCAGGCAAAGGCGCGCATAGGCGGGCGTCATGTCGGCGCGGTATTCGCGCCCGACCAGCCGGTGGATCAGCGGCGGGCAGGCGAGTTCGATCAGCGCGATCTTGCCCGCATCGGGGCGCACCTGCGCCAAAGCCGCCAGCGCCGCATGGCTCGCCCGGCCCGAAGGATAAGGCTTCACGCTGATTTCGCTGATCCGCCACACGCGCCCCAGATCGCGGGTGTAATCCGCCAGATCGCCCTTATCGAACAGCGCGAAATAGCCGAACGGGCCTTCCAGCGCGTGCCTCGGTCCAGGAAAGCCCGCCCGCGCCAGATCGCTCGCCACCACCGCCGCGCGCGCGGCGTTGGCGATCTGGAAGGGGAGCGTCACCAGCCCTTCGACATGGGCCTGCATCGTGCCCGCCGCCGAAGACACCGCCAGCCCCAGCGCATCATCAAGCGGCGCGCCCTCGATCCGCGCTACGGCAAGCGCTGCGCCGATCACCCCTGCGGTCGCCGGGCGGAAGAAAGTTAGCCCGCTGGTCGCCGCCAGCCCCAGCCCGCTCGCCACATCCACGCCGACTGCGAGCGCGGCCAGCGCCTCCTCAGCATCGCACCCGCCGCGCCGGTCGATCACCGCGCCCAAGGCCGCTGTCACGACGCTCATGGCGTGGACCACGGCGGGCTCGTGCACCGCGTCCCATTCGAGGCAGTGGATGCGGTAGCCGTTGACGAAGGCAGCAGCGGACGCGGGCAGGCGTTCGTCCGAACCGATAAGCCGCGCTTCGCTGCCGCTGCCCATCGCGCGCGCGGCGGCAAGGATCGCAGACTCGCCCGGTGCGCCGACGCCTGCCGCGCCCACCGCCAGCGTGTCGCCGAGCAAGCGCATGGCATCGGCGCGCGCGGCGGCTGGCAGATCGTGCCGCGCGCCCGCAAAGGCGAGGAGATCGGCGGTAGCGCTCACCGGATCCACTCCTCCAGAAGCGCGTCGATGGCCTGCGGATCATCGCCCTCAAGGGCAAGCCGCGCCGCGCGCTCGGCAGCGTTTGCGGGCAGCCCGCCCCAGCGCGCCAGCGTGTGCAGCTTGGCCACCAGTTGCTCCGCGCTCACCGGCCGTTCGGGATCGCCGAGACAATCGGCAAGTTCGAACCCGTTGACCCGCGCGCCGAAATGCGCCGGGTAACGCGCGGTGATCGCGGCATCCTCGCGCACCACCACCTGCGCGCGCAGATCGGCGAGCGCGGCAATCGCCTCGGGCGTGAAGTCTTCGGGCTCCGCCTTGCGCCCATCCGCCACCAGCGCGACGGCGTGTTGCAGCGAGAACTTGGCGTCAAGCTCGGTCGTGGGCGAAGGCCGATCACAAAAGTTGAGCGCATCGGCATAGGTTTCGACCACGAAGGGCGCCTGCAATCGGCCCTCAGCGCGCAAGGCCATCGCCGCATCAATCGCCGGGTGCGTGTGACGGCAGGCGGCAAAGGGCTTGAAACTGACCTCGCCGATCAGCCAGCCGCCATGCTGCGCCCTCGCCAATTCGCCCGGCGCATCGGTGAAAGCGGCAAACAGCCCTTGCGGCCCTTCCAGCAAGGCTTGCGGCCCTGTCGCGCCATAATGGACATGGAGCGCCGCATCGCGCCCGGTGCGCACCGCATGATAGATGTGCCACTGCTTGGTGAGCACATCATCGTGCCGCATGTGCCACAGCCCGCCCGCAACCGATCCGGCATTGGCGAGCGCTTGCGCATATTCGATTGCGGCAAAGCCGATCAGCGAGCCCATGGTGGCCGCCGCCCCCATGCCGCCCATCGTCGCGGTGGGGTGCCAGTGGCGATAGTGGCGCGCATCCATCGCAGCGCCAATCGCGATCATCGCTTCATAGCCGCGCACCGCGGCATCCAGCCGCGTATCCATGTCGGCGCTCGCCACACTCATGGCCGCAGGCCAGATCACCGGGCCGGGGTGCAGCAGCGCCGCGCGGTGGACGTCGTCCATCTCCAGCACATTGCCGACATAAGTCGCGCGCTCCCACCCGGCGCGGCCGATGCTGGCGCCCATCGCGCCCGCTTCGGATTGGCCCGCGCCCGCCACGCAGGCGAGCCAATCGAGCAGATGGAGCCGCGCATGCGAGCGCTCGCTTTTGCCCACGCCACGCGCTAAGGCATCGGCCAATCGAGCGAGCAGCGGCCGTGTCATGCAGGCACCTTCTCGCCACAGGAATGGAGCTGGATTTGGCGACGAAGGCGACGGGAAGCGATGCGGGCCGCACCAAGGCGGCGCGCACTCCGCGCTATCTGCAACTGGCCGCAACCTTGCGCGAGGCGATTCTTGGCGGCGAATTTTCCGGCGGCAAGCAATTCCCCACCGAAACCGCGCTGTGCGAGCGCTTTGAAGTCAGCCGTTTCACCGTGCGCGAGGCATTGCGCCGACTGGAAGCCGAAGGGCTGATTGCGCGGCGGCGCGGTTCGGGCACCACCGTGCAGCCGCCTTCGGCCTATGGCGGGGCGCTGCACCAGCCGCTTTCGAACGTGGGCGAGCTCCTCCAATATGCGCAAGGGAGCAAGGTGAGCTATGCCCCTCGCGCGACAGGCGAATTGCCGCAGGGCCTGGCGGAGCTGATCAGCCAGCCAACGCCCGGCCAGTGGAGCGCCTTTCGCGGGGTGCGCCGCCATGCCGATGTGCCACTGCCGATTGCCGTAACCGATGCCTATTTCCACGAGCTGCTGGGCGATGCCATCGACCAGATCGATCTCGATGCCGGCACGCTGTTCAGCCAGATCGAGCAGCTTGCCGGGGTTCGCATCGGCACCGTGACGCAGGACATTCAGGCGATTGCCGCCGATGAAGCGACCGCTGCGGACCTCGGGATTGATGAAGGCGCGCCGGTGCTGCGGATCCTGCGCTGCTATTTCGATCCCACGGGCCAGATCTTCGAGATTTCGGTGAGCCATCACCCCGGTGATCGCTTTGCCTATGCGATGCATATCGACGTCGAAGGCTGACGCGCCGGTCACTTTGCCGCGCCCCCCAGCGGCGGGACTGGTGCAGGGCTCCACGTGTCCCCGGCAAAGCGGATTGCAGGCGCTATATGCGCAGCCCCATCGGCGCTTGCCACCAGCAACCCGCGCTCTGCGATATGCGGTTCATCGAGCGCCTCGCGGAAATCGAGCACCGGGGCGAAGGCCACGTCTTTGTCGGCGAACCATTGGACCCATTGCGCGCGGGTGCGGGTCTTGAAGGTTTCGGCAAGGAACGCGATCAACGCGCCCTGTGCGCCCGCTGGTGCCTCGGCAAGGGGGAGCAGATCAGGCCGCCCGAGCGCTTCGAGCAGGTTACGCGCAAACTTGATCTCGCGCCCGCCGAGCACGATGTGGCGCGCGTCGGCCGTTTCATAGACCTGATAGAAGGCCGCCCCACCGAGGGATCGCTGCGCAGCCGAGCGCGGGGCTTCGCCGCCCGTAATCGCGCTGCCCGCCGTGTGGACGCACCACGGCAAGAGGCTGTCGAACATCGCGCAGTCGATATAGGCGCCCTCGCCCGTTCTCGCGCGTCCGATCAGCGCCATCAGCACGGCAGACAGCGCGGTGAGGCCTGCGGCCATGTCGGCGCTCGGCGCTCCGGGCACAACGGGCGTGCCGTCCGGCCCGTCATTGACGCTCATAAATCCGGCGAGCGCCTGCACCGCCATGTCATGCGCGGGATGATGGGCGAGCGCGCCGTGCTGGCCAAAGGCGGAGATCGAGCAATAGATGATTGCAGGGTTGATCGCGCGGGCAGCTTCGTAATCGAACCCGAGCCGCGCCATGACGCCCGGGCGAAACCCTTCGACCAGCACATCGGCGCGCGCGATCAGATCGCGCAATTGCGCCTTGCCGCCTGCGCTCTTGAGATCGAGCACGAGGCTCTCTTTGCCGCGATTGAGATTGGCGAACCACACCGAGTGGCTGTGCCCGTCATAATCGGCAAAGGGCGCCTGATCGCGCGCCGGATCGCCCGCCGCTGGCTCGACCTTGATCACCTCGGCGCCGTGATCGGCCATCATCACTGTCATCATCGGCCCCGGCAGAAACTGCGTGAGGTCAACCACTGTGATGCCTGAAAGCCTGCCCATGTCCCCCCCGCCGCTGTGTCAGATGACGCCGGAGCGGCGCAAGGCGGCAATCTCGTCAGCGCCATAGCCAAGCTCTGCGAGAAGATCGTCACTATCGGCCCCCAACAGCGGCGCTGCGCGATTGGGCGGGCGCTGGCCATCGAATTTGAGCGGGCTTGCCAACACCTTGAGATGCGGATTGTCGGGATGGGCGACCTCGTCCCTCATCCCGATTTCATCGAGCCAGGGATTATCGAGCGCCGCCCCCAGCGTATAGACCGGCGCGACCGGGACGAAGCCCGCCAGCAAGTC
>VFQU01000374.1_pt1 | contig 41863 bp, 30 predicted proteins | sample 3512311 | NCBI WGS metagenome assembly VFQU01 (sample SAMN10412377, study PRJNA504923) | tailings metagenome | isolation source: Relicate 3 Philex TSF3 active mining site | place: Philippines: Tuba, Benguet | collected 2017-08-29
TACCACGGCCACGGCGATGCCTTTCTGGTGAAGGCCGGCTCCGGGATGCTGACCTTTGGTGTGCCGACCTCGCCGGGCGTGCCAAGCGGGCTCGCCGATCTCACCCTCACCCTCGCCTACAACGACTTCGAGGCTGCGACGGCACTATTCGAGCAGCACGGCAGCGAGATCGCTTGCCTCATCATCGAGCCGATCGCCGGCAACATGAACTGCATCCTGCCCAAGCCCGGCTACCTGCAGCATCTGCGCGAGCTGTGCAGCCGGAACGGCGCGCTGCTGATTTTCGATGAGGTGATGACCGGTTTCCGCGTGGCCCTGGGCGGCGCGCAGGCCCTGTATGGAGTAACGCCGGATCTGAGCACTTTCGGCAAGATCATCGGTGGCGGCATGCCGGTCGGTGCCTACGGCGGCCGCCGCGAGATCATGTCGCAGGTGGCCCCCTCGGGCCCGATCTATCAGGCAGGCACGCTGTCCGGCAATCCGGTTGCGATGGCAGCCGGCCTTGCCACGCTGCAGCTGATCGAGGCGCCCGGCTTCTACGAGGACCTGATGCGCAAGACCGACCTGCTCTGCGATGGCCTCGAGGCCGCCGCGCGAGAGGCCGGCGTCAAGGTCACCACCAACCGCGTGCCGGGCATGTTCGGCCTATTCTTCACCGACCAGAAGGTGGAGAGCTTCGCCCAGGCGACCGCCTGCGACATTACGGCCTTCAACCGCTTCTTCCACGGCCTGCTGAAACGCGGCGTCTACTTTGCGCCGTCCGCCTATGAGGCCGGATTCCTCTCGGCTGCGCACACCGAGGCCGATATCGAGGCGACGATCGCTGCGGCGCGTGCGGCGTTCAGCGAAGCGCGCAACGCGAGCGGCTAGCGCTCTGACATCAACTCGACCGTCAGCGCTTCTATCGCTTCGTGCGTCGAGGGGTGCCGCAACACCCAGGCATCCCCAAGAAACTCCTCGATTGAGCGCGCTCCGACAGACGAGGCGGCTTGAAGAAGTTGATGGGCCAGTCCAAAGGCGCGCTCACTTGACGATGCCTCAGCCTCGCCCAGCTGAAGGATCCCTACCTTCTGGACAGACGAGACCAGATTCCCCGCCGCCCTCTGCAATGAAGTGCGATGTCTGACCATGGTTCTGACTAGCCGAACACCGCCCGCAGCGCGCGCTCCAGCCGCAGCAGGCCTTCGGCCAACTCATCTTCACGGATGTTCAGCGCTGGTACGAAGCGCAGCACGCCCACGCCCGCCGACAGCACCAGCAGACCTTCACCAGCGGCGGCATCTAGCACCTCGGCGGCGCGCGCGGCGTGCTGTTCCAGAAGCACGCCGCCCTGCATCAGCCCGCGGCCACGCACGCCGCTGAACACGCCGAGTCGGCTGTTGATCGCGTGCAGGCCGGCGACCAACTGCGCACCGCGCGCTTCGACGTTTGCCAGCAGCTCTGGCGATTTCAACTTGGCCAGCGCCGCACGCGCCACGGCCGCGGCCAGAGGATTGCCGCCGAAGGTCGTACCGTGGCTGCCGAAGCCCAGGCTCTCAGCGGCTCGCTTGCTGACCAGCAGGGCTCCGATGGGGAAACCACCGCCCAGTGCCTTTGCCAGGCTGACGGTGTCAGGCTGCACGCCCTCGCCATGGCAGGCGAACAGCCGCCCGGTGCGGCCCATACCGCACTGGATCTCGTCCAGCATCAGCAGCGCGCCGGTTTCGTCGCAGCGGCGCCGCAGGTGGGCGAGGAAGCCCGGCGCGGCCGGCATCACGCCGCCCTCGCCCTGGATGGGCTCGACCAGCACCGCGCAGACGTCGACATTGAAGGCGGCGTCGAAGGCGGCGATGTCGTTGAAGTCGACGTAGCGGAAGCCCCCCGGCAAGGGCTCGAAGCCCTCCTGGTACTTGGGCTGGGCAGTGGCGGTGATGGCCGCCAGCGTGCGGCCGTGGAAGCTGCCGCGAAAGGTGAGGATCACCCGCTGCGCCGGCGCCCTGCCCTGCGCGGCCGCGTGCTTGCGGGCGAGCTTGATCGCGGCCTCGTTGGCTTCCGCGCCCGAGTTGCACAGGAACACGCGCTCGGCGAAACCCGAGGCCGCGGCCAGCTCCTCGGCCAGCCGCACCGGTGGCTCGCTGTAGAAGATGTTGCTGGTGTGCCAGAGCTTGGCGCTCTGCTCGATCAGGGCGGCGCGCAGGTCTGGGTCGGCATGGCCCAGCGCATTCACGGCAATACCGCCGGCCAGATCGATGTAGTCGCGACCCGCGCTGTCCCAGACGCGCGAGCCCTCGCCGCGCTCCAGGATCAGCTCGCGCGGGCGGTAGATCGGCAAGTAGCGACGGCGTGCGGTGGCAAGCAACTCGTCGACGGAGGCGTGGCTGGACATCGAAGCGGATCTCAGGCGCTGGGAGGCCGGGCAGTATCGCAAAGCCGCGCACCGGCTGACCTTCGACCATTGCCGCGTTCCATCGCACCGAACACACTGCGCTCGCCCCAACCCTCAGGACCAGCCATGCGCCTTGAAACACGCGCCGTGCACATCGGCGCCGAGCCCGATCGCGAAACCGGCGCGCTGGCCGCGCCGCTGAATCTCTCCACCACCTTCCTGCACGCGCCCGACGGCACCCAGGACCACGGTTATCTCTACCAGCGCGACAACAACCCCACCCAGGTGCGTCTGGAGCAGGCCGCGGCGGCGCTGGACGGCGCCTCGCGCGCCCTGCTGCTGTCGACCGGCATGGCGGCGGCGAGCTGTCTGCTGCAGGCGCTGCCGGCGGGCGGCAACGTGGTTTTCCAGCGCGACCTGTACCACGGTGTGCGCGAGCTGGCCGAGCACTGGCTGCCGCGCTGGGGCCTGTCCTCGCGCTTCGTCGACGGCCGCGATCCAGCCGCCGTGCGCGCGGCGGTCGATGGCGAGACCCGCATGCTGTGGATCGAGACCCCCTCGAACCCGCTGATGCAGGTGGTCGACATCGCCGCCTGTGCCGACATCGCGCATGCCAGCGGCGCCCTGCTGGTGGTCGACAGCACCTTCGCCACGCCGATCCTGCAGCAGCCGATCGCGCTGGGCGCCGACGTGGTCATGCACTCGGCGACCAAGTACATGGGCGGGCATTCGGACGTGATGGGCGGCCTGCTCTGCTTCGCCCGCGACGACGCGCTGGCCGCGCGCTGCTACGAGGTACGCAAGCTGCTGGGCGGCAGCGCCAGCCCCTTCAACGCCTGGCTGATCCTGCGCGGCCTGCGCTCGCTGCCGGCGCGCATGGCCATGCACTGCGCGAACGCCGAGAAAGTGGCGGCCGCTCTGGCAGCCCACCCTGAGGTGTCGGTCGTGCACTACCCGGGGCTGCCCTCGCACGCGGGCCATGCGCTGGCGGCGAGGCAGATGAAGCACCCTGGCGGCATGCTGAGCTTCGAGCTGGCAGCGGGCCGCGAAGCGGCGATCAAGGTCGCCGGCAGCACGCGGCTGTTCCACTGCGCCACCTCGCTGGGCGGCTGCGAGTCTTTGATCGAGCACCGAGCATCGGTCGAAGGCGCGCATCCGGTCTCGCCACAGGGCCTGCTGCGGGTCTCGGTGGGCCTCGAACACGCCGACGACCTGATCGAAGACTTGCAGCAGGCCCTGCACGGCCTGTAGCCGCGCGATCAGCCGGTGTTCTGTACGCCGGCGGCGATGCCGTTGACCGTGGCCACCAGCGCGTGGAACAGCGCGTCCTCGGGCCGGCCGGCCGCGCGCCAGCGACGCAGCAGGTCCACCTGCAGCAGGCTGATCGGATCGACGTAGGGGTTGCGCAGGCGGATCGAGAGCCGCAGCCGGCGGTCGCCGGCCAGCAGCTCCTGCGCGCCCTTGAGCTCCAGCACCGCGCGTCGCGAGCGCTCCAACTCGGCCTCTATCCGCGGAAACAGCGCCGCGTGCAGCTCGGCGCCGGCCAGCTGCGAGTAGCGGGCGAAGATGTCGAGCTCGGTCTTGGCCAGCACCATCTCGACGTCATCGACCAGGGTGGCGAAGAAGGGCCAGTCGCGCGCCATTTCGGCCATGGCCTCGATGCCCTTGGCCTCGATCGCGGCGGCCAGCCCGCTGCCCACGCCGTACCAGGCGGTGAGGTTGCAGCGGTTCTGCGACCAGGCGAACACCCAGGGAATCGCGCGCAGCGACTCCACGCCGGCCTGGCCGCCGGCGGCGCGCTTGGCCGGGCGCGAGCCGAGCTTGAGGCGTTCGATCACATCGATCGGCGTCGCCTCGCGGAAGTAGGGCACGAAGGCCGGCTCCTCGTGCACGAAGGCGCGATAGACCCGCCGCGACTCGTTGGCGAGCAGGGCCATGGCTTCACGCCAAGCCGGCTCGCGTGGCTCGGGCGGGCGCGGCCGCGCGGTCGCGCGGAGCACCGCACCGGCGGTCTGTTCGAGGTTGCGCAGGGCCAGCGCCCGGATGCCGTACTTGCGGTGGATCACTTCGCCCTGCTCGGTCAGACGCAGGTAGCCGTCGACGCTGCCGCGCGGCGCGGCGATCACCGCGCGCTCGGTTTTGCTGCCGCCGCGACTGGCCGAGCCGCCGCGACCGTGGAAGAACAGGATGCGCACGCCGCGTTCGGCACCCAGCGCGCACAAGGCGATCTGCGCGCGCTGGATGGCCCAGCGCGACGCGGCGAGACCGGCGTCCTTGGCGCTGTCCGAGTAGCCCAGCATCACCACCTGGCGCTCGCCGCGCGCGGCGACGTGGGCGCGATAGACCGGATCATCGAACAGGGCCGCAACCACCTCCGGTGCCGCCGCCAGGTCATCCACGGTTTCGAACAGCGGGGCCACGTCCAGCGGCACCCGACCCTGCGCGTCGGCATGGCCGCCCATGCGCGCCAAGGCCAGCACGGCCAGCGCGTCGGCGGCGCTGCGGCTCATGCTGACGATGTAGGGCCCGAAGGCCTCGCCACCGTAGCGGGGCCTCAGTTCGGCGAGCTTGGCGAACACGTCGAGCACGCGCTGGGTGGCGGGATCCGTCGAGCTCCGCCTGCCGAGCTCGACGCTGAGCAGTTCGGCGAGCCGCGCAGCCCGGGCCTCGGCCGGCCGCTGCGGCCAGTCCGGATCGCCGAGCAGGTCGGCAAGCGCGGCGTCGTGCACGCGCGAGTCCTGGCGCTGGTCGAGGGTGGCGAGATGGAAGCCGAAGGCCTCAACCCGGCGCTGCAGGCGACGCAGAGCGAAGAAGCCCGCATGCTCGCCGCGCTGGCTCTTCAGCGAATGCGCGATCAGGTTGAGGTCGTCCAGCAGGCCGGCCGGGCCATGATAGCCCTCGGCCGCTCCGCTCTCGGTGGCGTCCAGCCGCAGCGCCATCAGATTCAGCAGCTGGCGGTAGGGCATGTCATCGTGCCGGGAGCGCAGGCGCTGGGCCGCCGCGCCCAGACGCGCGCGGTAGTCGTCGATCCGCTTCAGCACGCGCGGATCGACGCCTACGCGACCGATCGACTGCGTGAGCAGGCCGGCGAGGTGGGCGAGGTCGCCGCGGTAGTTCGACAGGATCAGGCTGCGCTGCGCGGCCAGGCTGGCCTCGATGGTGTCGGCGCCGACGAAGGGGTTGCCGTCCATGTCGCCACCGACCCAGGAGCCGAAACGCAGGATCGGCGGCAGCGCCGGCAGCGCGCGCCCGTAGACGGTCTCGACCGCGTCGGCCAGCAGTTCGTGGAACACCGGCAGGATCAGGTAGAGCACATGACCCAAGTAGTAGCTGACGTGCTCCAGCTCGTCGGCGACGGTGGGCTTCTCGATGACGTTCTCGGCGGTCTGCCAGCCACTGGTGAGCGCCATGCGGATGCGCGCGAGGTCCAGCCGGCGTTCGCCCGGCGTGCGCGAGCGGTCGAGGTCGTCGATGAGGGCGCGCACGATTTCGGCCTCCTTCTCCAGGAGGGCGCGGCGCACCGCTTCGGTGGGATGGGCGGTGAACACCGGTTCGATGTGCAGGCGACGCAGCAGGGCGACCAACTCGTCGAAGTCGACGCCGGCCGCCTTGAGCTCGGTGACCGCTGCCAGCAGACCGCCCGGCTGCGGCGCTGCGGCCGCCTGTTTCTGATAGTCGCGACGACGGCGGATGCGATGGATACGCTCGGCCAGGTTGACCACGCCGAAGTAGGTCGCGAACGAGCGCACCAGCCCCTCGGCCTCGTCCAGCGGCAGGCCATCGACGGCGGCAGCGAGCGCATCAAGCCCCTCGCCCTGTTCGCGGCGCTGGATCGCAACGCGACGCAGCGCCTCGACGCGCTCGAAGAAGGCCTCGCCCTCCTGGTCCGCGATCACCTCGCCCACCAAGGCGCCAAGCCGCTTGACGTCCTCGCGCAGCGGCTGGTCGCTGGCCGGCAGGTCGACCTCGCGCAGGGTCTCGGGTTCAGCGGCCAGGCTTGCAGGAAGGGACATGAGGGGCTCCGCGGAAAGTGTGCAATGCAGCACCGCACGCTAGCGCAGCCTGCGAACGAAGTGAACGCAAGGTCGAAGCACGCCCGAGATCGCCTATCTGCAATCAGGCCCACCCATGGCCTCGCCGCGGGTCAGGACGCGGCGCGAACCCCTGACTTATGGCCGGAGGCACCGGTCTGCCCTTCCTCAGGTGGAAGCGCGCCCGGCACGAGCAGACAGACGGGCTGCGGCACCCCAAGCAGGAAGCCCTGACCGTAGCGACAGCCCAGATCACGCACCCGCTGCAGCTGCGCAGCGGACTCGATGCCTTCGGCGACCACTTCCATGCCCAGCGAGGAACCCAACGCGCAAATCGCGCGGAGCACCGCAAGCGCGTTGCCCGGCTCGGCCTCATCGGCGGCCTCGACGAAGCTGCGATCGATCTTCAGCACCTGCAGCGGGAACTGGTGCAGGTAACTGAGGGAGGAATAGCCGGTACCGAAATCATCGAGGGCAAGTGACACCCCGAGGGCCCGCAGTTCACGAAACAGTTCGCGTGCCAGCTCGGGCTGCTCGAACAGGCTGCGCTCGGTGACCTCGATGCGCAGGCGTTGCGGTGGCAGTTCGTAGCGAGCGAGCAGACGCGCGAGCTCCGGCACGAACTGAGCGGATCGCAGATGGCGCGCGCCGACGTTGATGCTGACATAGCCGCCGTCAGCCACGAGCTGCCAGGCCTGCGCGAACACCAGCTCGTAAATCTGCCAATCGATCGCCTCCTGCAGGCCCGACTCCTCGGCCTGACCGAGGAAATCCGACGGCGCCAGCAGGCCCCGCTGCGGATGCCGCCAGCGCAGCAAGGCTTCATAGCCGGCGATACGTCCGTCCTGGAGATCAAGAATCGGCTGGAACACCGGCTCGAATTCGCTGCGCACCAGCGCACGCCGGAGATTGCCCTCCAATTCCAGCTGCAGCAGCGCCTCGCGGCGCAAGGCCTCGTCGAACAGCTCGAAGCGGCGGCGGCCATTCGCTTTGGCGCGGTACAGCGCGACGTCGGCATCGCGCAGCAACTCGGCCGCCGTGCGGTAGTGCGGCTGGGCCAGTGCGATACCGATGCTGACCGAGCTGTAGAGCTCCTTGCCACCCGCGCGGATCGGCAGCTCCATGGCCTCGATGATCCGCCCGGCCGCTTCGCTGGCCTGCACCTCTGCCTCCACGCCCTCGATGAGGATGGCGAACTCATCGCCTCCGAGTCGGGCGATGGTCCCGCGTCGACCGACGCTGGCAGCAATGCGCGCGCCCGCTTCCTTCAGCAGTTCGTCGCCGACGAGGTGGCCCACCGAGTCGTTGACTACCTTGAAGCGGTCAAGATCGAGGAACAGAACGGCGAAGCAGTCGTTGCGATTGACCGCGTAGCGCTGCAGCGCTTCGTCCAGGCGGGACATCAGGTAGCTGCGGTTGGGCAGGCCCGTCAGAGCGTCATGCAGTGCGGCGTGCTTGAGTTGCCATTCGATGCGCTCGCGCTCGGTGATCTGCTGGCGCAGATCGCGGTTGGCTTCGAAGAGGGCTTCGGTGCGCTGCTCGACGCGACGTTCCAGCTCGGCGTAGGCCTGTCTCAACGAATCGGTGGCTCGCTTGCGCTCCAGTGCGTTCGCCACGTGGTAGGAAACGAAGGTGAGCAGTTCCTGGTCGCGTGTCTGGTAGCCGCGGGCATCGTCATAACTCTGCACTGCCAGCACGCCCACCGTGGCGCTGGCGCAGGTCAAGGGCACGCCCAGCCAGATTTGCGCCTGGGCGCCCAGTGACTCGACTTCCCCTCGCCTGGCCAGATCGTCCATGCCGGGACGGTCGATCAGAACCGGACGCCCAGTGCGAAGCACGTACTCGGTCATGCCGCGCGCCAGGCGCCGGGTAGGCCGCTGGCGGTCGAACTGGTCGACCGAGTAGGGAAAGCTGATTTCCCCGCGCTCGGGATCATGCAGGGCGATATAGAAGTTGTCCGCGAACAGGAGTTGGCCGATCACCCGATGCACGGCGCCGAAGAAATCCTCGAGGCTGCCTCCGGAGGACCCCAGCTCGGCAATCCTGAAAAGCGCTGCCTGCAGCCGATCGGCCCGCTGGCGCTCCTCGATCTCGGCTCGCAGAGCCTCATTGGCGTGGCGCAATTCATCGGTGCGCTGGGCCACCCGACGCTCCAACTCGTCGTGGACCTGCTTGCGCTCCAACGCATTCGCTATGTGCTGGGCGACATAGCCCAGCAGAGCGCGCTCGCGATCGCTGTAGCGGTGCGCGGGGTCGTAACTCTGAACGACCACCACGCCAAAGACGTCACCGCCACGCATCAACGGCACACCCAGCCAGTCGAGGGACAGCGGCCCGAATCCGCTCGGGCGCTCGGGCAATCCGGCCTGACGCAGCAGTTCCGCCGGCGACCCCATCAAAGGTCGACCTTGGCGGAACACCTGATCGGTCAACGAGCCACGATACTCGGCTCGTGGAATCGGGATCCCTATCGGAGGCCCCTCGGCGTCCACGCTATCGCGGAAATACGGGAACGTCAGTGCGTCACGTTCGGCATCGACCAGAGCGATGAAGAAGTTCTCGGCGTACATCAGGCCCGCGAGAATTCCGTGCACGCCCGCGATCAATTCGCCGGCATCGCCCTCGGCGCTCGCAAGCTCCGCGATCGAGAACAGCGCGCGCTGGAGGCGTTCTGCCTCAGCGAGTCGCGTCAGTGCGGATTGAAGACGGTCGACCTCCAGAGCCGCCGGCAATCCCGCGCGCAGCACCCGCTCCAAGGCATTCTGTTCAGCCTGGCAGGGGGAAGGACCCTCGGCCCAGCTGAGTTCCAGATGGAAAGGCGGACCGGGCAGGCCGTCCAAGGACCACCGAACTCGTCCGCCGCCACCCGATATTGAGCCGTTCGAGAGCGCAAGACCGGGGAGTCTCGCTTCGGCCAGTCGTTCGGGATCACCCTCGCGCCGCAGGTCGAGGCGAAGCCAGGCGCGACTGTGCGACAGGGTCTCCAGAGCCCTCAGGAGAACCTCCCCGACACCGACTCCCTGCGGAGACACCACGGATTCGACGCCCTGCAGCCCGCCGGCTTCGGGGTCGAGATCCTCTGCGCCTTTCCAGGAAGCCATGGACGGTGGGTGTCGCCTTGAGGGAAGTGTCCGAAACTCCGCCGGGCAGGCCACCCTGCGTCGACCGGGGTTCACTTTGCGAGGACATGAAACGGCTTCGGATTATGCGGGCTTTTCGCAGCCATGACAGCGGCGACAGCCGGCCAACCCCCGCCGCGGGGCTGACACGGGACCGCATTCGGGCAAGCGCTTCCCGGCCGGCGTGTCGGGCGCCAGCGGTTTCATCCATCCATTCGGCAGGCGCGTGCTGTGGCGCCAAAGCGCCTGCGGGACGCAGTTCTCGGCGAGTTAGCTTCGCGTTAAACTGCATCACAAACGCGGAACCTACCGAACGTCGAGGTGTCTGCAGGCGGGTTCGACCCGCTACGTGTATCCCAACCCATCGCTCCCCGTCGGACACACTGCCCCACCGTGAAGCCCGCCCGCTCACTGCTCGCGCTCGCACTGGCCTTCGGGTCGACGCTCGCTTGGTCGGCGCCTGCGGATTTTTCCGATGAGGCACTGCTGCCAGAGGCGGAGGCTGACGTCGAACAGGCCTCCTTGCTCGATCGCTTGCTCGGTGTCGCCAACGCCCTCGGCGGCCGCAACACCCAACGACCGGTCAGAAGCGTCCCGCCACGGGGCGGCTTGTCGGCCTTGGGGCTCGCCCCCAGCCAGCCGGGGTTGGCCATCCTGTGTGAACGAGGAGGCGCAGGGGCCATCGGCCTGAGCGAGCAGTGCATGCTTGCCCGGCTCGAGGTGGACGCTGCCATGCTGCCCGGCGCTGGCAGCGGCGTGGGCCTGTCTGGCGCATGGTTCATCGAACGCGCCGGCATCGATGTGAACTACGGGCTCGCTTGGCTCAGCGTGCAGCAGCCCCAGCGCTTCGGGCCGGGGCCGGCGCTCTGGCCATCACTGCCGGGCCTCGCCGAGGTCACCCCCCTTCGGCTCGCCCTTCCCGCGTCCGGAGGCGACGCGCGGCTTCTGAATCTGGGAATCGGCTTCGAGATTGGCCAAAGCGGCTGGTTGCGGGTGGAAGGTCAGAACCTGCGCAGCCAAGGCAGGACCGTCGATCTGTGGGGTATCCCGGTTCCCGTGTTCGAAAGCGATTCCCTGACCCTGTCCACCGGTGCTGGCTCTCTCAGCGGCAGCCTCACCGCTCGCTCGCTGGAGTTGAGTGGCCTGCCTGGAATGCTGGACAGCCTGGACCTTGGGATCAGCTGGCGCACACCGTGGCGCGGTGAGCTGACGGTGGGCGCAACCCAGTACTGGAGCCGCGGCGACACGCGGAACTGGCCGCTGCGCGAGCTGCCGCAGGCGGAGGAAACCGGCGGTCGCGTTCCCTACGTGCGCTACCAGCAGGATCTGTAGCAGACCTGCTGCGTTCTTGCAGCGCCAGCGCTTGGCATGACCTCCGGACGGTCTCGTCCCGCCGACGCGCCAGGCGTCGGCGGGACATTCAAGAGTCAGGCTGCTTTGCGCGTGCCCAGCAGCGCGCGGCGACGACGCAGCTCTTCCACCAGCACGGCGGGCGTGCGCTCACCCAGTTCCAGCAGGAAGCGCTCGACGTCCTCGAGCTCGTGCCGCCAGGCATCGGCCTCGATGGTGAGTAGCGCATCCAGGTCCTGGGCAGCGATCTCGAGCCCTTCGGTCCGCAGCCCGGCCACGGAGGGCAGGTGGCCGACCGGCGTCTCGACGGCGTCGCCGCGCTCCTCGCAGCGGGCGATGATCCACTCCAGCACGCGCATGTTCTCGCCGAAGCCCGGCCACAGGAACCTGCCGTCGGCGCCCTTGCGGAACCAGTTGACGTGGAAGATCTTGGGGAGCTTGGCACCAGCGCGGTCGAAGCTCAGCCAGTGGCCGAAGTAGTCGGCGAAGTTGTAGCCGCAGAACGGCTTCATCGCCATCGGGTCGCGCCGCACCACGCCGACCGCGCCGGTGGCCGCTGCGGTGGTCTCGGACGCCATAGACGCGCCCATCAGCACACCGTGGATCCAGTCTTCGGCTTCCATCACCAAAGGCACCAGGCTCGCACGACGGCCACCGAAGATGATGGCCGAAATCGGCACGCCGGCCGGATTCTCGGATTCAGGGCTGTAGCTGGGGCACTGCCTGGCGCTGACGGTGAAGCGTGAATTGGGATGTGCCGCCGGCCCCTTGGCGGGATCGAAATCGCGGCCCTGCCAGTCCTGGGCCGGCGTACCGGGCAGACCTTCCCACCAGGGCTGGTTGTCGGCGGTCACGCCGGTATTGGTGAAGATCGCATCACGGCCCAGCATGGCCAGCGCGTTCGGGTTGGTGGCCTGGCTGGTGCCCGGGGCCACGCCGAAGAAGCCGGCTTCCGGATTGATCGCGTACAGGCGGCCGTCGGCGCCCGGCTGCATCCAGGCGATGTCATCGCCGATGGTGAAGATCTTCCAGCCCTCGCGGCGATAGCCCTCGGGCGGGATCAGCATGGCCAGGTTGGTCTTGCCGCAGGCGCTGGGGAAGGCCGCGGCGACGTAGTGGGTGTCGCCCTTCGGCGTCTGTACGCCGAGGATCAGCATGTGTTCGGCCATCCAGCCTTCGCTGCGGGCCTGGTGGCTGGCGATGCGCAGGGCGTGGCATTTCTTGCCCAGCAGGGCATTGCCGCCATAGCCGGAGCCGTAGGACTGGATCTCCAGGTCCTCGGGGAAGTGCATGATGAAACGGCGCTCGGGGTCGAGCTCGCCGGTGGAGTGCAGACCCTTGACGAAGCGGCCCTCGCGCTCGATCCGCCGCTGCGCCTCAGCGCCCATGCGGGTCATCAGGCGCATGTTCACGACCACGTAGGGGCTGTCGGTGATCTCGACGCCGCAGCGGGCCAAGGGGGAGTCGATCGGGCCCATGCAGTAGGGCACGACGTAGAGGGTGCGCCCCTGCATGCAGCCCTCGAACAGGGCCTGCATCTTCGCCCGCGCCTCGTCCGGGGCCATCCAGTTGTTGTTGGCGCCGGCCTCGTCGCGCTCGCGCGTGCAGACGAAGGTCAGGTGCTCGACGCGGGCGACATCCGAGGGGTTGGAGCGGTGCAGATAGCAGTCCGGATGGGTGTGCGGGTTCAGCGCATGCAGGTCGCCGGATTCCAGCATCAGCGCGGTCAGGCGCTCGCGTTCGGCTTCACTGCCGTCGCACCAGTGGATGGCATCGGGACGCGTAAGGCGGGCAACCTGCTCAACCCACTGGTTGAGCGCTGCGAGCGTGCTGGACATGCAAGGGCTCCATGCTCGGCCGCCGGGTCACCGTCGCGGTGACCGCCGGGCAGCGGCCGTTTCGGGCAGCAGACCTTAGCCAGACCAGTTCGGGCGAACAAGTCCAATGGCAGTCCAGTGCCCGCTGTGAGTCATGGAGGAAACCGGTGGCAGCCTTGTCAAATCTCGCGCTCAGCGCAGATTTCAAATCCCCGCCGCGGTACCGACGACTTGTGAAAAATTCGTTGATTCACAGCCCCGGCTGCGCCACTTCATTCGGTGGCGGAGCAAATCCCGGTTGTCCCAGGCGATCAGACCGGGATGAGGGTGGACATGACGTGGGCGAGGTACTCGTCAAACTCCTCGTGCCGCATCCGCGGTTGCCCCAACTGAAGAGACAGCTGCAGGAACCCGACGTAGGCCGCATACGTCAGGCGGGCGCGATGCTGGGCCTCGACACGCGGCAAGCCGACTTGGCGGTACGCCAGGGTCAGCCAGTCCATGCGGCGCGCGGAGACGCGCTGCATCACGGGCTGGACCACCGCATGGTCCATCGCCTTCAACAGCTCCGAGTAAATCGCGTGGGAAGCGGTCTGGGTGCCGACGAGGCGGAACAGCTGTTCCAGTCGGCTGCGAGGGTCCTCGATGCCCTCGAGCTGGGCGAACACCTCTTCCAGCTCTCGCTGCTCCCACCGCTCAAGTGCGGCTCGAAGCAGGGCTTCGCGCGAAGGGAAATGCCAGTAGAAGCTCCCCTTGGTCACGCCCAGGCGACGCGCCAGCGGTTCGACCGCAACCGCAGCGACCCCCTGCTCGGCGATCAGGTCCAGGGCACCCTGGGCCCAGTCGTTTGCCGACAGACGCGGCGCCTTGTCAGCTTTTTTGGAAGGGGCGTTCATCGTCGAGAGTGTAGCGGGCGGCCTGAACCTTGCAAATCCGCCGCGGACTTTGGCATGAGTCATTTTCCGCACCGGAATCAATGCGCTGCAGGATTTCACACACCCCATACGTCAGCGTATTGATTCATGGACCACAGGCCAACATACTCGTGGGTACGGTTTTCGCCTTCCACGCGCAGCCCGATCCGGCATTGGTGCCTGGACTCGAATGCGCGCGGTTAGTGTGCCGACCCCCGCTGTCCGCTCTCCCCACCCGCACCGGATCGCAACGGAGCCCCGCCATGAGCATCCTGCTGCCCTTCCTCGCCCTGCTGGTCGCCGGCCTCGCCGCGGCCTACTTCCGAACCAACCTCAAGATCTGGGCCGCCCTGAGCGTCGCAGCTCTCGTGGTAGCGGTCGTGCTGCAGGCCAGCCTCGTCGCCACGGTCATCGCCGGCCTGCTGTTGGCCGCGGTCGCCGTGCCCCTGCTGCACACGCCGACGCGCCGCCACAAGATCACCGCGCCGCTGCTGAAGATCTATACGAAGATGCTGCCGCAGCTCTCAGACACCGAGAAAACCGCGCTCGAGGCCGGCACGGTGGGCTGGGAGGGCGAGCTCTTTTCGGGCCTGCCGAAGTGGAAGCAGCTGCTGGCCCAGCCCAAGCCGGAACTCACGGCCGAGGAGCAGGCCTTCATCAACGGCCCCTGCGAGGAGGTGTGCCGGATGACCAACGACTGGGAGGTCAGCCACGAGCGCGCCGACCTGCCGCCGCAGGTCTGGGACTACCTCAAGAAGCACAAGTTTTTCGGGATGATCATCCCCCGCGAGTACGGCGGCCTTGGATTCTCGGCGCTGGCGCATTCGCGCGTGCTGCAGAAGCTGAACTCGGCTTCGGCCACGCTCGGCTCGACCGTCGCGGTGCCGAACTCGCTGGGCCCGGCCGAGCTGCTGCTGCACTACGGCACCGACGAGCAGAAGAACCACTACCTGCCGCGCCTGGCCGACGGCCGCGAGATTCCCTGCTTCGCGCTGACCGGTCCGTCGGCGGGTTCGGACGCCACCTCGCTGCCTGACTACGGCATCGTCTGCGAGGGCGAGTGGGAAGGCGCCAAGGTGGTCGGCGTGCGGCTGACCTTCGACAAGCGCTACATCACCCTCGCCCCGGTCGCCACGGTGGTCGGCCTCGCCTTCCGCCTGCATGACCCCGAGGGCCTGCTGGGCGACGAGAAGGACCGCGGCATCACCCTGGCCCTGATCCCGCGCAGCACGCCGGGGCTGGACATCGGCCGCCGCCACTTCCCGCTGAACGTGCCTTTCCAGAACGGACCGGTCCGCGGCAAGGACGTGTTCCTGCCGCTGTCGGCCCTGATCGGCGGCGAGAAAATGATCGGTGAAGGCTGGCGCATGCTGGTCGAGTGCCTGTCGGTGGGTCGCGCGATCTCGCTGCCCTCGGCCGGCACGGCCGGCGTCAAGATGAGTGCGCTGGTCACCGGCGCCTACGCCCGCATCCGCAAGCAGTTCGGTCTGCCGATCGGACGCTTCGAGGGCGTCGAGGAGGCCTTGGCCCGCATCGCCGGGCACGCCTACGCCATCAGCGCGCTGTCCGAGTCCACGGCGGCTGCGGTGGATCGTGGCGAGAAGCCTTCGGTGCCGTCCGCGATCGCCAAGTACCACGCCACCGAGACCTATCGCGAAGTGGTCAAGGACGCGATGGACGTGCACGGTGGCAAGGGCATCATCCTCGGCCCTCGGAACTACCTAGGCCGCGCCTGGCAGGGCTCGCCGATCTCGATCACCGTCGAGGGCGCCAACATCCTGACCCGCAGCATGATGATCTTCGGCCAGGGCGCGATCCGCTGCCATCCTTGGGTGCTGAAGGAGATGCAGGCCGCCCAGCATCCCGATCCGGCCACACGACTCAAGGACTTCGACCGCACCCTGTTTGGCCACATCGGCTTCGCCATCTCGAATGCGGCCCGCAGCCTCATCTTGGGCCTGACCGGCGCGCGCATCGGGCTGGTGCCGGGCGACGCCTACACCCGCCGTTTCTATCGCCGGATGAACCGCTACTCGGCCAACCTGGCGCTGGTCGCCGACACATCGATGCTCACGCTGGGCGGCAAGCTCAAGTTCAAGGAAAGCCTGTCGGCGCGCCTGGGCGACGTGCTCAGCCTGCTCTACATCGGCTCGGCGATCCTGAAGCGCTACGAGGACCGCGACCGTCCCGCCGGTGACCAGCCCCTGCTGGCCTGGGCGATGTTCGACATCAATCACCGCATCGAGCTGGCGCTGTCGGCCGCGCTGCGCAACTTCCCGATCCGGCCGGTCGGCTGGGCGCTGTGGCTGCTGGTCTTCCCGTGGGGTCGCCGCGCGCAGGCACCGTCGGACCGTCTGGGCCACCGTGCCGCGGCCCTGCTGATGACGCCCTCCGATACCCGCGACAGACTGTGCGAGGGCGTGTTCACCACGCCCTGCGAGAACAACCCGGCGGGTCGCGTCAACGCCGCCCTGCCGCGGGTGATCGCCGCCGAGCCGGTCGAGCGCAAGCTGGTGAAGGCGATCAAGGCCGGCGAGATCACCGCGCTGGATGCCGACGAGCAGCTCAACGAGGCGCGCCTCAAGGGCGTGCTGAGCGCGGAAGAGGTCAACCTGCTGCGCGAAGTGCGGATGCTGATCGAGGACGTGATCGGCGTCGATGACTTCGACCCGGCCGACCTCGAATCGGCGGCGATGGCGCGACGCCGCGCCAAGGGCCTCGACCAGGCTGCCTGAACCCCCTGTCGCCCCCGCTCCCACAGCCCCCGCCCTGAGCGGGGGCTGTGCGTTTGCGAGTCAAAAACAAACGGCGGTGGGGTGAAGAAAGATGGCGCCGGCGCGCGCTTATCGGTGGTTTAACGCGGCCGGTGGTTTCCTAGGCGCTCGTCCATGCGCACGGAGCGCCCCATGGCCCGCACACCGCGACTGGTTTCCCTGCTGCGTTCAGTGCTGGAGGACGGCATCCGCGGCCCCAAACCCGATCTGGCTTGGCTCGCCCGCGAGCTGGGTGCCCTCGTTCATCTGGGCTCCGACGGTCGCTACGAGCAGCAGATGAATGGCCTGCGCGGCCGCGCCAAACGCGGCTTCACGCGCCTGCTGATCCTCGACTCCAAGCGACCGGCATTCAGCGCCACCCTGCTGATCTGGCCGCCGGGCCACGTCACGCCGGTCAATTCCATGAGCGGCGACTACGGCATGGAACTGGTCCTGCAAGGCTCGCTGGAGGTGCAGGAATACGCCATCGGCGCGGAAGGTGAACCGCCGAAGCAGCGCAAGATCACCTGGCTGGGCGAGAGCGATGCGCTCTGGTTCGAGCGCGGCGAGTCCCTGGCCCACCGCTGCCGCAACCTGAGCAGCGAGAACTGGGCGATCACCCTGCATCTGCACGGCGGCGCCCTGCCCCGCTACCGCCTGTTCGAGCGCGCCGAAGGCGAAAAGCGCTGGCGCGTGCGGCCGCGAATCGCGCGGGTGCATGGGCGGGTGATGGTGTAAGCGCGCCTTCGGCGCGCCGGGATTGGGGATCGGGTCTGGGGATTCGCTAGAGCGCGCCTTGGTGAGTGCCGGGGCGAACTCCTGTCATCCAAGCTCGCTTGGGCCGGGCCAGTTCAGAGCCTTGGCGATCAGCTCCGTCGCCCCTCGCGCTGGAGCTGTCGCGGATTCCGCTACAGCCCCCCCGCCGCCCGCGCCACCGCGCGGAACAGCGCGCGACCCTTGTTGAGCGTCTCGTCCCACTCTTTCTCGGGATCGGAATCGAAGACGATGCCGGCGCCGGCCTGAACGTGAAGGCGGCCGTCCTGGATCACCGCTGTGCGGATCGCGATGGCGGTGTCCGCATCGCCGTGCCAGCCAAGGTAGCCGACGGCGCCCGAGTAGATGTTGCGCTTGACCGGCTCCAGCTCTTGGATGACTTCGAGCGCGCGGATCTTGGGCGCGCCGCTGACGGTGCCGGCCGGAAAGGTCGCGCGCAGCACGTCGCCGAAGTCGAGGCCCTCGGCCAGCTCGCCCTCGACCTGGCTTACGATGTGCATCACGTGCGAATAGCGCTCGATGATGAACTGGTCGGGCACGCTGACGCTCCCGGTCCGTGAGACCCGGCCGACATCATTGCGGCCAAGGTCGATCAGCATCAGGTGCTCGGCGCGCTCCTTGGGGTCGGCCAGCAGATCGGCCTCCAGCGCCGCATCTTCTTCGGGCGTGGCGCCGCGTGGGCGCGTGCCGGCGATCGGGCGCAGGGTGATCCGGCCCTGCTCCAGGCGCACCAGGATCTCCGGCGAGGAGCCGACGATCTGGGTGCCGCCCAGATCGAGGAAATACATGTAGGGCGAAGGGTTCAGCGCGCGCAGCGCGCGGTACACATCGACCGGCCGCGCCTTGAACGGAATCGACATGCGCTGCGACAGCACCACCTGGAAGATGTCGCCAGCGCGAATGTAGTCCTTGCAGCGGTCGACCGCAGCGAGGAAGCCCTCTTTGGTGAAGCCACTGACGAAGTCGGCCTCGGACACCGTCGATGGATCCAGCACTTCCGGATAGCTCGGCGCGCCCATGCGCAGGCGATGGGTGAGCGCATCGAGCCTGCGCACACCACGCGCATAGGCCTGCGGCTCGGCGGTATCGACGTGCACCACCAGGTAAAGCTTGCCGTGCAGGTTGTCGAAGACCGCGACCTCCTCGCTCAGCATCAGCAGCGCATCCGGCGTGCCCAGCATGTCGGGCTTGTCGGACGCGGCGAAGCGCGGCTCGATCCAGGCGATCGTCTCGAAGCCGAAGTAACCGACCAGGCCACCGGTGAAGGCCGGCAGCCCCGCGAGCTTGGGCACTTTGAAAGACGCCCGCAGGGCCTCGATCTCGGCCAGTGGGTCGGACAGCTCGCGGGTCTCGACCACCGCCCCGCAGTCCTCGACGCGGAGCGTGCTGCCCCGCAGGCTGAACACGCGCCGCGCCGGCAGGCCGATGATCGAATAGCGCGCCCAGTTCTCGCCGCCCTGCACCGACTCGAACAGATACGAATACGGCCCGTCGGCCAGCTTCAGGTAGACCGACAGCGGCGTGTCGAGATCGGACAGCAGCTCGCGCACCAGCGGGATGCGGTTGTAGCCCTGGGCGGCGAGCGAATCGAATTCAGCGGCGGTGATCACGGGGCAGCGTCGCGTGGCAGCAAAGGGGGCGGAGTATGCCAGCGGCCCGCTGTGTGCGAGGTGCCGCGGAAGCTGCACGGCGGGATTCGACTAGCCGCGGCCGCGGGACCCGCTGCCACTGCCACTCGATGTTCCGCAGGCCGATCCATTCCCCCGCGCGCCTGGGGGCGAGCGATCGCGCACCTCGGGCAGCAAACGCCCGGGAAGGTCGGGCGGATTCTCGTCCGCCCTGCGCGCGCCAGCTCGGCTCGCGGCGGGCGCAGGGATTCGATCAGCGGCGGCGCGGGCCGCGCGGCCCCTGGCGTTCGCGCTGCTTCAGCACCTGCCGCGCCTGTTCCAGCTCGCCCTGCAGCTTGCGGTAGTTGGCCAGGGCACCGGGGTCGATTTCTTCGGCCTCCAGCGCGGCCTGCACCGCACAGCCGGGCTCGCGCTCGTGGGCGCAATCGCGGAAGCGGCACTGCGCGGAGAGCTCCTCGATGCGGTCGAAGCCCGTGCGGTCCAGCGTCTCTTCGCCGGTGAGCTTCAGCTCGCGCATGCCGGGCGTGTCGATCAGGCAGCCGCCCGAAGGCAGGCGCAGCAGGGCGCGGTGGGTGGTGGTGTGGCGGCCACGGCTGTCGTTGGCGCGGACCGTATTGGTCTTCTGCCGCTCGATGCCGAGCAGGGCATTGGTCAGCGTGGACTTGCCGGCGCCGCTGGAGCCCACCAGTACCGCGGTGACCCCCGGCCCCAGCAGCGGATGCAGCACCCGCACCGAGTCGAGCGAGCGAGCATTCAGCGCGATCAGGCGCGCACCCGCCTCTTCCAGCGGCTGCAGCACGTCCATGGCCATCTCGACGTCGTCGTCGTCCAGCTGGTCGGCCTTGGTCAGCACGAACACGGCCTCAGCGCCGGAGCCACGCACCAGTACGAGGTAGCGTTCCAGTCGGCGCGGATTGAAGTCGCCGTCGAGGCCGCAGACCACCAGCACGCGGTCGATGTTGGCGGCGATCAGCTGCTGCTTGTAGTGCTCGCCCGCCGCCGCGCGCTTCAGCACGCCAAAGCGCGGCAGCCAGTCGAGGATCAGATCCTCGTCGGCTTTGAGCCGCACCCAGTCGCCGACCGCGGCGCGCTGCTCGGGCGGGAAGCCCTTGCGCGTCCAGGGCGCCGGGGCCTGCGCGGGAAACTCGCGCTCGCCGTCGTCGACCATGTAGCCCGAGCGGTGCTGCTCGATGACCCGGGCCAGTCGGCCCTCCTGGGCTTCGGCATAGGCGGCCGCCGCCGGCGCGTCCTCGCGCCAGCCCATGCCGCGCAGACGCGCAAGATGCTCGGGGGTGATGTGCATGCGGCGATTGTACGCGGGGCCTGAAGGCCGGGATTCCAATCGCGGGAATCGGGAATCGGAGCAGAGCCCCGCAGGCGACAACCCGGCGAGCGGCGGAAGCGCCCCCTCACCCCGGATTGATCCGCCCTGCCCCATCCTGCGCGCTCGTTCCGCGGGAGACGCTTCATGGCATTCGCACGCCTCGTGCTTTGGCTTTCGGGCTTGGGCTTCCTCGCCTTCGGTGCAGCCTTCATGCTCGATCCGCTGGGCACGCTCGCGGCTACCGGCATCGTGGTGAGCGGCGACCTTGCGGCGGCCGAGCTGCGCGCCTTCTACGGTGGTTTCGAGCTCGGCGTGGGCGCGCTGATCCTGGCCTCGGACCTCGCCGCCCGCCATCGCCCCTACGGCCTGCTGCTCACGCTGGGCGCCTACGGCGGCATCGCGATCGGGCGCGCGATCGGCATGCTCGCCGGCAGCGTGGCCACCCCCTTCCTGTGGTTCGCGCTGGCTGTCGAAGGGGTGCTGGCGACGCTGGCCCTGATCGCGCTGCTGCGGCTGAAGCGGCTCGGCGCCGCCTGAGAGAGACGCCTGCGCCAGAGCGTTGCCGCAGCGCGAGGCACTCGATCGGAGCGCGCGCGAGGACAGAGCGCCTCGCTGTTGCCGCTGGCCTAACGCAGTGCATGGCAGGCTTCGCGGCCCACTCCCCAAGAGCTAGCGCATGGAACACCGTCGTCTCGGCCATTCCGGCCTGAAAGTCCCCGTCCTGAGCCTCGGCACCGGCACCTTCGGTGGCGTCGGCGAATTCTTCGGCCGCTGGGGCGCCACCGATGTCGCCGACGCCCGCCGCCTGCTCGACATCTGCTTCGAGCACGGGCTCAACTTCTTCGACACCGCCGACATCTATTCGGCGGGTGCCTCCGAAGAGATCCTCGGCGAGGCGCTGAAGGGTCGCCGCAACGGGGCCCTGATCGCCACCAAGGCGACCTTCACCACCGGCACGAGCCCCAATGACAAAGGCAGCTCGCGGCATCACCTCGTGCGCGCCTGCGAGGCCAGCCTGCGGCGGCTCCAGACCGAGCACATCGACCTCTACTTCATGCACGGCTTTGACGCGCTGACGCCCGTCGAGGAAACCCTGCGCGCGCTGGACGACCTGACGCGGGCCGGCAAGATCCGCTACATCGGCTGCAGCAACTTCTCCGGCTGGCAGGTGATGAAGGCGCTGGCGACCTCCGAGCGCTACGGCCTGAACCGCTACGTCTGCTACCAGGGCTACTACTCGCTGATCGGCCGCGACTACGAGTGGGAGCTGATGCCGCTATCGCTCGACCAGGGCCTCGGCACCATGGTCTGGAGCCCGCTGGGCTGGGGCCGGCTGACCGGCAAGATCCGCCGCGGCGTGAAGCCCAGCGAGGGCCGCATCGCCGCAGGCGGCGACGTGGGTGGCCCGCCGGTCGAGGACGAGTTCCTGTACCGCGTGGTCGATGCGCTCGACGAAGTCGCCGCCGAGACCGGGAAGACGGTGCCGCAGGTCGCGCTGAACTGGCTGCTGCAGCGGCCGGGCGTGGTCAACCTGGTCATCGGCGCACGCAACGAGGACCAGCTGCGGCAGAACCTCGGCGCGGTCGGCTGGTCGCTCAGCCCCGGGCAGGTGGCGAAGCTCGATGCCGCCAGCCAGCGCACGCCGATCTATCCCTACTGGCACCAGCGCGGTTTCGACGAGCGCAACCCCAAGCCCACCCGCTGGTAATTGGCGGCAGAAGCGCCCAAGGCCGCGGACAGCGTCTGCCCGCTGCCCGGCGTTTCAACTCACCTTCGCCAGCATCCGCTCGCTGCGCAGCAGGCGCGCCCAGGCGCGGCCGGATTCCACCCAGACCATATAGGCGGCTTCGAGCAGCAGCCGCCCGCGCTCGCGCCAGCTCGGCGCCCAGCGCTCTTCCGCCGCACACAGGCGGTGCTCGATGCCCAGCCAGCGCGCGAACAGGCTGCAGCGCGCCAGGTGGTAGCGGCTGGACAGCAGCAGCACCGCGCCCTCGCCCTCGCGAAGAAGCAGGCGCGCGTGGCGCAGGTTCTCAAGGGTGTCGCGCGACTGGTCTTCGAGCGTGATGCGCGCGCTTTCGCCCAATCCGCCTGCGCGCAGCTCACGTTCCGCCACCTCGGCCTCGGTCGGGTGCGGGCCACCGCCCAGCAGGAGCAGTTCGAGCTGCGGATGACGGCCGGCCAAGGCGAGCGCGCGCTGGATGCGCTGCTGGAAATCGCGGTCGGGCTCGCCGTCCTCGCAGCGCTTGCCAAACAGCAGCAGGCGCGCGGGGCGCCGCGGATCGAGGTCGGGCCAGGCCGGCGCGCGGCGTGCGATGTTCCAGACCCGGAGTGCGTAGTACGCATAGACCAGGCCGCCGCTGAGCATCAGCAACAGCAGCGCGACTGCCAGCCCCTGCAGGGCATCGGTGTCGCGCAGGAGGCGCAGGCGGTGGGCTTGGCGGGAGGACATGGCTTGGAACTGGGATTGGGAGTGAGGCGACGCGCTTGCGCCGCCGGCCGCGTGCGTCGGCGAACGCCCGAGCGCCATGCGCGAGGGCCGGAAGGGGATTTGTGAAAGCGCGCGAGCGTCCTAGGGCAACACTGATCAAGTCCCTCCTGGCCTTGATCAGTGGTCGCGAGTCCGGCACAGGTCCGGACTCGCTCGCGCTGGATCAAGCGCTTTCGCGCTCGATCCGCGGGCGCGCCCTCCATGGCGCGCGGCAACGCTGAATTCTTCAGCGTTGCCCTAGCTCGGCGAGCACGCAGCCGCGCATTGTCCTTGTTCGCAGCGCGTGGCGCGAGCGCAGCGAGACGTTCCAGCACGACACGCCCTGGCCCTGTCGCCAAGGAGCTTCCGCAGGCTGTCTCCGCAGTCCGGGGCAAGCTGCGTGATCGCTGGGCTGAGGTCGCTCCTGAGCGGATGTGAAGACTGTCGGCCAGCCGTCACCAACGAGCAGTCTTCACATGCTCGGCAACGGTCTCCCTTCAGCAGCCTGCTCTGACGAATCCCGAATCCCGGCTCCCTATAATCCCCGGCTATTCGATGAGGACGCCCTGAGCTGATGTCTGCTGTAGCCATGCCGCCGCTGGCGATCACCGCCCGCACCCTCACCACCGCCTGCGGCGCGGGACTGGACTCGATGCGCGAGGCGCTGGCGGCACGCCGCAGCGGGCTGCGCCGCAATGATTTCTCCGCGCATCCGCTGGAGACCTGGATCGGCCGCGTCGACGGCCTGGAAGACCTGCGGCTGCCTGCCGAACTGATGGGCTGGGACTGCCGCAACAACCGACTGGCCTGGTTCGCCCTGCAGCAGGACGGCGTGGCGGCGCGGGTGGACACCCTGCGCGCACGCTACGGTGCCGAGCGCGTGGCGATCATCATTGGCACCAGCACGTCCAGCATCGGCGCCTCGGAAGAGGCCTACACGCGGCTCGATGGCGATCGCTTCCCGGCCGATCTGCACCGGCCGATCATCCACACGCCGCATTCGCTGGGCAGCTTCCTCGCTGCCGCCACCGGCCTGCGCGGGCCCTGCGTGACCGTGGCCACGGCGTGTTCGTCCAGCGCCAAGGTGTTCGCGCAGGCTGCGCGCCTGATCCAGGCCGGCGTGGTCGATGCGGCCCTGGTCGGCGGCGTCGACACCCTCTGCGGCAGCGTGCTGTTCGGCTTCAACGCGCTGGGGCTGGTCTCCACAGCGCAGTGCCGACCCTTCGACGTGGCCCGCAACGGGCTGTCGCTGGGCGAGGCCGGCGGTTACGCCATCCTCGAACGCGAGGGCGCGGGCCCGCGTCTGTTGGGCTATGGCGAATCCTCGGACGCCCACCACATGAGCAGCCCGCACCCGGAAGGTTTGGGCGCACGCCTGTGCATGCAAGCGGCGATCGCGCGCGCGGGGCTTGCGCCGGGCGACATCGACTACCTCAACCTGCACGGCACCGCCACGCCCAAGAACGACGAGATCGAGGCCGGCGCGGTCGCGCGCCTGTTCGGCAAGCGCCTGCGCGCCAGCTCAACCAAGGCGTACACGGGCCATACCCTCGGTGCGGCCGGCATCGTCGAGAGCCTGATCGCGATCGAGGCGATCGAGTCGGGCCTGATGCCCGGCACCCTCAACTGCGACGACCCGGACCCCGCCTGCGGGCCGCAGATCCTGCGCGAGAACATGCGCGGGGAGGTGCGCTACGCCATGAACAATTCCTTCGGCTTCGGCGGCAACAACTGCTCGCTGGTGTTCGGCGCGGAGGTGCGCGCATGAGCGGCCTGCCGGAGCTGAAGATCCTCGGCATCGGCGCCTTCGCCGACGGCCTGCCCGACTGGAACGCGATGGCCGCCTTCGCGCGCAGCGAGGCGGGTCTGGTGGAGGGTGCGCCGAAGAAGCCCGCGCCCTCGATGCTGCCGGCCAACGAGCGCCGCCGCGCACCGGATTCGGTGCTGCTGGCCCTGCTGGTCGCGGAAGCGGCCTGCGCGAATGCCGGCGCCGATCCCGCCGCCCTGCCCTCGGTGTTCACCTCCACCCACGGCGATCTGGCGATCACCGACTACATGTGCGCGACGCTGGCGACGGCCCCCACCGAGGTCTCACCGACCAAGTTCCACAACTCGGTGCACAACGCCGCCGCCGGCTACTGGACCATCGGCGTCGGCTGCCACGCGCCGGCCACCGCGATCTCGGCCTTCGATGCCAGCTTCGCCCAGGGCCTGATCGAGGCCGCGCTGCAGATCGCCATCGACGGCGGCCCGGTGCTGCTGGTGGCCTACGACAGCCCCGCCGGCGGGCCGCTGCGGCACACCTCAAAGAGCGAGGGCCTGTTCGGCTACGCGCTGGTGCTGGACCGCGCCGATGGGACGGGACTCACGCTGAAGGCCCACATCGCCTCGGGCAACTGCGCCGAAGCCTGCGGCCCGCTGATCGATGCCACCGCGCGCAATGCCATGGCGCCGGCCGCGCGTCTGGCCCAGGCGCTGGCCCGCGGTGATTCGACCTGCGAGCTGCCCGCCGGCATGGACAGTCGCCTCGTACTGGAGCTGCGCCATGGCTGAGCTGGCCCGCACCGCGGTGATCATTCCCGCCCTGAACGAAGCCCTGCGCATCCGCGAGGTGGTCGAAGGCGCGCTGGCCTGCACGCCGCACGTGATCGTGATCGACGACGGCTCCACCGACGGCACCGTCGCCGCGATTGCCGACCTGCCGGTCACCCTGATCCAGCACGCCACCCGCCGCGGCAAGGGCGAGGGCCTGCGCAGCGGCTTCCGCGCTGCACTCGCGCTCGACATCGACGGCGTGGTCAGCATGGACGGCGACGGCCAGCACCTGGCCTCGGACGTGCCGCGGCTGGTGGCCGCGGCGGATCGTTTCCCGAACGACATCATCATCGGCGCTCGCCTGAAGAAGCGCGCCCAGCAGCCCATCCACCGGCGGCTCGCCAACGAGTTCGGCGACTGGGGCATCGCCTGGGCCACCGGCTACCGCATCGCCGACACCCAGAGCGGCCAGCGCTACTACCCGCGCGCGGTCTGCGAGATCGCCGACGTGGCGGGCGAAGGCTTCGTGTTCGAGGCCGATATCCTGATCCAGGCCGCGCGCCGGCTGGGCCTGGGCTGCGTGTCGGTGCCGATCGAATCGCGCTATGCGGGCGACGGCCTGGCCGGGCAGTTCCGCCGCAGCCACTTCCGCCCGCTCACCGACCTCTACCGCATCACCTCGCACGTGGTCGGGCGGGTCTGGACGTATGGCCGCGTGATCCCGCGCTACATCGAGGCGCGGCGCTCGCGCCCACGCATTTTTGACCCGGGCCCGGCGACGCTGCCGGAGCCGGTTACGCCTGTCTTCGAGAGCCGCACCGCATGACTACCGCGACCGCCGAGAACACCTCCGACGTGCTGATCCTGGGCGGCGGCCTCGCCGGCCTCACGCTCGCCCTGCAGCTCAAGCAGCGCGACGCCGACACCCGCATCCGCGTGATCGAGCGACGCACGCACCCGGTGCCCGAGGCCGCCTTCAAGGTCGGCGAGAGCACCGTCGAGATCGCCGCCAACTACTTTGGCGACGTGCTCGGCCTGCGCGGGCATCTCGACGAGGAGCACATCGTCAAGTTCGGCTTCCGCTTCTTCTTCTCCGAAGGCCACGCGTCGCCAGACCGCTGCGCCGAACTCGGCGCCAGCCAGTCCCTGCCCACCGGCGCCTGGCAGATCGACCGCGGCCGCTTCGAGAACTTCCTCGCCGAGCGCGCGCAGTCGCAGGGCATCGAGTTCATCGATGGCGCCTCGGTGAAGCAGATCGAACTCAGCGAGGACGAGGGTGCACACCACGTCGAATGGGAGCGCTCGGGCGAGCGCAGCAGCGCGCAGGCGCGCTGGGTGGTGGACGCCAGCGGCCGTGCCGGGCTGATCAAGCGCAAGCTGGGTCTTGCCGAAGACAACGGCCACAAGGCCAATGCGGTGTGGTTCCGGGTCAAGGGCATGATCGATCCGCACGACTGGTCGAACTGTGGCGATTGGCTGAGCCGCTGCACCCCGCCCGAGCGCTGGCGCAGCACCAACCATCTGGTGGGCCCCGGCTACTGGGTGTGGCTGATCCCGCTGTCTTCAGGCTCGCATTCGGTGGGCATCGTCTGCGACGCCGAGATGCACCCGCTGGAGACGATGAACACCTTCGAGAAGGCGATGGACTGGCTGGCCGAACACCAGCCGCGCCTGCACCAGGCCATCGAGCCGATGCGCGGCGAGCTGCAGGACTTCGCCTTCTTCCGCAATTTCAGCTATGGCTGCAAGCAGGTGTTCAGTGCGAACCGCTGGGCCCTGACCGGCGAGGCCGGCGTGTTCCTCGATCCCTTCTACTCGCCCGGCAGCGACTTCATCGCGATCAGCAACACCTACATCAGCCGGCTGATCGAGAAGGACCGCGCCGGCGAGGCCTGGCAGCCGTATGCCGGCGTCTACGAGCAGCTCTACTTCAGCTTCTACGAAAGCACCCTGGCCATGTACCGCGGCCAGTACGGCCTGTTCGGCGACGCCCAGCTGATGCCGCTCAAGGTGCTGTGGGACTACAGCTACTACTGGGGCGTGCTGGCCGCGCTGTTCTTCGGCCGGCGCATCGATGACCTCACCACGCTGTCGCGGCTCAAGCCCGAGCTCGCCGAAGCCAAGGCGCTCAACTTCGCGATGCAGGACCTGCTGCAGCGCTGGTGCGCAGCCAACGCGCGCCCGCATGCGGCGGTGGATTCCTCGGCCTTCCTCGATCAGGCGCGGCTGGGCTGGTTCGCCGAGTTGAACCGCGCCCTGCGCGATGATCTGGGCGATGCCGCGTTCAAGGCGCGGATGCGCTCGAACCTGGTGTGCCTGCGCCGTTTGGCGCGCGAGCTGGTGGAACTGGCGCGCGACACCCATCCCACGCTCGATGTATCGGCGCTGGAAGCGCTGCTGGCGAATGCGCCGGCATCCGACGCCGCCGAGCCGCTGCTGACGGCGGAGTGGAAGGGCGCGGCCTAACGGTCGGCAACAGCGTTCAGACGACTGCGCCGCGTGCTGGCACGCCTTATGCAGCCCGGCACGGGTGGGACCGGCGGACGGTGAGGGGGCCTCTGGCCGCGCGCGAGCGTGGCGCATGCCTCAGTGTGCATCAGGCCAAGTCCACACGACCGCCCCTCACGCCAACCGGGAAACTGCGTGACCCGTCACATCCGCTCTGCTGTCCTGCTGGGTTGCATCGTCGCTGCCGGTCTACTCCTGACGATGCTGGTCTACCGCTACATCGATGCGGCACGGCACGACGCGGCCCGCATGGATTTCGAGCGCCTGGCCGAGCGCACTGCCGACCTCGTGCAAGACGCGCTGATGCGCCCGCGCTACGGGCTCGGCGGTGCGCGGGGCGCATTCGCCGCGGAGCAGGCCACGCTGGATGTCGACCGCTTTGCCCGCTACGTCCGCGCCAGTGACCTCGCGCGCGAGTTTCCGGGGGTCCGGGGCTTCGGCCTGATCGAGCGGGTGCCGCGCGAGGATCTGCCGGCCTGGCAGGCCGCGGTGGCCGCACAGTACGGCGGCGGCTTCCAGGTCAATACGCGCGGTGAGGCGGACGACCTTTTCGTGATCCGCTCCATCGAGCCGCTGGCGGAAAACCGGGCGGCCTTGGGCCTCGACACCGGCTCTGAGCCCCACCGCAGACGCGCGGCCGAGACGGCCTGGCACGACGGTCGGCTCAGCGTCACGGCGCCGATCACGATCCTGCAGGACCCGAGGCAGCGGCCCGGCGCCCTTATGATGATGCCGGTCTTCGCCAGCGGGCTGGCGCAGCGACGGGATTCCAACGACCCCACCCTCGCCATCGTCTACGCCGCTTTCAGCTATGCCGATCCGATCGAGCGGGTGCTGGGGGAGGATCCTCCCCAGGTGGCTTTGCGTCTGCTGGACCTCGGCCCGGACACCGCGCCGCAGGAGCTGTTTCACAGCGACGCCGCCACCCCGGCGGAGAGCGTCTTCTCCTACGTCCGCGATTTCGACCTTGGCGGCCGCCAGCTGCGGGTGGAACTGCGGAGCACCCCGCTGTTCGACAGCCACCACGCGCATCAGGGCCTCTGGCTGTGGGGGGTGGGCGGCTCGATGGCGACCCTGCTGGCCGCGCTGCTTGCGCACAGCGGACAGCGCACGCGGCAGCGCGCGGAACGGCTCGCGGCGGAAATGACGCGCGAGCTGGATCGGCTCGCCATGGTGGCGCGCCTGACCATCAACGCCGTCGTGGTGACCGATCCACTGGGGCGGGTCGAATGGGTCAATCCAGCCTTCGAACGGCTGAGCGGATTCCCCCTGTCTGAACTGAAGGGCCACGCGCCCGATGCGCTCCTGTGCAGCGAACGATCCGCGGCCGACCATCGCGCCGAGTTCCTGCAGGCGCTGCGCTCCGGCGCGAGCTACCAGGGCGAGTGCTGGCTGCGCGCGCGTGACGGCCACGACTATCTGGTGGCGGTCGAGACCCGGCCCATCCGCAGCGATGCGGGCCTCCTGCTGGGATCCATCACCCTGCAGACCGACATCACCGAGCAGCGCCGCCAGGCCGAAGCGCTGCGCCTGAGCGAAGATCTGCTGAACCGCATGGGTGAAGTGGCCGAAGTCGGCGGCTGGCAGCTGGATCTGCGCAGCGGTCAACTCGACTGGACGACGGAAACCCGTCGCATCCATGAGGTGGATGAGCACTTCGTGCCGACCCTCGAATCGGCGATGGCCTTCTACCCGCCGGAAGCCCGGGACCGCCTCGACGCGGCCGTGGCGCACGGCATCCAGACCGGCGACAGCTGGGACCTCGAATTGCCCTTCATCACCGGCCGCGGCCGCGCCATCACGGTGCGCGCGGTCGGCGAGGTCGAGTTCGAGGAGGGCCAGGCCGTGCGCCTGATCGGCGCCTTCCAGGACGTCAGCGAACGCGTGCGCCAGCGCGAGACCCTTAGCGCAGAACGCGAACGCCTGCAGAACATCATCGACGGCACCGCCGCCGGCACCTGGGAGTGGAACGTCCAGACCGGCGAGACGCGCTTCAACGAGCGCTGGGCGCAGATCGTGGGCTACCGGCTCGATGAGCTGAGTCCCACCGACATCCAGACCTGGATGCGGTTCGCGCATCCCGAGGACCTGGAGCGCTCGGGGCAGCTGCTGCAGGCCCACTTCGCGGGCGAAAGCGACCGCTACGAATGCGAGGCGCGCATGCGCCACCGCGACGGCCGCTGGGTGTGGGTGCTGGACCGCGGTCGCGTCCGCACCTGGACGGCGGACGGCAAGCCGGAGTGGATGTTCGGCACGCACCAGGACATCAGCGATCGCAAGGCAGCGGAGTTCGCGCTGGCGGAAAAGTCGAGGCTGCTGCAGGTCACCCTCGAGTCGATCGGCGATGCGGTGATCACCACCGATGCCGCGGGCTGCGTGCAGTGGCTCAACCCGGTCGCCGAGGCGATGACCGGCTGGCACTCCGAAGACGCGCTTGGCAAGGCCTCCACCGAGATCCTGCAGCTGCGCATCGAGGACCGCGACGAGCCCGCGCCGTGCCCGATCGAGGCCTGCCTGCGTGAAGGACGCCCCGTGGGCCTGGCGGGCGACACCCGGCTCCTGCATCGCGACGGGGTGCAGAGCTTTGTGATCGAAGACTCGGCCTCGCCCGTGCGCGACGAAACCGGCGCCGTGCTGGGTGCGGTGATCGTGTTCCATGACGTCACCGAGAAGGCGCGGCTGGCCGTGGAGATGTCGCACCGGGCCAGCCACGACGCGCTGACCGGTCTCATCAATCGCGCCGAGTTCGAGCGGCGCCTGCAGCGCGCCCTGCTGGAAGCCAGCGAAACGCAGACGGGCGCCGTGCTGTTCATCGATCTGGACCACTTCAAGGTGGTCAACGACACCTCGGGCCATGCGGCCGGCGACCTGCTGCTGCGGCACATCGCCGGCATGCTCGGTGACGCGGTGCGTGTTCGCGACGTGGTGGCGCGCTTTGGCGGCGACGAGTTCGCGATCCTGCTGGAGGGCTGCCCGCTGGACCGCGCGCTGGCCATTGCCGAGGGCATCTGCGCCTCGCTCGACCACTTCCGCTTCAGCGCCACCGACGGTCGCCGCTACCGGGTGGGCGCCAGCATCGGACTGGTGCCGCTCGATCAGCGCTGGGCCTCGATGTCGACCCTGCTGCAGGCGGCGGATGCCGCCTGCTACACGGCCAAGGCCGAAGGCCGCGGGCGCGTGGTGATCGCCCACGCCCCGCCCTCGCTCACCGACGACAGCGCACCGCTGAGCTGGGGGCCGCTGATCGAGGAGGCGATCGTCCAGGACCGCTTCGAGCTGTTCGCACAGCGCGTGGCGCCCGCCGCCCCCGCCAGCGTGGACGAAGGTCTGCACTGCGAACTGCTGCTGCGGCTGAAGGACGAGAACGGCAACTGGGTCTCGCCGGGGAGCTTCATGCCGGCCGCCGAACGCTACCAGCTCGCCGGCCGCATCGACCGCTGGGTGCTGCGCACCGCCCTCGACACCCTGCGCGAGCACGGCGCCACCGGGCTCAAGCGCGTCGCGATCAACGTCTCCGGCCAGTCCATCGGCGACCGTCTGTTCCATGAGTACGCGATCGAACGGATCCTCGATTCCGGCTTGCCACCGTCGATCCTCTGCATCGAGATCACTGAAACCACCGCGATCATCCGTCCGCACGAAGCGGCGGAGTTCGTCCGCAGGCTGCGCGCCATGGGCGTGCAGATCGCGCTCGACGACTTCGGTGCCGGCGCGTCCTCCTACGGCTATCTGAAGCACCTCGATGTCGACGTGCTGAAGATCGACGGCCAGTTCGTGCAGGGCCTGCTGCGATCCGAACTGGACCGCGTGGCCGTGCGCAGCTTCATCGAGGTCGCCAAGGTGCTGTCGCTCGAAGTGGTCGCCGAACAGCTGGAGAGCACCGAGCTGATTGCGGTGCTGCGGGGGATGGGCGTGCACTACGTGCAGGGTTTCGCCATCCACCGCCCGGAGCCCCTGCATGCGCTGCTGGGGCTGACGTCGCCGCTCGACGCCGAAGCCAGCTGAAGTCTCATGCAGCGAACCGGGCCGGTGTGGCGCTGCCGCGGTCCTCAGCCTTGTGTCGAGCCCCTGGGACGCACGCGCTGACGCATGCGTCCCAATGTGAGCAGGCTTGCAGGCACCCGTCGGACGGCTCGCCTCACCGAGGAGAGCAAGGTCGTCGGGCGAAGGCTCAATCGCCCAACTGCGCCCCTGCCTGCGGGTTCGCCAGCCACTGCGCGATGTCCTTGCCCAGGGCCTTCACCGTGCGGCCCAGCACCGAGCACGAGCCCTTGTAGCCGGCGAAGGCACCGCCCATCGAGTTGCGGCGACCGCGGAAATCGGCGATCTGCTGACCGTTCTCGAACAGTACGCCGCGCACGCGGCTGTACTTCTGGTGGCCGATGAAGGCATTGCCCATGCTCACGGCATCGACGATCTCCATCTGCAGCACCCGCCCCGGGGCCGAGGTGTCGAGCGTCTCGACCAGCTGCACTTCGATACCGTTCTCGCGTCCGAATTCCTGGGTGAACTCGGCGAGCTGGGTGTTCAGCTGAGTGCATTCCTCCCGCACCTTGTTGGCGATCTCCGCATCTTCGGCGTAGGGGATGGAGCTCTGCACCTGCACACGCTCGGCAAAGGCAGGCGCAGCAGCAAAGGCGAACAGAAGGACAGCGGAACGGCGCAGCGGGGTCATCGAGGTCTCTCCAGTGATGCGTGCGGGGCACGCGAAAGCGGTGAAGGTAGCGCGAACGCGATCAGTTGGGGAGGCTTGCGCAGCGGGCATCCACAGGCCCGGGATTGGCCTCGGACCCGGTTGTGGCTTCTTTCGGGAACGTGGCAATGGCTAACGCGCTTGCGGCCAAGCCCGCAGGGTTTCGAAGGACCGTGACAGGTGTGGAGCTCCGGTGGGTCGAGACCCACCCTATGCAAGGGTGAAGGGGCGTTGCGGCACTGCAGGGATGGAGGGAACTGCGCCAGAACTCAGCCCATGCCCCCATTCACCCCGATCACCTGCCCGTTGACGTAGGACGCCCCCTCCGAGGCGAGAAAGGCCACCACGGCCGCGACTTCCTCCGGCCGGCCCGCACGGCCGGCCGGCACGGTGGCCTTGATCATCTCCGGCGGGAACGCATCGGCGGCCATGCGGCCGGCGATCACGCCCGGCGCGACCACGTTGGCGGTGATGCCGCGGCTGGCCATCTCGCGGGCCAGCGACAGGGTGGCGCCGTGCAGGCCGGCCTTGGCGGCGGCGTAGTTGGTCTGGCCGCGGTTGCCGAGCACGGCCGCCACCGAGGAGATGCTGATGACCCGTCCCCAGCGCGTGCGCGCCATCGGCAGCAGCAGGGGCTGGGTGACGTGGAAGAAGCCGTGCAGGCTGACGTCGATCACCCGCTTCCACTGCGCCTCGCCCATGCCGGCCATCGGCGCGTCGTCGTGGATGCCGGCGTTGTTGACGACGATCTGGATCGGGCCGGCCTCGAGCATCTTCGCGGTGGCCTGCGCACAGGCGCCGGTGTCGGCGACGTCGAAGGCGATGGCCTCGGCGGAATGTCCCGCCGCGCGCAGTTCATCGACCAGCGCCTGCGCGCGATCAAGGCCGCTGTTGGCGTGAACGTAAACGTGATGGCCGGCCTCGGCCAGCGCACGGCAGATGGCGCTGCCGAGATCGCCGCTGCCGCCGGTGACGAGGGCGCGTTTCGGGGTGTGGGTCATGGGTGAGGGCTGGGATTGGGGACTGGGGACTGGGGATTGGGGCGCGGCTGCTGTGGGCCGAGCGGCGGAGGCGAAGTTTCGAGCCCCTCTGCCCTGGTGGGAAAGGGGCAAACAGCGGCGGCAGTCGTGCTCAGGGAGCGCATGGTGGGCCAGAGCCCGATCCATCAATCCCGCCGCAGCACCGCCGCCCGCCCGCTGGCCAGCACCTCGCCCGCATGTTCGATGCGGAAGCTGCACTGCCAGCCCGCCCCGCTGTCGGCCACGTCCTGCGCGAACACATCCAGCGAGCCCGGGAGGTCATCGATGCACTCGCGAACGAGCTCGACGCCACGCAATGACACCAGCAGGCCGGGCGGCGCGGTGCGGCCTTCGCGCGCGGCGAGCAGGCCGCCGTGGACGGCCATGGCCTGGGCGCCGTACTCGCACAGGTGCAGGGCCGACAGGCGGCCGTCGCGGCGCAGCGGGTGCGCGGGGTCGCGGTGGGCATCGCTCTGCGCGTGCAGGCCGCTGTCGTCGAAGGCCAGCACGCGTTCGAGCAGGCACATGCCGCCGGCGTGGGGAATCAGCTGTTCGATCTCGGCGCGGGTGCCGGGCAATTTCATCGAAGAACCTCGGGGTCAGCAGGACGGCTGCCGGCCAGCAGCAGGGCGAAGACGAAGTGCACGGCGACACCCAGCGCCACCGTGGCGCCCAGCGCCTTCAGGACCGGAATGCTGGAGAACGCCAGCAGGCCGAACACCAGCGCGGTCGAGGCCACGCAGACCAGCAGCGCATGCAGGGTGCGGCGCTGCTCGGCCGCAGCTTCGGCATCCTCCACGCGGGCGCTGCGCTCGAAGAACAGGGCGTAGTCGAGGCCGAGCCCAGCGCCCAGCACCAGCGCGATGAGGTGGAACAAGGTCAGGGCCACGCCGAAGCCGTGCAGCAGGGCCAGCACCACCAGACTGGAGAGGGCCACCGGCAGCAAAACGCGCAGGCCGCGCGGTGCCGAACGCAGTGCCGCGAACACCAGCGCGGCGAGCAGGACGGCGCCGACCGCCATCGCCAGCAGCACCTGCCCACGCCAGCTCGCGGCCAGCGAATCCGCTGTCGCCTTCAGGTCGATCAGGTCGAGATCAGGATGGGCGGCCGCGAAGGCGCGCACGGTCTCGACATCGCGCAGATCTGACAGCTGGACCAGCGCCACCGTCTCCGCATCGTCACGGATCAGCAGACCGGCCAGACGCAGCTCCAGCGGCGTGCCGGCCAGCACATCGGAGCTGAGCGGCGGCAGGCCGCGCGCGCGTTCGATGGCTGCCACGAAACCGTCGAAGGCCTCGGGCCGGAAGGCCAGGCCCTGCTGAGCTTCGGCCAGCGCCACGCGCAGCGCTGCAGGCTCGGGCAGCGCAGCCTGGCGCGCGCGCTGCACCGCGACCGGCGGCAGGTAGCGCGCGGCCAGCTCGAAGTGGCCGAGCGCACCGGCCTCGACCAGGCCCTGCAGGCCGGGCATCAGCTCGGCGCTGCGCGCGAGCGCCGCGTCCTCGCTGTCGGCGCGCAGAGCCAGCAGCCAGCGCACGTCGGGTGCGTTCAGGGCCTGGCGCAGCTCGCGATCGCGCTGCAGCAGCTCGGTGGGCACCGGCGTCAGCGCGGCCAAGCTGTCCTGCCACCAAGGGCCGGGACGCAGCAGGGCAAGACCGGCGAGGGCGGCGATCACCAGCGCCAGCCAGCGCAGCCGATGCACGCGCGCCAGCACCCTCTGCATCGCGTTCACGAACGCGCCCTCGCCCACCTCGCGCTGCGGCTCAGCAAGCGTGCCCGGCAGCAGGAAGCGCGTAGCCAGCGCGGCGCTGATCAGGCCGACCACGGTCAGCACCGCCAGCTGGCGCAGGCCGTCGACGCCGGCGAAGAAGAACACCAGGTAGGCCAGCGCGCTGGAAAACGCACCCGCCGCGAGCGTCGGCCAGATCGCCCGCGCGCTTTGCGTGGCGGGCTCGCCCATGCGTCGGTGGCTGAACAGATGGACGGGATAGTCCTGGGCCACGCCGAGCAGGGTGAGGCCAAAAGCCAGCGTGATGCCGTGGACCTCGCCGAACAGCCAGGCGGTGGCCGACAGCCCCAGCACTGCGCCGGTCGCCAGCGGCAATGCGCCGAGCAGCGGCAAGGAGAGGCTGCGGTAGGAGAGCGTCATCAGCAGCAGCAGGGCGGCGGTGCCGATGCCGCCGAGCAGGCTGGCCTCGCCGCGGGTCTGGGCGGCGATCTTCTCGGCGAAGGCGCCGGGGCCGCTGACTTCGAGCGTTCCGGCGGCACCCTCGCCCTCATCGGCCAGGACCTGCGCATGTGCGCTACGCAGGGCGGCGAGCGCGCGGGTCTGGCCGTCGGGGTCAAAGCCGGGGGCGGCGGTTTCGGCCAGCAGCAGGGCTTCGCCGCGGGCCTCGGCGAACCACACGCCATCGAGGCGCTCGGGCTCGATCGCCGGCGTCCAGGCTTCGAGCACGCGCAGGGTTTCCAGCGTGGGATCGACGCGCAGCAGGGGCGCGATCAGGGCCGCGGCCGGCGAGGCCAGATCCTGCTGGCGCTGCTTCAAGGCCTCTGTCAGCGCGGGCGCCTCGAAGGCACCTGCCTGCACGCCGGGCGAAAGCAGGTAGCGGTAGTCAGCCAGGGGCTCGGGAATCGACTCCAGGCCTTCCTCGCCGTTGCCGACCCAGACGAACTCGGCGCTGTCTTCAAGCTGTTCGCGGAGCGCGCGCGAGCGTTCGACGAGGACATCAGGCTCCGCACCCGACAGCGCCACGAGCAGAAGGCGCGCGCCCGGGCCTTCGCCAAGCTGCTCCAGCAGCAGGCGCTGGTCGGCGGTACGCGCGGCCGGCATGAACAGGCGCAGGTCGCCGCTCAGCTTGAGCTCGCCGAGCGCGAGCACGGCGACCAAGGCCAGTGCGCTCAGCCAGAATGCGACCCGCAGCAGACGCGTGCCAACGGCAGGTGCGCTCATTCGGCGGCCGTGCCGCAGAGCGCGTCACGCGTGGGCTCGTCACCGGCCGCGCGCGCGGACTCGGCCCACGGCCCCAGCCACATGCGGCTGCGCTCGTCCTCGGCCAGGTCCAGATCGAAGCAGCGCCACTCGCCGGCCACGCCGTGCAGGCGCATGCCGCGCACCTTGCGGGCGACGCGCGCATCGGTCGGCGCAAGGTCCAGCGTCCAGCCCGCGCCGGCGGGCGCGAGTTCGATCGCGAAGTGCTGCTCCAGCAGGCTGCGATCGCCGCCCAACAGCGCACGCAGGCTGGCCGCCAGCGCCGCGAGTTCGGGCGCGCGCTTCAGCGAAAAGCGCCGCGTGCCCTGCCCTTCGCGCTGCACTTCGACGCGCTCGCCGGCGATGCGCAGGCGCTCGGGCTGCGCGCCTTCGACAGTCTTGACCAGCTCATCGGCAGCAGGCTGCGAGAGCTCACCGCCGAACAGCAGGGGCTGCATCAGCAGCGGCGAGTCGCGGCGTTCGAAGTAGTCCGTGCGCGCGGGTGCGGGCTGGGCGAAGCCGGCCAGCAGAGCGTCGAGCTCAGGGACTTGCGCCCGCGCCGTCAGGCTGGCCAGCAGAAGCGTCGCGGCGATGCGGATGCGCGGGGTCATCGCTTCTCCAGAAGTCGTAGAAGTTGAACCAGTTGTAGGGGGCCAGCCGTACGAAGTGCTCCAGCCGGCGCACATAGCGCTCCTGCAGGGCGTGCAGCTTCTGCGCGCGCTCGCGCCGCGGCAGCTCGATGCCGGGGTCGAACAGCTCGAAATGCAGGGCGTACTTGCGCCCGCCGAGATACAGGCCGAAGCAGATCAGCACCGGCACCTTGAGCGCCGCGGCGATCAGGAAATGCGCGCTGGGAAACGGCGCCGGGCTTCCAAGAAAATCGATCCACTGCACCGGCTCGGCGCCGCGGGCGCGATCGACCAGCAGGCTGACCAGGGCGCCCCGTTCGGTGGCATCGCGGATCGCCAGGGTGATCGCCGTGCCGTCCTGGGCGGCATCGATCACGGTCTCGGCGATGTCGGGACAGAGCGCTTCCAGCAGCTGGGTGACGGTGGCGTTCTGGCCGCGGTCCATCACCACCCGCACGGTCACATCGGGGCGCTCGCGCGAGAGCACGCGCAGGGCCTCGAAGCTGCCGTGGTGCGAGCCGAACAGCAGCACGCCGCGGCCGAGATCGATCTGCTCGTGCAGCTCCTGCAGCCCGGTGATCTGCAGATCGAAGCTGCGGAACTGACCCGAGAGCATGAACACGCGGTCGAGGATGGTCGAGGCGAAGGCGTGCACGTGACGAGCGCATTCCCAGAGCGTGGCGGGCCGGCCCAGCACGCGTTCGAGGTAGGCGCGGGACGCGCGTCGCTCGGGGCCGCGGACGATCAGGAAATACAGGGTGATCGGAATCAGCAGCGGCCGCGACAGCCAGCGACCGCCGTAGCGGGCGATGCTGCGGATCAGCCACAGCGCGAAGCGCCCGCCGCCCTCGGGGCGCTGCTGCCATTCGGCTTGAGCGGCGCGGCTCATGGCGGACCGGCAGTCGCAGGATCCGCGAACACCAGCTCGCCGCTGGCGATCACATCCTCGCCGCGCAGCACGCGGAAGCGCAGGCGTTCGGCGCGCGGCTCGAACTCGACGCTCGCGTCCTGCTCCGGCAGCAGGGGCGCGGCGAACTTCACCTGCGGCATCCGCAGCAGGACGCGATCACCGAAGCGGGCCCGCGCCAGCGCCAGCACCTCATCGAGCACGACCACGCCCGGCACCACCGGCTGACCGGGGAAGTGGCCCGGCAGGCAGGGATGATCGGCGGCAATGCGGAAGCCGCTCATCCCTTCGAGCCCACCGCGGCATCGCTGCCGCGCCAGAAGGCCGGGCCGAGCCGGCCGACGCGCTTTACGAAGCCGACGAAACCGCCGTAGTCGCTGTGCGGAAAGCGGCGGCTGCGATAGACGTATTCGCCGACGAAGACGAGGGCAACGATCAGGTAGTTGAGCAGGTTGGCGAACAGCGACCAGAGCGCCAGCGGCACGCTCACGGGCGGCGCGAGGCCGAAGCTGAGCAGCAGGCCCTTCGGCTCGGCGAGCAGTGCGAGCGCGGCGTTGATCGCGGCCAGCGTCAGCAGGATCACGGCCCAGGCTCGCGTCCACGCCCGCGCGTAGGCCGGCACCTCGGGGTGATGCACCTGGCCCTCGTTCAGCGCGCGCACGATGCGTTCGATCAGCGGCATGCGCCCGGGCGCCAAGCTGCGCGCGAAGTACAGGCCGACCGCCAGATTGAACAGCACCGGCGGCAGCATCAGCGGCAGGTGGGCGTGGCCGCTGGCATGCAGCAGGGCGAGCAAGGCCGCCCCTGCCGCGAGCACGAACAGCGCCGGCATCGGCCGCGTCCGCAGCGGCAGGCAGACGAGGATCAGCAGGCAGGCCACGGCGATGGTGGCGAGTGCGAGCGAGGCGGTCACCGCCGAGGCATGCGCCAGCACGGGAAAGGCCAGCGCGAGCGCGACCGGCAGCAGCCGGTTCACACCGTGCGGTGCTCTTGCACGTGGGCCGAGAGCGCCGCCAGCGAGCCGAAGATGCGGCGGTTGTCGGCATTGTCCGAGCGCAGCTGGAAGCCGTACTTCTTGGAGATCGCCAGCGCCAGCTCCAGCGCGTCGATCGAGTCGAGGCCGAGGCCGTCGCCGAACAGCGGAGCGGCGGGGTCGATCGATGCGGCCTCGACGTCCTCGAGGTTCAGGGCTTCGATCAGGAGTTCGGCGAGCTCGCGCTCGGCGGGCGACTGGTTCGACATGGGGCGTGGTTCCTCGGGGCTTGCGCTGTGCCCGCCCGTCTTTACGTAAACGAGGGGCAGCACGTCGCAGCCGGCCTCGGGCGGGCGCGGAGTGTATCATTCACGCCACCTTCGCCAGCCCTGCCGGCGTCCTTCACAACCCTGATGTCCGCATGAGTTCCAGCGCCGCACGCGACCTTCCAGAACAGCTCGACGTCGCAGTGATCGGCGGTGGCCCCGCGGGCAGCACGGCGGCCGCCCTGCTGGCCCGCGCCGGCTGGCGCGTGGGCCTGTTCGAGAAGGGTCGGCACCCGCGCTTCCACATCGGTGAAAGCCTGCTGCCGATGAACCTGCCCATCCTCGAACGCCTGGGCGTGCTGGACCAGGTCGAGGCGATCGGCGTACGCAAGCCGGCCGCGGATTTCCCGGCCGACGTCGGTGGCTACAGCAGTTTCGCGTTCTCGCGTGCGCTCGGCGACGTGCCGGGGCACGCCTTCCAGGTCCGCCGCGACCAGTTCGACGAACTGCTGTTCGCCAACGCGGCAGCGGCGGGCGCCGAGGTGCATGAGGGCGTCGAGGTGCTGGGCATGGAGCGGCTCGGGTCCGGATGCTCGCGTCTGCGCCTGCGTATCGACGGCAGCGAGCGGAGTCTGCTGGCCCGCTACGTGGTCGACGCCTCGGGCCGCGACACCCTGCTCGGCCGGCAGTTCGATCTCAAGCGCGCCAACCCGCGCCACCGTTCGGCGGCCGTGTATGCGCACTTCCGCGGCGTGGCGCGCCAGCCGGGCGAGGCCGCCGGCAACATCACCATCTATCGCCTGCCTTCCGGCTGGATGTGGATGATCCCGCTGCCCGACGAAGTCATGAGCATCGGCGCGGTCTGCACGCCCGAGTACCTGAAGACCCGCCGCGGGCCGCTGGACCAGTTCCTGCTCGACACGATCCTGAAGCACCCCGACGCTGCGCGCCGCATGCAGGGCGCCGAGCGCGTCTCCGAGCCCGAGGCCACCGGCAACTACAGCTACGCCTGCGGACGCATCGCTGGCCCCGGCTGGGTGATGGCCGGCGATGCCTACGCCTTCGTCGACCCGATCTTTTCGTCGGGCGTGTTCCTCGCCATGCACGGCGCCGAGCGCGCGGCCGAACTGGTCGATGCCGTGCTGCGCGAGCCGGCGCGAGAGGCCGCGCTGCAGAAGGCTTACCGGAAACGCATCGACGGCGGCATCGGCGTGTTCAGCTGGTTCATCGAGCGCTTCACCACGCCGGTGATGCGCGAGCTGTTCCAGAACCCGCGCAATGTCTGGCAGATCGAGCAGGCGGTGATCGCCATGCTCGCCGGCAATGTCTTCGACGACCGCGCCGTGCTGAAGCGCCTGCGCGCCTTCCGCGTCATTTATGCCGTCACTGCCCTGCTGCAGAAGCTTCGCGGCGAACGGCGCGCGCCCGCCCTGCCCGCAGCGCCTCAGACGGAAGCCGCATGAGCGCGCAGCCGCGTCTGACCCAGCCCACGTTCGCGCTCGTGCCGAGCTACGTGCGCTCGCGTGATCCGCGCAGCCTGCTCGGTCCGCGCACGCTGGCGGTATTCGGCTTCGGTGCCGCAGCGCCGGCCCAGCTCGACGACCCGCGCTACCTGCGCGTGCCGCTGCAGCCGCTGGAAGCCGAGGGCCTCGACACCTACGAAGTCTGGACCTGCACCGAGGCCGTCGAGCCCTGGCGCGAGGGACTGATGGGCGGCGGCCGCAGCGCTTCGCTGTGCTTCGGCGCGCTGCAGCTCAACGAGGACGCGGCCGGTCCGGCGGCCACCGCCGAGCAGGCCTATCGGCTGCTGGCAGAACATCGCCGTGCTGCCACTCACCCGCATCTGCTGCGCCTGTGGAACTACCTCGACGCCATTGTCGAAGGCGAAGGTGATTCAGAGCGCTATCGGCAGTTCTGCGTGGGCCGCGCCGAGGCGCTCGACATTCCCGACGAGGCCCTGCCCGCGGCCACCGCGATCGGCCATCGCGAGGGCACGCGCCTGCTGCAGGTCTACTGGCTGGCCTCGACGCGCCCCGGTCTGCCGGTGGAGAACCCGCGACAGGTCCCGGCCTACCGCTATCCGCGCAGCTATGGCCCGCGCGCGCCGAGCTTTGCGCGGGCGATGCGCGCCGATGCCGCGGATGCCCTGCCCCTGCTGCTGTCGGGCACCGCGGCCGTGGTGGGCCACGCCAGCCTGCACCACGACTCGGTGGTCGCCCAGCTGCGCGAGACCTTCGACAACTTCGACAGCCTGCTGGGTGCAGCGCGCGCCGCCGACGCGCGGATCGCGCCCGCTTTCGGCCCGCACGGCCTGCTCAAGGTTTACCTGCGCGACGCCAGCACCCTGCCCGAGCTGCAGGCCACGCTGGCGCGCCTGCTGCCGGTTGAGGTGCCGCGCCTGATCCTGCAGGGCGACATCTGCCGCCGCGAGCTCGCCGTGGAGATCGACGGCTTTCACGGCTGAGGCCGGGATTCGGGATTCGGGATTCGGGATTCGGGATTCGGGATTCGGGATTCGGGTGCGAAGCATAGGGTGGGCTCTGGCCCACCATCAGCACCACCCCGCCCCGATCCCAATCGAGCGACCACCGCCGTGCGTCGTCTCCGCCCAATGACCCGGGCGAGCGTCGGGGCCACGGTGGGCCAGGGCCCACCCTATGCGCCTTCGCACATGACGCAGTGGGGCGTTAGACAGCGCGCGCGGCACGCCGCGCAAACGCGCCGTCTGCCTCCGGCCCCGGCCCTCGCGCACAGCGCTCGGGCGTTCGACAGCGCGCGCGGCATGCCGCGCAAACGCGCCGTCTGCCTCCGGCCCCGGCCCTCGCG
>VFQU01000375.1_pt1 | contig 41847 bp, 34 predicted proteins | sample 3512311 | NCBI WGS metagenome assembly VFQU01 (sample SAMN10412377, study PRJNA504923) | tailings metagenome | isolation source: Relicate 3 Philex TSF3 active mining site | place: Philippines: Tuba, Benguet | collected 2017-08-29
GCGAGAAGCCGAAGCGAGAAGCCGAAGCGAGAAGCCGAAGCGAGAAGCCGAAGCGAGAAGCCGAAGCGGGCGTTTGATGCTGGGAGCGAATGCCAACTCGATGTTCACGCCACGATCGCCGCTGCAGGGGAGCAACCCCGTGCTCGTGCTCGCAGCTGCCTCTCGCCATTGCTGTTGCAGTTGCTGTCGCTGTCGCTGTCGCTGTCGCTGTTGCTGTTGCTCTGGCTCCTGCGGGCAGGAGCCCGCGCTCTTCAACGGGGCCCCTGGGGAGCGGCGGGAGGCCGTGGATCCGCCCGCAGGGGCGTCGGCAGGGATGCCGGCGATGTTCGTGACAGGCCAGGGATGGCCTGTCCACGAACACCCACGGACTCACGCGAACCCGGAGCGCAGGGATGCGCGTAGGGCGCGGACGAGGGGTGGCCTTTCTTTGGCCTACCTTTCTTTGGCCACTCAAAGAAAGGTAGGTCGGGCCGGCCGAAGGACGGACCGAAAGCCCTTGCTCTTCGCTTCGAACTAAGAAGCGACGAAGCAAGACCGAGGCGAGTGTCGAGCTCATGGAGGGCCAAGACCCACCCTATTCCCACTCCCCCCGCAGTGCCTGCACCCTGTCCTGCAGCGCCGCGGCCGTCGCCTGCTCGGCTGGCAGGGCGGGATCGATCACCAACTCTATGTGCGCGCGGAAGCGCCGCGGCAGGCGCATGCGGCGGAGCGCCGAATCGCGGCGGCTGAACAGGCTGCCCCACATGCCGCGCAGGGCCATCGGCACCACCGGTACGGGGCGGGCGGCGAGGATGCGTTCGACGCCGGAACGGAAGGGGTTGATCTCGCCGGTGCGGGTGATCTGGCCCTCGGGGAAGATGCCGACCAGCTCGCCGGCGGCGAGTGCCGCGTCGATTTCGGCGAAGGCTTTCTCCATCAATGCGGGGTCTTCCTTGGCGCCGGCGATCGGGATCGCCTTGGCGGTGCGGAACACCCAGCTCATGACCGGGATGTTGAAGATCTTGTAGTACATGACGAAGCGGATCGGCCGGCGCACCGAGGCCGAGATCAAGAGCGCGTCCATGAAGCTGACGTGGTTGCAGACCACCAGCGCCGCACCCTCGTCTGGCACCTGCTCGACGCCGCGCACGCGCAGGCGATACAGCAGGCTCATCAGCAGCCAGACCAGGAAGCGCATCAGGAATTCCGGCACCAGCCGGAAGATGTGCCAGGCCACCAGCGCGTTCAGCACGGCCGTGACCAGCAGGATCTGCGGGATGTTCAGCTCCAGCGCGGTCAGGCCGATCGCGAGTCCGGCCGCCAGCACCATGAACAGGGCATTGAGGATGTTGTTGGCGGCGATCACCCGCGAGACTTCCTCGCGCGGCGTGCGCGACTGGATCAGGGCGAACAGCGGCACGATGAAGAAGCCGCCGAACAGGCCGATCAGTGCGAGATCCATCAGTACGCGCCAGCGCCCGGGCTGGCCGAAGACCTCGCCGACTGACTGGCCCAGCGCGCCGACGTCGGTGGGCTGGGCGAAATAGAGATCAATGCCGAACACCGACAGCCCGATCGCGCCCAGCGGCACCAGGCCGATCTCGATCTTGTGGCCCGAGAGCTTTTCGCAGAGCAGCGAGCCGACACCGATGCCGGCCGCGAACACCGCCAGCAGCACCGACATCACCGCCGCTTCGCCGCCAAGCGTGTCCCGCGCATAGACCGGCAGCTGGGCCAACACCAGCGAGCCGTAGAACCAGAACCAGCTGATGCCGAGCACCGAGTTCAGCACCGCGGTGCGGCCGCGCAGCGTGCCTAGCGTGTGGCCGATCTCGCTGATCGCGTTCCAGTTGAATTTGAGATCCGGCGCGGTCGGCGGTGCCGGCGGAATCGCCAGGCTAAACAGCCAGCCGACGATGGCCAGCCCGATCACGCAGACCGACACCCAGAGGTCGGCGTGCTCCAGCTGCATCAGCGGCCCGCCGGCGAGGAAGCCGAGCAGGATCGCCATGAAGGTCGCGGCCTCGACCCAGGCGTTGCCGCCGACGAGCTCCCAGGGCTTCAGGTGCTGCGGCATCAGCGAGTACTTGAGCGGGCCAAAGAAGGCCGACTGCGTGCCCATCAGGAACAGCACGCCGAGCAGGAACTCGACCGAGCCCAGCGCGAAGCCGAGCGCGGCGGCGCCCATGATCAGGATCTCGGCGAACTTGATCAGGCGGATCAGCCGCGCCTTCTCGTACTTCTCGGCGATCTGGCCGGCGCTGGCCGAGAACAGGAAGAAGGGCAGGATGAACAGCGCCGCGGCGATGTTCGAGTACAGCAGGCTCTGTTCCTGGTCGGTGCCGACGCGGTAGATGACGAGGCCGATCAGGGCGTTGCGGAACAGGTTGTCGTTGAAGGCGCCGAGCGCCTGGGTGAGGAAGAAGGGCAGGAAGCGGCGCTGCGCGAGCAGGGCGAACTGCGAGGTCTGCGGGGCGTCGGCCATGCGGGCGTCCATGCGTGGGTGGCGGGCGAGTGTGAGTGGGGCGTGAGGCGGGCTGTCAAGCCGCGTCAGCTAGTGCCGCAGCGCGCACGCGCTTGTCCTGCGACTGTAAGGAAGTGTTTCGGGGTTCAGCCGCGCATCGACGGGCGGACGGTTTTCCGCCGTGACCGGTGCACCGGTCGGCGCGCGGACGGGGCGAAGTGTGAGCGGTTCCGCTTTCCGGACTCTGGCACGGAAGCTGCTGGTCACAGGCATCGCCCAAGCCCATCCCGGCTGCTCGAAGCGGCCCACGGAGCTCACCATGTTCGCCCTCACCCTGCTGCACACGCTGGATCGCGTTCGCCACGAAGTGCTGGTGCCGGCCTGGTACTGGGGACTCGCGATCTGCGACGGCGCGGCCTATCTGCTGGCGCGTCGCTGAGTCCGCAACTACCACGCGCTCGCACCGCGAGCGCTGTCACCGCGGCGGCCCGACCTTCAAGCCAAGGCAGGCTGCTGAACGCACCTCGCGAAGCGCATCACTCGCCGCGACCGAACAGACTGCCCTGCCGCGGCAGGCTTTCCGCCTCCACCAGATTCGCCAGCCCGACCCCGGCCAGCCGATAGCGCGTGCGCTTCGGCAGCTCGACGCGAGTGCGCAGGGCGAGGGCGATTTCCAGCAGCTCCTGCCAGGACGCCGGCGGTGACTCCGGGCTCAGGCTGCGGGTGAGGATGCGGAAGTCGGTGGTCTTGAGCTTCAGCACCACGGTGCGGCCGATCCGCTGCGAGCGCTGCGCCGAGGCCCAGACCTTGCGCGCCAGCGGCTCCAGCTCCGCACCGATCGCGTCGATATCCAGATCTACCGCGAAGGTGTCCTCGGCCGAGATCTGCAGGCTGGGTCGTTCCGGCTCGACGGGGTGTTCGTCGATGCCCAGCGACAGCTCGTGCAGGCGCCGGCCCCAGCGGCCGAAGCGGGCGATCAGCGCCTCGACCCCCAGATCACGCAGCTCGCCCACGCGCTGGATGCCGAGCTCGGCCAGCTTGGCCTGCATCACCTTGCCGACGCCGGGCAGCTTGCCCACCGGAAGCGGCGTCAGGAAATCCAAGGCCTGTTCTGGCCGGATCACGAACAGGCCGTCGGGCTTGCGCCAGTCGGACGCGATCTTGGCGAGGAACTTGTTCGGCGCCACGCCGGCACTGGCGGTCAGCTGCGTGGTGTCGCGGATCTCGGCGCGGATCGCCTTGGCCACCGCCGTGCCCGAGCCCAGGCCCTGCAGGTCGGCGCTGACATCCAGATAGGCCTCGTCCAGCGACAGCGGCTCGATCAGCGCAGTGTGCCTGGCGAAGATCGCCCGCACTTCGGCGGAGACCGCCTTGTAGCGGGCGAAGTCCGGCGGCACGAACACCGCATCGGGGCAAAGTCGTTCTGCGCGGATCGCCGGCATCGCCGAGCGGATGCCGAACACGCGGGCCTCATAGCTGGCCGCGCAGACCACCGAGCGCGCGCCCTTCCAGGCCACCACCACCGGCCGCCCGCGCAGGCTCGGGTCGTCGCGCTGCTCGACCGACGCGTAGAACGCGTCCATGTCGACGTGGACGATGCGGCGCATGCGCGTGGGGGCTCGAACGGTGGACGCGTGAAGTGTGCCTGCGCGCGTCGCGCGAGGCCTGCCGCCTCAGCCCGGTTCGCGCCAGTGCAGACGCAGGTTGCGTGGAGTCAGCTCGCTGCCGTCGGCGTCAAAGGCGCGCAGGGCGGCGAGCGGCGCGCCGGTGTCGGCATTGCGCAGCTCCAGTGCGGTCTCGTCGCAGGGCGCCCACTGCGTGCCCCACTGCGCCATCGACACCAGCACCGGGAACAGGGCCTTGCCCATCGGCGTCAGCCGGTACTCGATCTGGCGGGCGTCCTCGCGCGAGGGCTCGCGTGACAGCACGCCGCGCTCGACCAGGTGCTTGAGCCGCGCCGACAGGATGTTGCGGGCGATGCCCAGACGCCGCTCGAAGTCGTTGAAGCGGCGCTGGCCCATGAAGGCCTCGCGCAGGATCAGCAGCGACCAGCGCTCGCCGACGATCTCCAGCGCGCGGGCGATCGGGCAGGGCGAGTTCGGATCGGCGGCAGGGCTGGCGCCGACAGCGAGGTGGGGGCTCATGAACCCGAGCATGGCGGTTTGGGTTGCAAACTGCAACTGATCGCGCTAGCGTCTTCCGCGGTTGCACATTGCAACTGATCTGGACCGCGTCCAAGGAGCACCCCATGTCGCCTGCCGCCCTGCGTCCGCTCGGCTCCACCCTCGGCCGACTGTTCCCCGAATTCACCGCCGAGCTGGTCGCCGGCTATGCCACCCGCCCGCGTCCGCTGCCGCCGCGTCCGCAGCCCGAGGACGCCGAGTCGGTGACCCTGCGCTTCGGCCTGACCGGCCTGCGCTGGGGCCAGAGTGGTCCGCGCGTGCTCGCTCTGCACGGCTGGCAGGGCAGCGCCGCGCAGTTCGCGCCGATCGCCCGCGCCCTGGTCGCCCGCGGCCTGCAAGTGCTGGCGCTGGACGCGCCCGCCCACGGCCGCACGCCCGGCGAGTTCGCCTCGCCGACGGTGTTCTCCGACGCCCTGCTGGAAAGCCGCCCCGAACTGGGCAGCGTCGAGGCGGTGATCGGCCATTCGATGGGCGGCGGCGCCGTGCTGTACGCGCTGGCCCACGGCCTGCGGGCCGAGCGTGCGGTGGTGATCTCGGCACCCGCGCACTACGCTGAGGTGCTGCAGCGGACGAGCCGCCGGCTGGCCCTGCCGCGGCGCGCCGAAGCCGCCTTCATCGACCGCATGGAGCGGCTGACCGGGGTCCCTGCGGCAGCGCTGGACATCGGTGCGCTGGCCCATCGCTTCACGGGCGACCTGCTGGTGGTGCACGATCGCAGCGACCGCATCATTCCCCACGCCGACGGCGTTCGCATCGCCGACGCTGCGGGGGTGCCCCTGCTCAGTACCGACGGACTGGGCCACGCCCGCCTGCTGGCGGACCCCTACGTCGCCGACAGCGTGGCCGCCTTCGCCCAGCGGGGCAGCGCAAGCCTGAGAGACGCCCAGCAGGTACGACTGAACTGAAGGCAGCACGCAGCACCTGAGGCACCCGGCGAGGCGGCGTGTCCGACAGCATCGGCGGCCAAGCGCCCTGCGACTTGACGCCCGTTCACTGCGCCCAACGCGTGGGTCGCTCCGGGGCGGAGCGCTCTGGTCCGACGGCTGCCCTTGCGGCCGCGAAGCGCCGCTTGCGCCCGGCGCAGGCCGAGCTGTACTTCCAGCGCTACCAGGCGGCGATCTTGCGGCCGCGAAGCGCCGCTTGCGCCCGGCGCAGGGTCGATGCGCTCCGCGTCGGAATCAGACGGACGCCGCGGCAAGCCGCGCGCGCAGGGCTTCAACCAGCGCTGTGGCCGATGCGCCGCCGCGGGTGAAGCCGAAGGCGTGCTCGGTGTCGCGCTGGCGGTCCAGCCAGAGCCCGCCCTCGGGACTCAGCGGCGGACGCGTGGCCGCCAGCCATAGCGCGGTGTCCGCGCCCTCTTCGGGGCTGCGCAGCCAGCGCCCCAGCACGCGGCGGAAGGTCGGCAGGGCGCTGCGCACGCCGTCGGTATCGACCCAGCCCGGATGCATGGCATACGCGCGCGGCGCTGATTCTCCGAGCCCGTTCCACCAGCGCGTCAGCTCGACCTGGGCGCGCTTGTGCTGCGCATACGCGGCGAGACCGTTGTGGCTGGCGGCGTCGGCGGCCTCCAGGGCGGCGAGGTCGAGCCGCGCGCCGTACAGCCCGCCGGAGCTCATCGAGATCACCACGCTGCGCGCATCCAGTGCGGCCGCCTCGCGCAGGCCCTCGGTCAGCACGAAATGGTTGAGCAGGTTGGTGGCGAAACCGACCTCGATGCCCTCTGCGCTGCGCCGGAACTCATGCAGCATCAGGCCGACGTTGTTGACCAGCACGTCGACGCGGCCGCCGCGAGCGAGCGCGCTGGCGCAGGCGCGGGTCGCCGCGACGCTGGCCAGGTCGACACTGAAGCCGTGGATGCGGCCGGCGCCTTCCGACTCCAGCGCCTGAAGACGGCCATGGTCTCGACCGAGGGCGACCACATCAGCGCCCGCCGCGGCGGCGCTGCGCGCAATGGCGCGACCGATGCCGCCGGTGGCGCCGCTGACCACCCAGCGCTGGCCGCGGAAATCGAAGTCGAGCGTTTCGAAGCCGCGCGCCCGGCGGGCGTAGCCGAGCCGCGAAAAACGAGGCAGGAAGCGTGCGTAGAAGAACAGGCTGGCGAGTGCGTTGAGCATGCGCCCATGGTGCGCGCCCGGGCCGCAAGCGCGCGTGAGCCGGACGCGCAGGCGCCGTGAGCGTGGCGCCGGCGCTCAGACTTTGCGACGGATCTTGAGCCCCGACACCGGGAAGCTGGCGATCTCCCCGCCGCCCCCGCGCCGCCGCGGCTGGCCGGGCTCGGGGGCGAAGCACTGGGCGTAGAAGACCTCGTAGGTGGCCGGCAGCACCTCCTCGCGGCGGTGCTGCTCGTAGGCCTCGAACACCCGCTGCATGCGCGCCTTGCCGGTCAGGCTGCGGCGGCGGTCCGACCAGGCATTGCCGGCGCCGATGCCGCGCAGTTCGCGCATCAGGCTGCGCGCGTCCGGATAGGTCAGGGTGAAGCGGTCGGTATCCAGCACCGGATCGCGAAAGCCCGCGCTCATCAGCGCATCGCCGACGGCCTGCATCGGCAGGAAGCTCGACACGTGCGGTGCGCGATCGGCCGCGGCGAAGGACTCTCGGAGCTCGAACAGGGTGTCGGGGCCGAAGCTTGAGAACAGCAGCAGGCCGCCCGGCCGGAGCAGGCCGCGCAGTCCGTCCAGCAGCGCCGGCAGGTCCTCGATCCACTGCAGGCACAAGTTCGAGAACACCAGATCGAAGCTCTGCTCGGCGAAGGGCAGGGCGCGCGCATCGGCGCAGACGCGGTGGAAGCGTTTCGACTTGGGCGTGTACCAGCGCCAGCCGCGGCCGGCCTCGACCAGCATCGGCAGGGCCAGATCCAGGGCCACCAGCTCGGCCTTCGGATAGCGTTGGCGCAGCTCGGCGCTGGCGCGGCCGGGGCCGCAGCCCAGGTCGAGGATGCGGCTGGGTTCGGTCTTCGCGAACACCAGCTGTTCCAGCAGGCGCGACTCCACCTCGCGCTGCAGCACGGCGATCGCGGCGTAGTCGGAAGCGGCGCGGCCAAAGGCGCGGCGCACCTGGCGCAGGTCGAGACGGGGGTTCATGAGGGCGCGCAGTGTACGCCAGCGCGCCGCGTCACTGGCCGCCTCGTGGCCCACGCCCTGCGCGTAGAATCGACCCTCACCGGGTCCTCACGTCCAACGGGTCGCGCAATGAGCCACAGCCATAACGATTTCATCGAGGTCTACGACAACGCGCTCAGTCGGGAGCAGTGCGCGGCCTTGATCGAGCGCTTCGAGCGCTGCGGCCAGCTCGCCCCCGGTGCGGTCGGCGGCGGTGTGTTCCCCGAGCTCAAACACAGCAGCGACGTCACCCTCTCGGCCTACCCCGAGTGGCAGGACGCCGAGCAGGCCCTGAACATGGCGATGCTGAACGGCCTGGTCGCCTACGTGCGGCGCTATCCGCATACCCTCATCGCCCCGCTGATGCTGCAGATGCAGGACCCGAACAGCGGCGAGGTGCGCCGCCTCGACGCCAGCGACGTCGAGCGGATGGACGCGGACCGGCTGGTGCCGGTGCTGCAGCAGGTGTTCCGCCCAGGCGCCATCAACCTGCAGCGCTACCGCGCCAACGAAGGTGGTTATCCCTACTGGCACTGCGAGCTGTACCCCCGCGACCCCGGCGCGGAAAGCCTGCACCGCACCCTGCTGTGGACCGTCTACCTCAACGATGGCTTCGAGGAGGGCGAAACCGAGTTCCTTTATCAGGACCGCAAGGTGAGGCCCAAGGCCGGCAGCCTGCTGATCGCACCCGCCGCCTTCACCCACACCCATCGCGGCAATCGCCCGCGCGGTGGGGACAAGTACATCGCCACCAGCTGGGTGCTGTTCCGCCGCGCCGAGCAGCTCTACCCGGACATGGCCGCGGCCTGAATCCTGCACGCCGCCGGCACCCCACGCCCCTCGCAAGGAGCATTGCATGCCCCCGACACTGAAGATCAGCAGCGGCCTCGCCCTGTGCCTGGCCCTCGCTGCGTGCTCCGAGCCGCCGCCGCCGCCGCCCAGCGGGCCCACCGTCAACAGCGCCGCCGCCAACGAGGCGATCGCCCTGTTCGACCAGGCGCGCGCCGAGGGCCGCGGCCAGCTGGCGCGAGCCTATGCCCAGGACATCCTCGCCAAGTACCCCGGCACCGAGGCCGCCGCCAAGGTGCAGGCGGCGATGGCCGAGGTCGAGACCATGGCGGCCGCCGACCGCGAGCGCACCCGGCTCGCCAACCTGTGGGTCTACCACGCGGTGGGCGAGGTCAAGGGCACCACCTACACGGCCTTCATGTACGAGGCCGAAAGCACCCAGAAGCCGCGCGAGGAGCGCCCGCAGCTGGTGCTGCGCCGGCACCCGGAGTGGGGCCAGAACGTCTACATCCTGCTGCCCGGCGGCCGCATCGCCTGCGGCGCGCGCTGCAACGTCAACATCAAGATCGACGACGCCAACCCGGTGCGCTTCGAGGCCAGCCAGCCCGAGGGGGCGCCGGTGCCGGCCATGTTCATCGAGGAGGACCGTCGCTTCTTCGAGACCCTGAAGACCGCGCGCTGGATCGAGATCGAAGTGCCGATCCGCGGCGGCAAGCAGAACCTGCGCTACGAGGTCGGCGGCATCGACCTCGCCCGCATGGGCCCCGAGGTGAGCGCGCGCCGGCCGCGCGGCTGAGGCCGCGCAGGCGCCTGCGCCTGCCGAAGGTCGCACTTCACGCTCACGCCCCTGCAGGCGACAATGGCGCGCTGCGTCGCGCGGCTGCGAAGCCGCGCACGGCCTGCATCGCGGCAGGCAATCCCTTCATCCAAAGGCCCCGTCCTGAGCGACGGCGGCCGCAACCGGGAGGATCCCCATGGCAGAACCGACCCTCACCCCGCCCGCCGGCGGCGCCAAGATCACCATCCAGAACGGCACGCTGCAGGTGCCGAACAACCCGATCATCCCCTTCATCGAGGGTGACGGCACCGGCCCGGACATCTGGCGCGCCTCGGTGCGCGTGCTCGACGCGGCGGTGGCCAAGGCCTACGGCGGCAAGCGCCGGATCCACTGGCTGGAGATCTACGCCGGCGAGAAGTCGAACAACCAGTTCGGCACCTGGCTGCCGGAGTCGACCGTGCAGGCCTGCCGCGACTACCTCGTCTCGATCAAGGGCCCGCTGACCACGCCGATCGGCGGCGGCATCCGCTCGCTCAACGTCGCCCTGCGACAGATGCTCGACCTCTACGTCTGCCTGCGCCCGGTGCGCTGGTTCAAGGGCGTGCCCAGCCCGGTGAAGAATCCCGGCGCGGTCGAGATGGTGATCTTCCGCGAGAACTGCGAGGACATCTACGCCGGCATCGAGTTCGAGCAGGGCTCGGACGAGAACGCGAAGTTCCTGAACCTGCTGAAGGAGCACTTCCCCAAGAGCTTCGGCAAGATCCGCTTCCCCGAGACCTCGGGCATCGGCATCAAGCCGGTCTCGAAGGACGGCTCCGAGCGCCTGATCCGCGCCGCCATCGAGTACGCGATCGCCAACGGCCGCAAGTCGGTGACGATCGTGCACAAGGGCAACATCATGAAGTTCACCGAAGGTGCTTTCCGCAACTGGGGCTATGCCCTGGCGGAGCGTGAGTTCGGCGACAAGACCTACACCTGGGACCAGTGGGAGCGCACCAAGGCCGCCAGCGGCGAGAAGGCCGCCAATGAGGAACAGGCCGCCGCGGTCGCCGCCGGCAAGATCATCATCAAGGACGCGATCGCCGACATCACCCTGCAGCAGGTGCTGACGCGGCCGAACGAGTTCGACGTGATCGCCACCCTCAACCTGAACGGCGACTACTTGAGCGACGCGCTGGCGGCGCAGGTCGGCGGCATCGGCATCGCCCCGGGCGGCAACGTCAACTACATGACCGGCCACGCCGTGTTCGAGGCCACCCACGGCACCGCGCCGAAGTACGCCGACCTCGACAAGGTCAACCCGGGCTCGGTGATCCTGTCCGGCGAGATGATGCTGCGCTACATGGGCTGGACCGAGGCCGCCGACGCGCTGATCCGCGCGATGGACAAGGCGATCGGCGACAAGCACGTCACCTACGACTTCGCCCGCCTGATGGACGGCGCCACCGAAGTGAAGTGCTCGGAGTTCGCGGACGCGCTGATCAAGGCGCTGTAAGCGATCGCTGTGATGGGTTGAAAGCACAAGGCCGCCTTCGGGCGGCCTTGTGCGTTGTGGGGCATCGCTCAAGCCTGCCCTGCGAGAACTGCAGCGGCAGACTGCTTGTCGACCGCTGGCAGCAACCTGCCTACTTGACCTCTCGACCGCCCGACGCGTGCTCGGACTGGCACAAACACCCACGGCCGGCAGCGCGTCGCGTGAACCCCGCGAGGAGATCCGTCGTGACTGACCGCCGCTACGCGCTCTGGCCTCTTCCTCTCGCCGTCGCCCTGGTGCCCGTCGTCGCCGCCCACCTCGCCTACGCGCTGTCGATCGAGGCCGGCCATGTGCCGGCCTGCGTGCCGTATGTCGAAGGCTGTACCTCGATCAGCCGGGCGGCGCGGCATGGGTTGGGCAACCATCTGTTCCGCCTGTTGATGCTGCCTTCGGCTCTGCTGCTGGCCCTACACTGGCTGGCGACGCGGGTCTGGCTGCGGCAGAGCACCGGCGATCCGCACGCCGGGCGCAGCCTGTGGTGGCTGGCGCCCTTCGCTGGGCTGGCACTGGCGGTCTACGTCACCTTTCTCGGCACCGAAGGCGAGGCCTATCGCTTCCTGCGCCGCTACGGCGCGCAGCTCTACTTCGCTTCGGTCTATCTCGCCCAGCTGGTGGTGGTGCGACATTGGCACCGCCGGCATGGACGCTGGGACCGCATCGGCGCGGTCTGGCTGGCGATCTCGCTGCTGATGCTGGCGCTGGGCCTCGGCTATACCGCCGTGGCCAACGGCTTCGAGGATCCCGAGCTCAAGGACCGCATGGAGAACCTGCTGGAGTGGCACATCGGCGTGCTGATGACGGCCTGGTACCTGCTGTTGGCCTGGGTGTGGCGGCGCGAGGGCTTCGCGCTGGGCTTCGGGCTCGGACGCTGATGTGCCTAGAGGTCAGCTGACGGCGCGCGCGAGATTGCTGCGCGCCTGCGCCTCCAGACGTTCGCGCAGGGCCGGCGTGCGGTACAGCGGCTCGCGCTTGGCGAATTCGCGCAGCAGCTGACGGCGCTTGTAGCGGTAAAGGAAGCCCGGCACCCAGGCGTATTCGGTGCGCACCTGCCGCTCGTACTCGGCGAAGCGCTCGGGGGCGGCGCCGAGGATGGCGAGGTCGATGTCGACCAGCAGGCTGGGATCGCCGGGCGCGGGCTCGGCGGCATGCGCGGTGTCGAGGATCAGGCCGTGGATGCAATCGATCGCAGCCGGATCGGCGCCGGCCTCGCCGAGCGCCTGCGCCGCCCAGTCGGCGCTGCGCGCCTCGTTGTCCTTCGCGCGCGGGTCGTAGATGGCGTCGTGGAACCACAGCGCCAGCACCAGTTCGTCGAGACGCTTGGCGAGATCGCGGTGCGCGCGCAGCAGGTCGAGGCACTCGGACAGATGCTGCAGGCCGTGATAGTGCCGCTGCGGCTCGCGCCAGGCCGCGCGCAGGGCGGCAAGGCAGGCCTCACCCGTGCCGCAGGCGCCGATCCCGCGCCAGGCCTTGAGGAACTCGTGGTCGATCGGATGCGGCGTCATCAAGGCTTCGCGGCTGCGGGTCGGATCTCCGGCAGGCTGGCGAATTGCGCAGCCGGCGACAAGCCTCGCGTCCCGCGCCTGCGGTGATGCCGCCGTCGATCGTTGGCTTGCAGCGTCGGAGCCTTGGCAACGGCTGTGGGCTGTTGGTGCGGGGTCTGGGCGGGCGGCCTGCGGATCTCGACGGGCCCGAGCCACCGACAGAAGTGACCCCGGTGCGGCGGAACAAGGCGGCAACCCATGACCCGCCGCACCGGGGCCGGTGCGGGCCGCTGTGCGGCTCGGGTTCGATAACGGCAGGGCGTGCCCGGACTTGAGGGGAGGAATGCATTCGGAAGGAAAGGATGCAGCCCCAAAAAACGAAACAGCCGAATCGCATCCTGCGATCCGGCTGTGTGCTTCGGGGAGAGCATGGGACCGGGGCCGTGGGGGAGGTCGGAGAGCCGGTCCGGAGCGCCTCGCAGGACAACGCGGGCACGGTTTGCATTATTCACAGGGCTTGTGAAGGAAACTGCCGGATTCGTCGCATGGACGGTCGGGGCATTCCTGACAGACCGCGTGCGGTGTCAGGCTTCAGATGACCCTGCCCCGGTCCGCTCGCGTAGAAGATCGGGTTCGAGTTCAGCCCCTCAGCGTCCCCTGGAGCCTCCATGGTCGAGCCCTGTTCCGAAAGCCTCGCACCGCGTCCCTTCGACGCGGCCCGCGTGGAGCTGGCCGCGACCTCGATCCGCGACGCCTTCGAGGGCTACAACGGCCACTTCCGCGCAATCACCCAGCGCGCGCGGCGCCGCTTCGAGCAGCGCGACTGGCTGGGCGCGCGCTCGGATGCGGTCGAACGCATCGAGCTCTACGACCGCTGCGTGGCCGCCGCTGGCGCGCGGCTGTCCGCCCAGCTCGAAGGGCAGTCGCAGGACAAGGCGCTGTGGGCGCGTATCCACGCGCGCTATGCCGAGCTGATCGCCGGCCTGCTCGACCAGGAGCTGTACAAGACCTTCTTCAACACGCTCACCCGGCGCTTCTTCGCCACCCGCGGCGTGGATGCGGCGATCGAGTTCGTGGCGCTGTCGATCGCGCCCACGGACCGCATCACCCATCCGGTGGCGCGCCGCAGCTACGCGGTGGCCGGCGATCTCGCCGCGGTGTTCGCGCGCGTGCTGGCCGACTATCCCTTCGCAGTCCCCTATGCCGATCCGCAGGACTGCGCGCGCAAGCTGGCGGAACGCATCGGTGAGCAGCTCGCCGACTGGGAGGCGCCGGCCGTGCGCGGCCTGGAGCTGATGGAGACGGTGTTCTACCGCGAGCGCCGTGCCTATCTGGTCGGCCGCGTTTATGGCGAGAGCCGCTTCGCGCCGATCGTGATCGCCCTGATGCACGGCGAGCATGGTCTGCGCGTGGATGCGCTGATCACCGAACGCGCCCAGGTCGCCGTGCTGTTCGGCTACACCCGCAGCTACTTCCATGCGGATCTGGAAACCGTGGGCGATGCGGTGGTGTTCCTGCGCACCCTGCTGCCGCACAAGCCGGTCGACGAGCTCTACACCGTGCTCGGCCGCGCCAAGCAGGGCAAGACCGAGCGCTACCGGCACCTGTTCGCGCATCTCGAGCGCCATCCCGACGAGGCCTTCGTCCACGCCGACGGCGAGCGCGGCATGGTGATGGCGGTGTTCACCCTGCCGAGCTATCCGGTGGTGTTCAAGCTGATCCGCGACCGCTTCGCCTATCCGAAGACCATGGCCCGCGCCGAGGTCGAGGAGAAGTACCGGCTGGTCTTCCACCACGATCGCGTTGGCCGCCTGGTCGATGCGCAGCTGTTCCGACACCTGCGCTTTCCGCGCCGGCAGTTCGCCCCGGGCCTGCTCGACGAGCTGCTTGAAGGCTGCCGTGAGACCGTGCAGGCCGACGGCGAGGATCTGGTGTTCTCGCACTGCTACATCGAGCGCCGCCTGCGGCCCCTGAACCTCTACCTGCGCGAGGTCGAGCCGGCGCGCGCGATCGCCGCCATCGTCGACTACGGCCAGGCCATCAAGGACCTCGCGCGCAGCAACATCTTCCCCGGCGACCTGCTGCTGAAGAACTTCGGCATCAGCCGCGCCGGGCGGGCGATCTTCTACGACTACGACGAGCTCTGCTTCGTCAGCGAGTGCCGCTTCCGCGCGCTGCCGACCGCGCGCCACGAGGACGAGGAGCTGCACGCCGGCGCCTGGTACCACGTCGACGAGAACGACGTCTTCCCCGAGCAATTCCCGCAGTTCCTCGGCCTGTCGCCCGAGCTGCGCGCGGCCCTGCTGGAGGCCCACGGCGAGATCTTCACGGTCGGCTGGTGGCTGGCCCTGCAGCAGGACATCCGCGCCGGCGCGCTGGCCGACGTGCCGCCGTATCCGGCGCGCCTGCGGGTGTAGCCGGCCGACTTCACAGCGTCACGCGAAAGCCGCAGACTCCGCGCGCCGCGTCGGGAGCGACTTCCGCGCGCGCTGGGGCGGCCGCGGTGGCCGCCACCGCCGGGTGCAGGGCCGGGGAGGGCTCGCGCATCACGCGGAACTGCTCGTTTCCGCAGCGTGCCCGCGGCCGGATGCCGCGGCGCGCGGCTTACGGAGTTTCCATGACCCTGTCCCTGCGTGGACGCCTTGCGCCCGCCTGCAGCGCGCTGGCTTCGCTGTGCCTGATCGCCGCCGGCTCCGCCCGCGCCGATGTCTTCATCAACGAGTTCCACTACGACAACGACGGCACCGACAGCGGTGAGCGGGTCGAGCTCATCGCTCCGGCCGGCACCTCGCTGAGCGGCTGGAAGCTGGTGCTGTACAACGGCGGCGACGGTCGCCAGTACGCGACCTACAGCCTCTCGGGCACCGCCGCCAACCAGTGCGGCGGCCACGGCACGGTGGTCTTGAATGTGCCGGGTATCCAGAACGGCAGTCCGGATGGCATGGCGCTGATCGACGCCAGCGGCGCCGTCGTGCAGCTGTTGGGCTATGAGGGCGGCTTCACTGCCACCGACGGCCCCGCTGCAGGCCGCGCGGCGACGCAGATTCCCGTCGCCGAAACCGCGACCACGCCGGTCGGGCAATCGCTGCAGCTCGCCGGCAGCGGCAGCCGCGCCGCCGACTTCACCTGGCAGGCGCCGCGCGCGGCCAGCTTCGGCGCCTGCAACAGCGGCCAGACCCTGGTGGCGCCGGGGGGCGGCGGCAGCGGTACGAGCCTGAGCAATGGCATCACCCGCAGCGGGTTGGCGGCGACCGCCGGCAGCAGCCTCGGCTTCACCCTCAGCGTACCGGCCGGCGCCAGCAACCTGCGCTTCGCGATGAGCGGTGGCACCGGTGACGCCGATCTCTACGTGCGCTTCGGCAGCGCGCCGACCACCACGATCTACGACTGCCGTCCCTTCCAGACCGGCAACACCGAAACCTGCAGCTTCGCCAGCCCGCAGGCGGGCACCTGGCATGTGGTGATCCGCGCCTACACGAGCTTCAGCGGCCTCAGCCTGACGCCCAGCTTCGACACGGCGAGCGCGCCCCCTTCCGGCTACTACAGCGGCGTGCAGACCGGCAGCGCCAGCGCGCTGCGCGCCAGCCTGCATGCGCTGATCGACGACCACACGCGCATTCCCTACACCGCCAGCACCACCGACACCTGGGACGTGCTCAACCAGGCCGAGCAGGACCCGCTCAACAGCGGCCGCATCCTCGACATCTACAAGAACGCGTCCTACGCCAAGGTGGCCGGCGGCAACGACTTCTACAACCGCGAGCACACCTGGCCGAACTCGCTGGGTTTCCCCAACGACGGCCCGACCAATTCGGCCTACACCGACCTGCACATGCTCATGGCCTCGGACATCGCCTACAACGCCGCACGCGGCAACAAGCCCTATGACAACTGCCCCAGCGGCTGCACCGAGTATCCGACCGGCGCCTACGCCGGGCAGGGCGGCGGCAGCGGTGTCTACCCGGGCAACTCCAACTGGAGCAACGGCAGCGTGTTCGAGGTCTGGTCGAAGCTGAAGGGCAATGTGGCGCGCGCGATGTTCTACATGGACCTCCGCTACGAGGGCGGCAGCCACGGCGGCACCGGCGCCGCCGAGCCCGACCTGCGCCTGACCAATGACCTCAGCCTGGTCGTGGGCACCTCGGGCAATGCCGCGGTCGGCTACATGGGCCGGCTCTCGACCCTGATCCAGTGGCACCAGCAGGACCCGCCGGACGAGGCCGAGCGCCTGCGCAACGCGCTGATCCAGACCTACCAGGGCAACCGCAATCCCTTCATCGACCAGCCGCAGTGGGTGGCCTGCGTCTACCAGTCGGTCTGCAACTGAGGCCGCCTTGGGTCAAGGCAGGACGAAGCGGCCGCCTCGTCCTGCCCTGTGGGCGCACGCGCCTTGGGCAAGCAGCTGAGTCCTGCCCAACGATCCGGTTGTCGCGTTATCTCCATCCTCACGCGCCTGTGCTAGCGTGCCGCGCTGCTTCCGACCGCGCCGCCGCTCCCGGTGGCGCCTGAACCCTGCAGACCCCGCGAGGAGTCCTCCCATGCTCAAGAAAACCCTGCCGCTGTTGATCGTGCTGTCGCTGGCCGCCTGCTCGCAGTCCGAGACCCCGCCCGCTGCCGCCCCCGCGGAAACCCCGAAGGCCGCCGAGCCCGCGCCGGCCCCCGCCGAGCCGGTGAAGTCGCCGGTCGAGCAGGCCGTGGCCGGCGCCTGGCGCTCGCCCGAGAACGTTGCCCGTGACGCCTTCCGCAACCCGGTGCCGACGCTTGGCTTCTTCGGCGTCGAGCCGACCGAGGTCGTGCTCGAGATCACCCCGGGCGGCGGCTGGTACACCGAGATCCTGGCCCCGCTGCTGCGCGACGGTGGCCGCTACATCGCCGCCGTGGTCGATCCGGCCAAGGCCGCCAACGAGCGCGCCGCCGAGTACTACGGCAACGCGCTGAAGAGCTTCCAGGAGAAGCTGGCCGGCAACGCCGAGGTCTACGGCAAGGCCGAGGTGGTGCAGTTCGATCCGGCCAACCCGGTGTTCGGTGCGCCAGGCTCGGTCGATACCGTGCTGACCTTCCGCAACGTCCACAACTGGATGCCCTCGGGCGCAGCGCCGGCCTACTTCAAGGGCTTCTACGACGTGCTGCGCGAAGGCGGCACGCTTGGCATCGTCGAGCACCGCGCCGCCGAGGGCACCGAGCCCGATGGCCGCAGCGGCTACGTCACCGAGGCGCAGGTGATCGCGCTGGCCGAGGCCGCCGGCTTCAAGCTGGAAGAGAAGTCCGAGATCAACGCCAACCCGAAGGACACCCGCGACCATGCCAACGGCGTGTGGTCGCTGCCGCCGGTGCTGCGCGGCGGCGATGTCGATCGCGAAAAGTTCGTCGCCATCGGCGAGTCGGATCGCATGACCCTGCGCTTCGTCAAGCCCGCGGCCCAGCCGGCCCAGCCCGCTGCCGAGGGCGAAGCCACCGGTGAGGGCGATCCCGAAGGCGAGGCCAGCGCCGAGTCCTGAGCTGAAACCCACGCCCACAGCAACCGCGGCCGCCTCGTGCGGCCGCGGTTGTTTGCGGCCTCCGCCCATGCTGATCGCCTTCAACAAACCCTACGGCGTGCTCTGCCAGTTCACCGACGGCGAGGGCCGCCCGACCCTCGCCGACTGGGTCGATGTCCCCGGCGTCTACCCGGCCGGCCGTCTCGACGCCGACTCCGAAGGCCTGCTGCTGCTCAGCGACGACGGCCCGCTGATCGCCCGCATCACCCAGCCGCGTCACAAATGGCCCAAGACCTATGTGGTCCAGGTCGAGGGTGAGGCGAGTGAGGAGGCCTTGCGCGCGCTGGCCGCAGGGCCGCTGCTCAAGGACGGCCCCTGCCTGCCCTGCGAAGTGAGCCGCCTGCAGGGCCCGCCCGACGGGCTGTGGCCGCGCGACCCGCCGGTGCGCTTCCGCAAGTCGGTGCCGGAGAGCTGGCTGCAGGTGGTGCTGCGCGAAGGCCGCAACCGCCAGCTGCGGCGGATGACCGCGGCCGTCGGCCTGCCGACGCTGCGGCTGATCCGTACGGCGATCGGCCCGCATGCCCTGCAGGGCCTCGCGCCCGGCGAACTGCGGATGCTCGACGCCGAACCCGTCGCCCACCCCACGCCCTCCGCGCGCCCGCCTGTCCGGTCTGGCCGAACAGCGCGCTCGACGCCATCGCGCCGGCGCTGAGCCGCCTGCAGGACGCTTTGACGGCGGCAGCGGCTACCATCGCCGGCCACAGCCATCCACGGAGACCGCCATGAACGAGCGTCCTGCAGTTCCCCTCGCCGCGGCCCTGCCCGTCGCCGCCACCAACCCCTGGTCCGCAATACCTTCATCCTGCTGAGCCTGGTGCTCGGCGTTGCCGCCGTCGGCGCCGGCGCGGGCCTGGCCCTGCGCATCCCGCTGGGCATGGGCATGTGGCTGGTGTTCATGGCCCTGTTCATCGGCGGGCCCTTCCTGATCTCGCGCATCGGCAACGGCCAGGCGCAGATCCTCGCCACCTTCGGCTGGGCCTTCGCGGTCGGCCTGCTGTTCAGCCCGATGATCGGTGCCTACCTGAGCATTCCCGGCGGTGCGTCGGTGGTGCTGAACGCGCTCGGCGCCACGGCGGTGATCTTCACCGCGCTGGCCGGCTACGCGGTGGTCTCGCGCGAGAACTTCAGCTTCATGTCCGGCTTCCTGCTGGCCGGCGCGCTGGTGCTGATCGTCGCCGTGGTCGCCAACCTGTTCCTGCAGATCCCGGCCCTGTCGCTGGCCATCTCCGGTGCGGCCGTGCTGCTGATGAGCGGTTTCATCCTCTGGGACGTGAGCCGGCTGATCCACGAGCCCAATGCCAACCCGATCATGATCACGGTCAGCCTGTTCTCCAGCATCGTGGTGCTGTTTTCGCACCTGTTGAACCTGATGAACCTGCTCTCCGGCGAGGACTGATCCTGCGCCGCGTCGCCTGAGGGCGACGGCACGGAATCCAGGGGCCCTTCGGGGCCCCTTTCCGTTTCGGCGATCGGCCGCCCCGCGATCGCCATAGGGTGGGCCCTGGCCCACCATGAGCTCCACGCTCGCCTCGGTCTGGTTTCGTCGCTCCGTCGCTTGAAGCGAAGAGCAAGAGCTTTCGGTCCGTCCTTCGGCCGGCCCGACCTACTTCTCTTTGCGTGGCCAAAGAGAAGTAGGCAAGAGAAAGGCCACCCCTCGTCCGCGCCCTTCGCGCATCCCTGCGCTCCGGGTTCGCGTGAGTCGGTCGGGGTTTTCGGACAGGCCATCCCTGGCCTGTCGAAAACCTTGGCCGCATCCCTGCGGCCAACCCTGCGGGCGATTCGACCGCCTCCCGCCGCTCCCCAGGGGCCCCGTGAAGAGCGCGGGCTCCTGCCCGCAAGAGCAGGAGCAAGAGCGATAGCGAGAGCGAGAGCGAGAGTCGAAGCCGAAGCCGAAGCCGAAGCGTTCATTGGGTGGGCCCCGGCCCACCATGGGCCATACCCCCGCCCCAGTCACCGGAGGACCCGGCGCCGCCCATGGGCTGCACGGATCACTGGAGGAACGCCGACGCAGCGACGCGGCATCGCACTGAAGTTGTCGAGCTGCGCTGCGAGCCGCGGGGCGCTCCCATCGCCCACCCCGGTCTTGTCCGAGCCTCGCCAAACCCCTACCGTGAGCGCCCGTTTCAAGCACGCGCCGCGCTGATGAACACCATCGACCAGACCTCGCCCTCCACGGAGCGCCGCCCCGTCGACCGCTGGTTCGCCAACTACTCGGGCGACCACCGCAACGCCACCAACCAGGCCATCCATGTGGTCTGCGTGCCCTTGATCCTGTGGTCGGTGATCGCCCTGCTCTGGCTGATCCCGGTGCCGCCGGCGCTGGGCCGCGATGGGGCCTGGGCGGGCATGGTTATGGCGATGGCGGCGATCTATTACTACCGGCTGTCGCGCCCGCTGGGGCTGGTCATGGCGATCAAGCTGGTCGCGCTGGGCTTCCTCACGCACCTGCTGTACGCGGCGCTCGGCGCGACGAACCTGCTGTGGCTGGCGATCGCGGTGTTCGTGGTCGCCTGGATCGGCCAGTTCATCGGCCATCGCTACGAGGGCAAGAAGCCCAGCTTCTTCACCGATCTCGTCTATCTGCTGATCGGTCCGGCCTGGGTGATGGGCAAGCTGATGCGGCGGCTGCGGATCCCGCTGTAGCTCGGCATTCTGCGACTGCAAAGGTCGCGTCGACGTGCGGCTGTCTGTGGGAGCGAGCGCCCTCGCGACGCGCAGGGCGGGTGCAGGGCGCGGGCTGCGGTCGCCTGCCCGCAGGCTCCTGCGGAAGAGCACGAGCCCGTGGCATTGGGCTTCTGCAAGCGCCCTGGCCTCCAGCGCGGGGCAGGGCAGCGCTCAGGCGGCGATGCCGGTCAGCTTGAGCAGGGCCTCCGCGTACTTGGCCCGCGTCGCCTCGATCACTTCGGTCGGCACGCGCGGGCCCGGCGCGGTCTTGTTCCAGTCCAGCGTCTCCAGGTAGTCGCGCACGAACTGCTTGTCGTAGCTGGGCGGGCTGATGCCCACCTGGTACTGGTCGGCCGGCCAGAAGCGCGAGGAGTCGGGCGTCAGCATCTCGTCCATCACGATCAGCTGGCCGTTCTCGTCGAGGCCGAACTCCAGCTTGGTGTCGGCGATCAGGATGCCGCGCTCGGCCGCGAACGCCGCCGCGAAGCGATAGATCTTCAGCGTTGCCGCGCGCACGGCTTCGGCCAGCTCGCCGCCGATCAGCTCGACCACGCGGTCGAAGCCGATGTTCTCGTCGTGGTCGCCCACCGCGGCCTTGGTCGAAGGCGTGAAAATCGGCTCCGGCAGCACCTCGGCCTGGCGCAGGCCGGCGGGCAGGGCGATGCCGCAGACCGCCCCCGTGCGCTGGTAGTCCTTCCAGCCCGAGCCGATCAGGTAGCCGCGGGCGATGGCTTCCACCGGCAGCGCCTTCAGCTTCTTCGCGACCACGCTGCGCTTGGCGTACAGGGCGAGGTCGGTGCCGGCCGGCAGCACGCTGGCCAGCGGCGTCGACGACAGATGGTTCGGCTGCAAGGCTGCGGTCTGCGCGAACCAGAAGTTCGACATCTGGCAGAGGATCTCGCCCTTGCCCGGGATCGGATCGGGCAGCACCACGTCGAAGGCCGAAAGGCGGTCGCTGGCGACGATCAGCAGCTCCTTGTTTGGCAGGCCGTAGACATCGCGCACCTTGCCCCGGTGAAGCAGCGGCAGGTCGAGGTCGGACTGGTGCAGGGTCGTGGTCACGGCAAAGGCCCGGGCTGGCGGAGAGCGCGACAGTTTAGCGGTGCGCGCGCGGGGCTCCCAGCGCGCGACGCGCCCCACATGCGGGGCTGTACCGTCCGCTACCCTTGCGCGCATGACTGACCGTCGCCTCACCCGTCCCCAAGGCTCGCCGCCGCGGCTTACCGTCCGCAGCGTGTTCGCCGAACTCGCCGACGAACTGTTCAGCCTCGACCGCGGCCTGCCCTACACCGTGTTTTGCACGCTGCGTTCGCCCGGGGCGACGGCGCGGCGCTACGTCGAGCAGCGCGATCCGCGGCTGACGCGACCGTTCCGGCTGGCTCTGGTCGTTCTGGCGGTCTGTGCGCTGGTCCTGCATTCCGGCGGCCAGAGCGAGCAGTTCCTCGCGGGGTTGGCCGACGGCCTGCGGGGCGGAAGCGGCAGCGGCGGAAGGGACGGCCTCGTCGCAGCGATGTCCACCCTGTTCGCACGCTTCGACCTGATGCTGGTGGCGTGCTGGGTGCCGGCTGTGGCGCTCGCCTTCATGACCGCACCGATCCAGCCACCGCCCAACTTTGCCGAGGCGACGGCCTTTTCGCTGTATGTGCTGGCGGGTCTGCTGCCGCTGCAGCTGGCCCTGCTACTGGGCTTGCCCGCGCTCGGCCTGCAGCCGCTCTGGGGTCTGCTGGCCCTGCCCTTGCCGTGGCTGGGATGGGCGGTACGCGGCTACCTGTCGCCCGCCGGAGTTGGCATCGCGAGCGTGCTGCGCATCGCCCTGCTGGCGATGGTCGCCTTGCTGCTGCTGATGCTGCTGCTCGCCTTGGCGTGGGCGGCCGGCTACGCCGTGCTGGCCCGATGGCAGTGACAGGCGGTGCCGACCTCGCGCCGACAGCGCGCCGGTAGAATGCGCGGCCATGAACGTACGCGCCCTGATGCTGGCCCCGCTGCTGGGCCTTGGACTCTCAGCCTGCAGCCCCGGCGCGCCGGCGGGTGATGCGCCGATCGAACGCCCGGCCCAGCTCGGCATGTGCGCCAGCTGCCACGGCGTCGACGGCATCGCGCTGGCGCCCGGCAACCCGCACCTGGCCGGTCAGGACGAGGCCTACCTGCGCCAGTCCCTGCAGAAGTACAAGAGCGGCGAGCGCCGTCACCCGCCCATGCAGGCGGTGGTGGGCGCGCTGCAGGACGCCGACCTCGACGCCCTGGCCCGCTGGTACGCCAGCCAGCCGCGGCAGGGCCAGCGCGCTGCGGCGGCTGAAGCCGCGGCCGCCAACAGCGGCGCCAACTAGCCCATGCGCTACGCCGGCCGACTGCTGGGTTTTTCCTTCGGCTGGATCCTGCTGCGTCATCCGGCCGGTGCGGTGCTCGGATTCCTGATCGGCTGGGGCTTCGACGGCGGTTGGCTGGCCCTGCGTTCGCCGCGCCCCGCCCGCGGCGAAGACCCCTACGCGGTGCTGGAAGTCGCGCCCGAGGCCTCGATGGACGAGATCGACCGCGCCTACCGCCGCGCGATGTCGCGCCACCATCCCGATCGCGTCGCCAACGAATCGGCCGCCGTGCGTCGCCGCGCCGAGGCCCGCGCGCGCGCCATCAATGCCGCCTACGACCGCATCCGCGCCGAGCGCGAAGGCTGAGGCAGCGCTTAAGAATTCAGTGTTGCCGCGCGCCAAGGAGGGCGCGCACGCGGATCGAGCACGCGATGCTTGATCCGGCGCAAGCGAGTCCGGACAGGTGCCGGACTCGCGACCACGGATCAAGGTCAGGATGGACTTGACCCGTGTTGCCCAGAGTCCTGCGAGTGCCGAACCCCGACCCCCCGCCGTCCCGAGGCCGCCATGTCCAAAGCCCTGATCGCACCCTCCATCCTCTCCGCCGACTTCGCCCGCCTCGGCGAAGAGGTGCGCGACGTGCTCGCAGCCGGCGCCGACTGGGTCCATTTCGACGTGATGGACAACCACTACGTGCCCAATCTGACCGTGGGTCCGCTGGTCTGCGAGGCCTTGCGCAAGCACGGCATCACTGCGCCGATCGACGTGCACCTGATGGTCAAGCCGGTGGATCGCATCATTCCCGACTTCGCCAAGGCGGGCGCCAGCCTGATCAGCTTCCACCCCGAGGCCAGCGAGCACATCGACCGCAGCCTGCAGCTGATCCGTGACTCCGGCTGCAAGGCCGGCCTGGTCTTCAATCCGGCCACGCCGCTGCACCACCTCGACTACGTGATGGACCGCATCGATCTGATCCTGATCATGTCGGTCAACCCGGGCTTCGGCGGCCAGAGCTTCCTGCCGTCCGTGCTGCCGAAGATCCGCGAAGCGCGCGAGCGCATCCGCGCCTCGGGCCGCGACATCCGCCTGGAGGTCGACGGCGGCGTCAAGGTCGACAACATCGCCGAGATCGCCGCCGCCGGCGCCGACACCTTCGTCGCCGGCTCGGCGATCTTCAACGCGCCGGATTACGCCAAGGTAATCGCCGAGATGCGCGCCGAGGTGGCGAAGAGCCGGGATTAGGACAAGAGCCGGGATTGGGGATTGGGGATTGGGGATTCGGGATTCGCAGAGCTTACGCAAGCCCGCTTTCAAGCCCCTCTCCCCTTGTGGGAGAGGGGCTCAGGAGCGGACCTGCCGAAGCTCCACCAATCCCGAATCCCGAATCCCGAATCCCCAATCCCCGCCTCAAACCACCGCCGCCCCGATCACCCGCCACAGCCAGAGCTGCACCGACAGCAACAGCAGGGCGAAGGTGAACAGGGTGAACATCAGCCGGCGCCACAGCCCGAAGCGGGTGCGGGTCCAGGCGGGCATCAGCATCAGCAGCATCGTCAGCGCTGCGGCCACGACGGCCCACCCCGCCCAGTGCGTCCACAGCATCGACGGCAGCGGATAGCGGCCGGGCAGGTCGGCGGCACCCGCCTGCTGCAGGGTGATGGCTACCGCCACGAAGCCGCCGATCAGCGCCAGCACGCACAGCGCCGACAGCACCGACACGCCGCCGACCAGCGCATCGGTGGGACCGCCGTAGCGGCGGCGGCCCAACCGCCAGACCACGCCGCCCAGCGTCGAGATGGCCAGCAGCAGGCTCGCGCCCAGCGCTGCGAACAGCCACTGCGGTGAGTTCAAACCGTCGACGCGCTCAAAGCTGTGCACGCCGCTGCCGTCGGCAAACGCGGCCACGCGGCCGTCGGCACCGCGAATCAGAGCCAGCCGCTGGCCGAAGGCCGACTCGAACAGGTCCTCGCCAATGCGCCGGTACTCGCCGCTGCGCGGGCCGGCCTCAAGCGCCAGGGTCTCGCTGTTGATCGCACGCAGGCTCACGCCGTCGAAGGCACCGAAGATCGCGGCGAAGCTGCTGAACACCCGCCGGTTGGACAGATAGTCGCCCTCGGCCTCGGCCAGCGCGCCGGGCTCGCCGCGTTCCGCCGCGAGTGGCGCTGCAGCGGACAAAGCCTGCAGGCGCTCGATGATCTGCTCGGGCAGGCGCTGCACCAGGTTGCGACTGGCGCCGCTGCTCTGGCTGACGAACACGCCGAGCCCCAGTTCGGGCACCAGCACGAGGTGGCTGAGGTAGCTCTCGGTGGCGCCGCCGTGGCCCGTCAGCAGCAGGCCGCGGAACGGCGTCTGGATGAAGCCGTGGCTGACGTCCGCGGCCTCCGCGCGGTCGCTGTAGGGTCGCGTCCAGATCAGCGCATGCGTGTCCGCGGACAGCAGCCGGCGGCCATCGAGTTCGCCGTGGCCCAGATGGAAGCGCATCCAGCGCGCCATGTCGGCGGCCGTGGTCGAGATACCGCCGGCGGGCCAGTAGGCGCCGAGCTGCATCTCCGCCTGTTTGCGCAGAACCCCGGCGTCGTCGGCATAGCCCTGCGCCAGCCGTGCGCGGTTGGCCGCGTCCATCCGCGACGGCCCATCCCAGACGGTGTCGCGCATGCCGAGCGGCTCCAGCAGCTCGCGGCGCAGGAAGCTGCCGTAGTCCTCGCCGGCGATGTCGGCCACCACCTGCGCGGCCAGCGCCGAGCCCCAGTTGGAGTAGGAGGTGCGCGTGCCTGGTGGGTAGATGCGTGCGGGCTGCTGCTCGGCCAGCAGCTGGGCCAAGGGCCGTGCGTCCGCATCGCCCACCGCGAACACCTGGAAGCTGTCCTCGAAGCCGGCGCGGTGGCTCATCAGCTGGCGCATCGTCACCGGCGCATCGAAGGCCGGTGCCACCTTGACCGCCTTCAGATAGCTGTTGACGTCGGCATCGAGGTCGAGCCGGCCGCGATCGACCAGCAGCAGGGCCGCGGTCCAGATGAAGGTCTTGGACACCGAGCCGATGCGGAACAGGGTCTGCTGTGGATCGACCGGCGTGCGCGCGGCGAGGTCGGCGTGGCCATAGCCGCGCAGCAGGGTCGGCGCATCCGCGCGCACCAGCGCGAGCGTGACTCCGGGCAGCAGGTGCTCGCGGCGCTGGGCTTCCACCAGGCCGTCGAGGTACTCGGCCAGCGGATCGGCAGGCGCGGGCGCCGGCGGACCGCTCGCGATGGCGTCGGTGAGGGCGTCCGCGCGCGCGCTGGGCAGTGCCTCGGGGTCGAGCACCGCAGCCTCGACCGGGGAGGAGGCTGGCGTGGCGGCGTCCTGCGCCAGCAGTGGCGTGGCCCAAGCAAACAGCAGGCAGAGCAACAGTCTCGGCATCGCGAGGTTTCCGGTCGGGGCCGCGACAACGGTAGCAGCTTGCTCCCGCCGCGCGCAGGTGCCGCCGCGTCGACTGGCGCGCAGGCCGCGACCGCGCGCGCTGCCCGATCGACCCCGGCGGGGCTGCGTCTTCGCAGCCTCAGGGCACGCCTTCGAAACCATCGGCGAACAGCGGCGGCTGCCATTCGTAGGCGCCGATGTCGGCGGCGCTGCCGGCGATGCGAGGCAGGTTCGCAAGATCCACTTCGGGCAGCAGGGCGGAGCTCTGTCCGGCGTCGATCAGCGCGGAGTCAGAGCGCAGGCGGAAGTCGCCGTTCGCCGCATCCAGGAAGCCGGTCGCCGCGCCGGGGGACAGGTTGTTGCCGCTGCTCTGCGGCGTGCCGATCAGGTTGTCCCAGCGGCTGTGGCGCAGGCTGCCGGTGTTGATCGCGAACTCGATGTCCGCCCCCTCGTTGAGCGCGTGCACGCTGTTGGACACCTCGAACTGGACCGGCCCGCCAAAGCCCCCACCGAGGCGCAGCGAGCGGCAGCTGCCGCCGTCGCAGCGCCCGCGAACGAAGGTATTGCCCAGGGCCAGCAGGCGCGGCTGGCTGGCCAGCGCGGGTTCGTTGTTGACCACCAGCGATGCGCCGCACACGCCCGCATTGCAGCGGTTGTCATCGAACAGGCTGTTGACGAGCTGCAGCACGCCGCCATCGGTGGAGGCGCTCAGGGCGCCGACGCTGCCGCCAGCGTTGCCGCGGAAGACCATGCGCTCGATCCGCACGTTGCCCAGGAAGCCGCCGATCGCTCCCAACTGGGCGCCGCCGACATCGCCGCTGCTGCCGTTGACGATGCTCAGGTTGCGCAGCGTCAGTGCGCCCGTGCTGCCAGCATTGCCGAGCAGCTGGAGGACGCTGCGCGCACCCTCGCCATCGAGCCGGGTGCTGGCGGGCGTGTCGAAGCGGAGGTTGCAGCTGCCGGCGGTGATGCCGAACCAGCCGCCCTCCAGGGTCAGGGCGCGGTTCTGGCTGCTGAAATAGCTGAAGGCGACAGGTCCCGCTGCGCGCGTGTAGGTGCCCGATCGCAGCCGGATGACATCGTCCTCGCCGTTGCTGGCTGCGGTGTTGAGTGCGGCCTGCAGCTGTTCGCCGCTGCCGACGCAGAAGGTCGCGGCGGCCGCTGTATCGAATGCGAACGGCGCCAGCGCGATCAGCAGCGGCGCGAGCTTGAGCAAGATGGCCTGCATGTTGGACTCCCGTGGGCGGTGTGCCAGGGGAATGCGCGCTCGCGGCGGAAGCGAACGCCCGCGGGCCACGGTGCCCTGCAGCATGTCTCGCCGCGCCGTGGCTGCTAGGCTCCGGCCCCTCTTGCGGGGGGAGAACTCCGATGAAACTGCTGTTGAAGCTGCTCGCCGGCCTGGTGCTGGTCCTCTGCGCCCTGGTGGCGGCGGGCTTTGCGCTGCCATCCACGTTCAAGCTCGAACGCGCGGTGCAGATCGAGGCGCCGGCGGCCGAGGTGTTCGCGCTGATCGCCTCGCCGCGCGAGTGGAAGCGCTGGTCGGCCTGGAACATGCGCGATCCCGCCATGCGGATCGAATACACCGGCCCGGAATTGGGCCTCGGCGCGGGCTGGTCGTGGCAGAGCGCCACCGAGGGCAATGGCGCAATGGAGTTCACCGCCGCGGTGCCGGGCGAACGCCTCGACTACGCGCTGCGCTTTCCGGAGTTCGGCATGGAGTCGAAGGGCGTGCTGCGCATCGAGCCGGCCGGCAGCGGCGTGCGCGTCTCCTGGTCGAACGAGGGCGACATGGGCGGCAACCCGATCAACCGCTGGTTCGGGCTGTTCATGGACGACCTGGTCGGGCCCGACTTCGAGGCCGGCCTCGCCAACTTGAAGCGGATCGCCGAGGGCGGGTAAGCAGCGCTTCCAGCGGGCGCCGAGCGCTCGGCAGGCTGCCGCATCGCCTGCGACTTGCACGGACTCGCCCGCGCGCTGCAGTGCCGCGCACCGAGCGTCTGGCGGGCCCTGCGTCGTCGATCAGCGTGCCGCCCGCCCGCCGCGTTTCGCGCCTCAGGCGGGCGCCAGCAGCCGCGCCGCCAGCCCGCTGACGCGCTGGGTCGGGCGCGACAGCGCGGTGTGCAGGGCGGCCTCGGTGCACCACAGCGACAGCGCGCGCCGCGCACGCGTCGCACCGGTGTAGAGCAGGGCGCGGCCGAGGATCGGGTGCTCCGGATCGGGCGGCAGCAGCAGGGCGACCTCGCCGTACTCGCTGCCCTGGCTCTTGTGCACGCTGAGCGCGAAGCCGCCGCCGTGCAGGGGCAGGGCGCCCGGCGCCAGCCCACGCAGGCCCGTGCCCTCGGCGCCGCGCGCCTCGAACCACACCCGCAGGCTGCCGTCCGCGCCACGCAGGCACAGCCCGATGTCGCCATTGAACAGGCCGGCCGCATAGTCGTTCTGCAGCACGATGACCGCACGCCCCGGATACCAGGCCTGGCCCTCGGGCAGGCCAAGCCGACGCTTCAAGGCGATATCGATGGCCGTATCGCAGGCCAGCGCGCCGAAGGGCCCCTGGCGCAGCGCGCAGAGCAGCTGGACTTCGCGAAGGGCGGCGTGGGCGCGGGTGATCGCCTGCGTCTTCGCGGCTTCATCCACCGGCAGCGACGCGAACACGTCGCCTGCCTCCAGCGCCGCGTGCAGGCGCTGCGCATGCTCGCTCAAGGCCAAGGACAGGCGACGCGCATCGCCGACCGCGCGCAGCGCGAAGGCGGCACCCGCCTGCGCCGCGGCTGCCGCGAAGCCAGCGGCATCGCCCTCCGCGATCGCCGCGTTCAGCGGCTGCAGCGCGGCCTCGGCGCGGAAGCTGTGCTGCAGCCGGACCAGATCGCCGCGCGGATCGCGCTGCAGCGCCTCGACCAGATCACGCAGCACCGAGCCGGTGCCCACCGAGGCCAACTGCTCGGCGTCGCCGACCAGCAGCACCGCGGCCGCATCGGGCAGGGCCTCGAAGCTGGCGCGCAGCAGGGCCAGATCGACCATCGAGGCTTCGTCGATCACCAGCAGATCCAGCGGCAGCCTGCGCCCCGAATGCCAGGCGTGCCCGCGCGCCGCCCCGCGGCTGCCGAGCAGGCGATGCAGGGTGCCGGCCTCGGCGGCGAGCACATGATCGAGCGCGGGTGCCCAGTCGGCATCGAAACCAACAACAGGCTCCGCATCCGCCGACGCGCCGTCTGCCGCGCGGGCACCATTTCGCAGCGCGCCGGCACGCAGCTGAGCCGCCCCGCTCTGCAGGCTCTCGGCCAGTCGCTGCGCGGCTTTGCCGGTCGGTGCGGCCAGCCGCAAGCGCGGCAGCGCGCCGAAGCGCCGCTGGTGCGCGCGCAGGCGCAGCAGCAGCATGCGCAACACGGTGGTGGTCTTGCCCGTGCCCGGCCCGCCGGTCAGCACGAACAGCCGTCGATCCAGGAAGCCCGCCACCGCCGCGCGCTGCGCTTGCACCGCAGCGCTGCGATCGCCGCCGAAGAGCTGATCGATCCAGGCCTCAAGCGTTCCGGCGCTCACGCCAGTGGCCGCGTCGCCGCCGGCACCGCCCTCGCCCTCGGCATCGCCTAGGGTGGGCCCTGGCCCACCATCGCCCGAGCCCCTCGCCATAGCGATGCTCGTGCCGCTCGACCCCGCCCCGGTCCCCGGGCAGGCCGTCGTCTCGACATCCCATAGGGTGGGCCCTGGCCCACCGAAGCTGGACAGCGTCTCGGTCCCGATTCCCGACCCCGCGGAATCCCCGCGCCGCGCCCGCAGCATCCCCGCCAGCGCCTGCTCATGCGCAAAGCTGCGCCGCAGGTAGAACTGCACGCCGTCCAGCACGAAGGCCCAGCCGGGCGCGGCCATGGTCGCGTCGGATTCGTCTGCGGCTGCCATCCGCCCGGCCTGCGCCACGCTCGCCACCAGCGGCTCGCGTGCCAGCTGCGCCAGCGCGTCCTCGTCCAGCGGCGCGAGGAAGCGGCCGCTGCCTTCGCCGGTCAGCACCAGCACGCTGTCGCCTTCGCCCTCGGCGCGGCTGGCCGCGGCGGCCACGCGCGCCAGCAGGGTCGAGCCGCCGTGCGCCAGCACCCAGCGCGCCACCGCGCGGTCGATGGCGCGCAGCTCGCCGTCCTCGCCGCCGAAGCCTTCGCCCAGCCGGCGACGGAAATCGAAGCGCCCGGTCTCGTCGAAGGCTGCGCTCATGCCGCCACTCCCGCGCTCCACGCGCCTGCCAAAGCCGCCTGTGCATCCTCGATCAGGGCCGACGCGAAGCGCTGCCGCCACACGCCCGCGCCCGGCGCCAACCCCGCCGCGCGCAGGAACAGATAGACGCACTCGCCGAGCTGCCGTTCGCGTGAATACGCGGGGCCCAGGCGCTGCTGCAGGTAGCGGTCCAGCGCCAGGGTGTAGAGCAGGGCCTGGAAGCGGTATTGGCTGTGGTCCATGGCCTCCGCGAGACGCTCGCCGGCGTAGTCGGACACGCGCTCGCCCAGCCAGTTGCCCTTGTAGTCGAGCACGTGGAAGCGGCCATCCACGCGGAACACCAGGTCGATCTTGCCGTTCATCAGGCCCGCCACCCGTCGCGAGGACGCCGGCACCAGATGGGGTTCGCCGTGACGCGCGCAGGCCGCAGCCAGATCGGCCAGGGCGATCTCGGGCAGGGCGAAGTCGAAGCCCAGCTCGGCGCGCTGGTCCCGCGCCGGCACCGCGCCCAGCGCGAGCTCGGGCGCGTGCTCCAGCCCCAGCGGTGTGGCGAGTGCCGCATCCAGCCGCTGCGCCAGGCGTTCGCTGAAATGCGCCAGCCCGAGCGGCTCGAAGTCACGCGCGCGCAGGCCCGCGGCGGCCAGCATGGCCTGCATGTGATCCCGCTGCTGCAGCAGCGGCGTGCCGATCACGCGCAGCTCCAGCAGGCTGTGCAGGGCGTTGCCGAAGCCGGCACCGCGCAGGCCGCCCAGCGCCAGCAGTTCGGGGTGCGGCGGTTCGCCGGGATCGCGCTCAGAGCCGACGGCTTCGACGGGCAGGCTCTCGTCCTGCGCCGGCGCTTCCGCATCCAGCAGGGCCTCGCTCTGCGCGCGGCCGGCGCGGCTCAGCGAGGTGAAGCTGTGCTTGGCCTCGGGCGCGCGCGCGGGCAGCGGCCGCAGCGGGCGCGCGCGGCGCGGTGCCTCGATGTGCTCCGCCTCCGCGTAGTGCGTGGTGCTCGCCTTGGGCCAGCACGCCTGCAGGCCGATGTGTTCGAGCGCCGGCGACTCGCCGTTCTTCAGCGCCGCCAGCAGTTCGGGCCGCGCTTCGAACAGGCGCTGCAGCAGCACGTCCAGCGGTGCGGCGTCCACGCCCTCGTGGGCGAGGATCTTCCAATCCGGGCGTCGCCGCCGTCCCGGATCCAGCGCATACACATGGCAGGCGTGCACCGCGCGGGTCAGGGCGACGTAGAGCAGGCGGAAGCGCTCGTCCTGCAGATCGGTCTGCTGCTGCGCTTTGGCCTCGTCGCCATAGCTCAACCGCGGCCTTGCGCTGTGCGCATCGCTGCACCGCCAGGGCGCGAAGTCGCGGCCCGCGCCATTGGCCCACATCAGCGGCAGGAACACGATCGGAAACTCCAGACCCTTGCTGGCGTGCAGGGTGAGCAGGCGCAGCCGCGGCTGCTGCGACTCGATGCGCAGCTGGCGCTCATCGGCCGCGGCCTCGTCGATGGCCGCGCCCTCGCGCTGGTGCTGCAGCCAGGCCAGCAGCTCCTCGGGGCCGCCCAGGTCTTCGCTCGCGTCCTGCAGCAGCTCGCCGAGATGGCGCAGGTCGGTGAGCAGGCGCTCTCCGCGCCGGGTCGACAGCGCGCGTTGGGCGATCTCGTCCAGCAGGGCCTCGATCAGGCCGGCGACGCCGCGTTCGAGCAGCACCGCATGCAGGGCGCGGAAGCGCAGCGCCACCTGCTGCAGGCCCTCGGGCTCGTCCTGCCAGCGGCGGATCTCGGCGAAGCGCGCGCCCCACAGCCGAGTCGCCGCGGCCGCGCGCAGGGCGCCGGCATCGCCCGGATGCACCACGCCGTGCAGCAGCACCTGCAGCTCGCGCGCGGTGTCGCCGGCCAGCACGCTGTCGCGGCTGGTCGCCACGCAGGGCACGCCGCGCGCTTCCAGCAGGCTGCGCAGGCGCGCGATATCAGCCGCGCGCGGCAGCAGCACGGCGATGTCGGACGGCGCCACGCGGCGGCCGTCCAGCGTCTGCGCAGAGTCGTTCAGCAGCTCGACGATCTGGCTGGCGCAGGCGCGCAGCGCGGCGTGTCGGCGCGCGTCCTGGCCGCCGGCGACATCGGCCTGGAAGTGCAGCACCAGCGCGGAAGCCGGCGCGGCATCGGCAACGCGATACGGCTTGGCATCGGCGCGGCCCGCGGCCTGCACGGGCAGGTAGCGGATGTCGTGTTCGCCATCGGCCGACAGCACCTCGCCGCCCAGCGCGAACAGCGCATTGCAGCCGGCGACCAGCGCGGTCGACGAGCGCTGGTTCACCGCGAGGTTCAGATGCTCGTCGACCTGCTCGGCGGCGCGACGGTAGGCGTGGATGTCGCCGCCTCGGAAGCGGTAGATCGCCTGCTTGGGGTCACCGATCATCACCAGCCGCCCGCGCTCGCGGCCCGCAGCATCGCGGTACAGGCGATCGAGGATGCCGAACTGCAGGGCGTCGGTGTCCTGGAACTCGTCGACCAGGGCCACCGGCCATTGCGCGAACAGGGTGTCGGCCAGCGGCCGCGCGCCGTGATTGCCTGCCGCCTGCGCTTCGCGCGCGAGTGCCGCCTCGACGCTCTCCAGCAGGCTGTCGAAGCTCTGCTGCCGGCGCAGGCGCAGCAGTGCCTCCAGACGCGCGCGCCCGGCTTCAGCCAGCGCATGCAGGAAGGCCTGCGGCGCCGCGTGCATGCGCGCCAGCACCGGCGCGCACAGGCCGGCGGCGAATTCCGTGGCAGCGAGCAGTTCGGCATCCGTCTTGCCGAGCTTGCTGACAGCGGTGAGCGCGCGCGCATTCGCGAGCCCCTCGATCTCGTCCGCGCTGAGGCACTGCCAGGCGGGAAGGCCCTGCGCGTTGCGCGCGGGGTCCAGCGCCTGCGCCAGCGCGGCCAGTGCGCGCCGCAGCTTCGAGACCTTGTTGAACAGCGCGTCGTTGTCGACCACCGCCTGCAGCTGGGCTGCGCGCGCGGCGTCCGGCTGCGCCAGTCGTGCCGTCTCTGCGTCCTCGTCCGGCAGGGCTGGCGCCTCGACTTCGATGCCGGCCATCAGCGCCGCTTTCAGCAGGCCGCGCAGCTGGGCCAGCGACAGCGGCTTTCCGGTCAGCTGCTGCAGCCGGTACAACGGCTCGTCCTCCGAGCCCTGCTGCATTCGACGCCACAGATCCGCGCTGATCTCGTCGAGCAGGCTGTCGGTGGACACCAGCTCGGCGGCGCGGAAGTCCGCGCCGGCTTCGATCGGCTGCTCGGCCAGGATGCGCCGACACAGGCCGTGCAGGGTGCTGACCGGCGCGTGCTCCAGCTCAGCCAGGGCCAGCCGCAGCGCCTGCAGGTCGCGCGCGGCGGTGCCGGGCGTGCGCCAGCGCGCGTGCAGCCAGTCGAGGGCGGCGTCCGTTGCCGAAGCCTCGGCCTCCGTGCCTTCGCTGGAGCGCGCCTCATGCGCGGCAGACGCCGCCTGCGCCTCGGCCCACAGCAGCCGCCGCCGCAGCCGCTCGCGCAGTTCCTGCGCTGCGGCTTCGGTGAAGGTGGTAACCACGATCGCGCGCGGCGACAGGCCCTGCTCCAGCAGCAGGCGCAGGTAGAGCACGGCGATGGTCCAGGTCTTGCCGGTGCCGGCGCTGGCCTCGATCAGGCTGCGCCCACCGGCGCCCAGGGGCAGGGTCATCCAGTCGTGATGCATCGGCGCAGGGTGGCACAGGGCAGGGCGCTTGGGCAGCTGCTGCGCTCGCGTTCCCGCGTGTGCGAATGCAGGCCCCGCAGCACCCCGCCTCAGGGGCCGACGTGGAGCGCTATTCCGACGACCACTCCGGCCAGACCTGCTGCAGCGGGTCGAACTCCAGCACCTCCATGCGCTCGCCGCGCCAGCCGAAGCCGGTCACCGCGAGCACGCCTTCCTGCATCGGGTCGAGGCCGAAGGCGTCTTCGATGTCGCCCTCGTTGACGGCGGCAGTGATGAAGGCGCCCAGGCCCAACTCGGTGGCCACCAGGTACTGCATCTGCGAGAGGTGGCCGGAGTCGAGAATGACCGCGCGGTAGGCCTTGGCGTGGTTGCGGTACTTCCAGTAGTTGCGACGAAATCGCGCCGCCAGGATCACCTGCACATGTGCATCGACAAACCAGGGCTGGTGGGCCACGAACAGGCTGGCGCAGCTTGCGGCTTCTTCGTCACTCAAGGGCTGCAGCGGCTCCAGGGCGTGGGTGTCAGGGCGATAGTGGTAGAGGCCGGTCGCCAGCCCCTCGACATGGCGCACCAGCAGATAGGCCTCCACCGGGTGCAGGCCGCCGGCCGAGGGGCTGTTCTTCTTCAGCACCGGCACGCCAGACACCACGCTGCGGCCCTGCGCGCCGTAGACGCGATGCAGCACTGTGGCGAGCGCCTCCAGCGGCAGCCGGCGCGAGGCATCGAAGTTGCGGCAGGTGGCGCGCAGGGGACTGTTGGGCAGCACGTTGGCTGCCGGGGCAGGCAGGGCCTGTGCGGCCTCCGCGCTGGTGCGTGCGCGTGAGACCTCGGGCGGCGTGCCCAGGCGCTCCAGGATCTCCTGGTCGCTATTGCCCAGCGCGCCCGAGCTGCGTGCTTCTTCGCTGTTGACACCGCGCCAGCGCAGGTGTCGATGCATCACCGCCGCCAAGCCGCGCCAGTGGCCGCTGCGCACTGCGGCGTCGGCGCGCAGCGGGGCATCGGCCTCGGTGGACTCGTCCGCGGCCAGCAGCAGTCGCTGCGCGACCAGGCTGTCGATCAGTGCGGCGCCAAAACGTTCGGCAAGTGCCGCGTGCTCCACCGCGTCTTCGCTGGAGATGTCGCCCAGCGCCGCGAGCTGCTCGGCGCTCAGCTCGATCTCGTCGTCGATATGGGCGGCCAGCGCGATCCATCGCCGCGTGCTGCGCAGGCGAGGCTGGCCCATCAGCAGCGCCTCCAGGTCGAGTTCGCGAACCTCGCGGGGTTCGATCAGCAGGGCATGACAACGGCGTAGGCGCATGGGGTTCATTCGCAGAACGTGGGAGGGGAATGGTAGCGGTGCGCCGCTTCGTTCGGGTGGGCTGCTGAAGTGCAAGCGCGCGGAACGCGCCCGGGTTGCGCACTGCGACGCGCCGGCGCGCATCTCGCGAATCTGCAGCGCCCGCGAGGTTTGCTGCCAGCGCGGCCATGCCGCGCAGGCAGCGCGTGCCACCGCAGTGCCCGCGCCCCCTCGCAGCGCAAGCCCTCAGGGCGAAACGAGCGCGGGTGCCAGGCTGGCGCGCGCGTCTTCGAAGCGCGGCGCTTCGGCGGTGTCGGCCAGCCGGTAGGTCACCGTCTCGCGCGTGCCGCCGACCGCACGGAAGCGGTGGACGCGTTCATCGACGTGCACCACCTCGGCGCAGAAGGCATCGCCTGCCACATGCGGCGCATGCTCGCTGGAGGCAGTGATCTCGACACAGGTCACCACGCCTTCGACGGTGTAGCGCCCTTCGGACCAGAAGCGGTTCAAGCCATCCGGTGTCTGCCCCCAGACCTGCAGCCCGCCATCCGCGGTGACTTCTTCCCAGGCCCAGCAGCTGCGGCCCTCGTCGCGCGAGAAGCACCACAGCCCCGCAAGGGCTTCGGCAAGCGCGGCGTCGCGCGGCGGGGCCGCCGCCCCGGACGCCAGGGCCGTGGAGAGCAGCGCGGAAAGCAGGGTTGGGTCGGACATGGGCAGGTCACCGGAGCGGGGGGCGTGGGCGGCGATGATACGAAAGAGGGTGCTTCAGGCTCGATGCGTTTCGACTACACTCCGGCAGCCACAACCACAGGGGGTTCACATGTCCGCATCGCTTCCGCAAGAAGCCGGCCTCAGCCTGCTCAAGCGCCTCGCCAGTGACGACGCCTTCCGCGCCCGCTTCGAGAAGAATCCACAGGCCGCACTGGAAGAAGTGGGCGTGCCGCAGGGCGTGATCGCTGAGCTCAAGCCTGACTGTATTGAGCCGAGGGTCTTGGCTGATAAGGGGGTGTTTGAGGCGCTGGTCGCTGACGCCGCAGCCGATTCATTCACTGCGGCTATGGGCATGGTTGTCCCAACTATTCAGACTCGGTAACTTCGGTGGGCTGCCTGGCTTAGATCGGGCAGCCTCGAAGTGAGATTCTAAATTGCGAGTGGTGCCAACGCCCGCATTAGGAGCTGATTTTGGCTCAGCTGACTTCTGCTCCACTCAGTTAATTCTCGGGATTTTTCGCGTCCACGCTGGTAAATGCTGGAAGGTCACTGCTGGTCTTGCAGCTGGCTTTTGATTGTGAGCAATCTCTCGCGTCCGCGAGCATCCATGCGCGCAATATCAACCGAGGACTCGTACTCCCTAAGGTGCCTCTCTGATTCGCGTCGGTCGCCCTTTTTGAGAGTGAGTTCTGCGAGAATTAGCAGGGCGTGTGTGGACCAAAATGCGTTGTACGGCACCAGAGCCTGAAGTGCTTCTGGTTCGGAGTATGCCTTGCCGCGGTTTTCACTAAGCCATCTTGCTTCGCTAAGCGCTTCCTCCGTGTTCCCTGCCTGCAGGTGCGCGAGCATCAGTTCAACTCGCACTGCAAACACGGCGTTCTCGCCGACGATTTGATCAAGAAGGCTAGCGGCTTCAGTTGTCTTCCCTTCAAGTCGCAAGACGCGAGCTCTTGAAAGTATCCTGGTCTGATCAAGTATCGAAATGTCCGCGGAAGTTTGACTTTGGGCGTCTTCGGTTTGTTCCCGCGGCTCGGTGGACCTAACGGTGGCCCAAGACTCCAAAGACTGGGTAAGAGATTCAAGCCAGCCAGTATGGCGCCCGTCCTTTTTTGACTCCTCATCAGAGGAGATAGTGGCGGAGTGCGGCAACGGCGTGTGAGGATTGCCAGTTTCATTGGCCGACATCAACGATGCCTCGGCCAACGCCAAGAAGCGCCAGGGGACTCCCGCAGGATTTTCCAAGCGGGCTCTAGTCTCCGAAAGTGCGAGCACTGCATGTTCAACGTCCCCACGGTCAGCAAGATGGCTTGCAATAGCAAGCCCAAGGCTTCCCTTGCCGATATCGTGATCACTTGAGTTGCCGCGATGAAGAATCTCGCGCGCTTTATCAAAGTCTCGGCCCGCGGCATAAGCCGCGCTGAAAAGACGATTCTCAACCTTGAAGCCGAGCGCCTCGGCACTCTGGAAGAACTCTGCTGCTTCTGGAATTCTGTTTTGTGCGAGCAACAGCGCTCCGAGCACATAGTGCCCAGTGCTCCTGCGCGGATTCTTCTCGTCTATGTTTTTTCGTACGGCTTCGATGGCGCCGGACACATCGTTCATGTAGATCCATCGATACCACGCCAGTCCGCCCCAGCCGACGTAGAAGTCCGGGAACTCGATTGTTAGCATCTGCCACGCGTCAATTGCGCTTCTTGGTGTTCCAGTAAGCGACTCTCGCAAAGCTGCCGCGTGCCGAACTTGCCGATGGGTTAGGCGATTCGAGAAACGAAGAGCATGCTCCAGGTGCATCAGCGTTTGGGGGCTGTCGAGACGATCATTCATGATGATCGCGAGTTCCAGCGAGGCGGCTGCGAATTCCGGATCCAGCGACAGCGCGGCATTCAACAGAGAAATGGCATCCGACACATTTCGCTCAAGAAGGAGTGCTCGTGCGCGTGTGTAAGCACTCAGTGCGTCGAGATTCGGCGTCGTCACCCGTTCCAGCGCGCGCGAGTTTTCGCTTACCTGATCCACGGCTTCACCCAAGCGCCCGCGCAGCTTGCGATTCACCTCGTCCACCAGCGGCAGCACCGCTTCCGCGCCGCGCCCATCGGCGTACTCGGAGTACACCGTTGCCTGGGTATTGGGGTGGATGACTTCGGCCGTGAAGCGCAGCCGCCCTCCCACTTCCGCCAGCGTCGGCAGCACCAGGGCGCGGGCGCCTTCGCGCATCGCGATCTCGGCGCCGATGCTGCGGTCCACCGGGCTGTCGCTGTCGCGCTGCATGCGCTGCAGGGTGTCGCGCACCTGCAGATCGGACAGCACGTTCACATGCCGCGACTGCTCCAGGCCGATGCGGAAAGCCTGCTCCAAGGAATCATCGAAGCGCGGGTCGCCGGTCAGGTTGCGCAGGTCGGCCAGCACCACCCAGTCGCGCTCCGCGAACGCGATCGCCGGCGCGGGTGTGAGGAAATGCCAGGCCGGCAGGGCCACCGCCAGCAGCAGCGCAATCACCTCGAAAGCCAACATCACTGGCCTGCGCCACAGCGGTACTTCGCGATGCGCCTTTCCGCTCCAGGCGGGCGCCTTGAAGGGCGCGATGCCTTCTTCGCCGATCTCGTAGACCGGCACGGCCTCGGCCACGCCCTTGAAGCGGAAGTCGCCGTGCGCTTTCCACTGCACGCGCGACAGTACGGCGCCCAGTTCGCCCTCGGCGCGATGGGCGAGGGTGTAGGCCACACCCGAGAGCAGGATCTGGCCGGGCAGGGCCATGCCCATCAGGCGCGCCGCCACCGGCTTGGCCAGGCCCTCGACCTCGGTGGGTTTGGCCCCCTTGGCGACGTCGGCCAGGTCGTTCTGCCAGGTCATCACCTCGCCGACGTGCACGCCAACGCGGGCCTTCAACTCCACGCCGTGCTCAAGCGAGAACGCGCGCAGGCCGCGCTGGTAGGCCAGCGCGAAGCCCACCGCCTGGATGGGCCTTTCGAACAGGCTCAGGAAACCGTCAGTCTTGTCGATCTCCTGGCCACTGTGCTCACGGATCAGTGCGCGCAGCAGGCGATCGTGGGCGCGGATCAGCTCGGCTGCGCGGCTGTCGCCCAGGCGATCAACGAGGGCCGTGGAGTCGCACAGGTCGGCGATGACCACGCTGCGCAACAGGGCGCGCGCGCTGTCGGCGGCGACGCCTGGTTCGTGTGCTTCGCTGGCCAGCTGGGCATTCACGGTCACGCAGCTCCCTGTCTCGGCGGCCGCATTGCCCGGGCCGCAGCGGCCCAGACGTTCCGATGCGCGGATCCCCAGGCCGCGGTGGCGGCGAGCAGGCTTCGCCTCGCCGTTCAATCCACGGATTGTGCGCCAGTTCGCGCCCGGTCTGCCATTCCCGTCGGGGTGCCCAGCGTTGGGCTGCCAAGCGCGAGGGGGTGAGCTGGATGCCTCCTGCCGGTCCGAGGGGCAGGCTTGGCCGGCAGGTCTGCGGTGTCGATCCGGGCGCTGTCTCCGCGCTCGGCCGGTGATGCCTCAGAGGATGTAGCGGCTGAGGTCCTCGTCCTTCACCAGCGCGCCGAGCTTGGCATCGACTTCCGCCGCGTCGATGCGCAGGGTGTCGCCTTCGCGGTCGGGGGCCTCGAAAGCGATCTGCTCCAGCAGCTTCTCAAGCACCGTGTGCAGGCGGCGGGCGCCGATGTTTTCGCTGCGCGCGTTGACCTCGAAGGCGATCGCGGCCAGGCGCTCGATGCCGTCGTCGGTGAATTCGAGCTTGACGCCCTCGGTGCCTAGCAGTGCCTGGTACTGGCGGGTCAGCGCGGCCTTGGGCTCGGTGAGGATGCGGCGGAAGTCCTCGCGGGTCAGCGCGGTCAGTTCGACGCGGATCGGGAATCGGCCCTGCAGTTCGGGGATCAGGTCCGAGGGCTTGGCCAGATGGAAGGCGCCCGAGGCGATGAACAGGATGTGGTCGGTGCGCACCGTGCCGTACTTGGTGTTGACCATCGAGCCTTCGACCAGCGGCAGCAGGTCGCGCTGCACGCCTTCGCGGCTGACGTCGGCGCCGTAGCCTTCCGAGCGCTTGGCGACCTTGTCGATCTCGTCGATGAAGACGATGCCGTTCTGCTCACAGTTCTCGATGGCCTGCTGGCGGACCTCGTCCTCGTTGACCAGCTTGGCGGCTTCCTCTTCGATCAGCTGCGGCCAGGCGGCGCGGATCTTGACGGTCTTCTTCTGCGACTTCTGGCCGCCGATCTGGTTGAACATCTGCCGGATCTGCTGGCCCATGTCCTCCATGCCCGGCGGGGTCATGATGTCGAGGCCAATGTTCAGCTGGGTCTCGATCTCGATCTCGCGCTCGTCCAGCTTGCCCTCGCGCAGCTGCTTGCGCAGTTTCTGGCGGGTGTCGGAATCGCTGCCGCCCTCATCGGCCATCGGCCAGCCGGAAGGGTCGCGGCGGCGCGGCAGCAGGGCGTCGAGGATGCGCTCCTCGGCGCGGTCCTCGGCCTGGCTGCGCACGCGCGTCTTGGCCTGCTCGCGGTGCAGCTTGACCGCCTGGTCGGCGAGGTCGCGGATGATCTGCTCGACGTCCTTGCCGACGTAGCCGACTTCGGTGAAGCGGGTGGCCTCGACCTTGACGAAGGGCGCGTTGGCGAGTGCGGCCAGCCGGCGCGCGATCTCGGTCTTGCCCACGCCCGTGGGCCCGATCATCAGGATGTTCTTGGGCGTGACTTCATTGCGCAGGCCCTCGTCCAGCTGCATGCGCCGCCAGCGGTTGCGCAGCGCGATCGCGACCGCGCGCTTGGCCGCGTTCTGGCCGACGATGTAGCGGTCGAGTTCCTGGACGATCTCGCGGGGGGTCATGTTCATGGCGCTTCGATCCGTCGTTGCGGTGAGCGTGGAGGCTTTGGGCGGCCGGCTGGAGCGGTGGGGTTGAGAGGGGATTCGGGATTGGGGATTGGGGATTCGCAAAAGCGGGCTGTGGCGAGCCTCTGCCTTGCGCGCTTTCGAATCCCTAATCCCGAATCCCCAATCCCGAGATCCCAATCGAAGCATCGCCCTACAGCTTCTCCAGCACCACGTTGTGGTTGGTGTAAATGCAGATATCCCCCGCGATCTTCAGCGCGCGGGTGGCGACTTCGGCGGGCGGCAGGTCGGTGGATTCGAGCAGGGCGCGGGCGGCGGCCAGGGCGAAGGGGCCGCCGGAGCCGATCGCGATCAGGCCGCCTTCGGGCTCGATGACATCGCCGTTGCCGCTGATGATCAGCGAGGTTTCCTTGTCCGCCACCGCGAGCAGGGCCTCGAGCTTGCCGAGGCGGCGGTCGGTGCGCCAATCCTTGGCCAGTTCCACGGCGGCGCGAATCAGCTGCCCGTGCTTCTCCAGCTTGGCCTCGAAGTGCTCGAACAGGGTGAAGGCATCGGCGGTGGCACCGGCGAAGCCGGCGACCACGCGGCCGTCCGCGATGCGCCGCACCTTGCGCGCATTGGCCTTCATGACCGTGTTGCCGAGGGTGACCTGGCCGTCGCCGGCAACAACGACCTCGCTGCCGCGGCGGACGCTGACGATGGTGGTGGCGTGGAAGCTTTCGCGCATGGCGGCGTAGGGCAGTCGTGGCGGCGCGTGGGCGCCCGGAATGCTCCTAGCTGGGGGCGGGTTCGCGGGCTTGCAAGCGCCCACCGCCGCGGGCGGTGGGTGGATGGCGGTGAATCAGGCCCCGCAGCCACCCTCAAGGCCCGCCGATGCCCGACGCTGTCCCGAATCCCGAATCCCGAATCCCGAATCCCGAATCCCGAATCCCGAATCCCGA
>VFQU01000376.1_pt1 | contig 41727 bp, 41 predicted proteins | sample 3512311 | NCBI WGS metagenome assembly VFQU01 (sample SAMN10412377, study PRJNA504923) | tailings metagenome | isolation source: Relicate 3 Philex TSF3 active mining site | place: Philippines: Tuba, Benguet | collected 2017-08-29
GCGGAATATCGCACCAAGCCCGACAATCTCAACCTTGGCGAGGATGATTGGCTGGATGTGTTCGCCGCCTATGCCCTTACCCGCAATCTGACGCTGACCGCGGCCTATGTCGATTTGGGCAGCATTGCGACTTTCAACGGGCAGCGTGGCGGGTTTGTGTCGGCCCAAGTGGCCTTTTAGGAGCAAATCTGATGGCAAGCGCGATTTGGGCGGCTTCGGCAGCGCTGATATTGCTGCAACAGGCGCCGGCAGAAGGCACCGATTGGGCCGCCGAATTCGGCGTGGCCGAAAAGGTGCGCGATCCGGTAACGGGCGAGTTTCCGGTTGATCCTTACGTGCCGGACAATGCCAATGCGGGGGCAGTGCCTTACGCGGGCGAAGGGCTGGCGCGCGCATTCGGCGGGCGCGCGGGCATTGCCCGCATCGCGGCGCGCACGGTGGAGCTGAGCGAGGCCGATCCGCGCATCGCCGCGATCTTCGCGAGCCACGATATGGTGCGCCTGAAACGCACGCTGGCCGAACAATTCTGCTATCTGCTTGGTGCAGGCTGCGATTACACGGGCCGCGACATGGCGAGTGCGCACCGCGCCATGGGCGTGACCAAGGCGGACATGAACGCGCTCGTCGAAAACCTGCACGCTGCCATGCGCGAGGCAGGCGTGCCGTTTGCCGCGCAGAACCGCCTGCTGGCCAAGCTCGCCCCGATGTCGCGCGAGGTTGTCGAGCGCTAGAGCGGTTTCAAGTGAAATGGAACATTTCACGGCTCGGAAATCGCGGTAACACAAGGTCTAGAAGCCATAGCGCAGGCCCAGCCATACCGTGCGCGGGACGCCCAGATCGATCGATCCGGCCGCATTGCGCGTCACGATTGCGGTATCGGTGAGGTTTTCGCCCCTCAGGATCGCGGCAAAGCCGCTGCGCCCCAGCGGCACCGCAATAAAGGCATCGAGCGTGGTGGCGGGTGCGAGCACATCGGTTTCGAGATCATCTTCGAACTGCGCGGCGACATGGCGCAAAGTCGCCGCCAGCCGCCAGCCCGCCGCCGGTTCCCACGCCAGCGTCGCCGAGCCTGACCAGCGCGGCACTTGCGGCGGGCGGTTGCCGTCCAACTCGAGCGAACGGCCCGCCCCTTCGATCTCGGCATCGGTATAGGCGAGCGAGGCGTTGAGGCTGACGCGCGCCAGCGTGACGCCAAGGTTCCCCTCGATCCCGCGAGCCTTGATGGCGGGCAGATTCTCGCGGCGGCGCAGGTTCACACGTTGGGTGACATTGGCGATGGCATCCTTCACGCGGTTATCAAAGGCGGTGAGCGACAACTGCACGCCCGCATCCGGCTGCCAGTCGAACCCGGCCTCGAACCCTTCGAGCCGTTCATTGGCGAGCGCGGCATTGGCCTCGGTCGTCACTGGGAAGACCACAAAGGGCCGGGTGAGTTCATTGAGCGTCGGCAGGCGGATGCCGGTATAGGCGGCCGCGCGCAGGCGCAGCGCCTCGCTTGCCTGATAGGCCGCGCCGCCGCGCCAGGTGGCGACCCATTCGTTGCGGTCTGTGCCAAGCACTTCCTGCACCACCGCGCCCGCCGGGTTGACGGCGCGGTAGAATGTGTCGGTGATCGCGATGTGATCGGCGCGCAGGCCGCCTGTCAGCGTGAGCGCGCCGATCCGCCAGTCATCTTCAATGAACAGGCCGATATTCTCGGTTGCGCCCCCGGCGCGGCGGCGCTGGGTGAGCGCGCCGGTGGTGGCGTTGTATGCCTCCTCCTGCAATTCGCCCGAGGCGCGGCGGTAATCGACGCCGAGGCGCAGCGTGTGTGCTTCGCCCACTGGCGGGCGCAGTTCGATCTTGCCGCCAAGCCCAGTCGAAGGCGTGCGGCGCTGATCGAGCGCGCGGTTGAAAGTGTTCGCGTTGATCACAATGCTCGAAAAATCGCGCGCCTGCACATAGGCGAGCGCATCGAAGGCCCACGGCCCTCGCCCGATCAGGCGGATGCTGGCATCCTGCCCCTCGCTCGCTGAATCCGCACCGCGCAGGCGCAGCGTGCGGTTATCGCGAAACAGGCTGACGCGCGCCTGGAGTTCCAGCGTGTCGGCAAGCGGCGCGACCGCGCGCAAGGCGCCTTGCCAGCTTTCGAACGCGGCATCGACGCTGGCGGGGGTAAGCTGGCTGGCGGGCGTGGTGTTGAAGCCATCGCCGCGGTCCCAACGCCCGCTCGCTGTCACAAACCCGCGCCCCAGCCTTGCTGTGGCAAGGCCGCTCAGTTCGCTTTCGCCGCGATCATTGATGGCGGCATTCGCCAGCAGCGGGCCGAGGCCGGTCGGGCTTGCGCTGTCGAGCGCGATGGTGCCCGCCAGTGCGCCCGCCCCGAACGGGCCCGAGCCGCCCCCGCGCGTCACCCGGATCTGCCCCAGGCTTTCGGGCGCTATCGCCGACAAAGGGATATAGCCGAAGAACGGATCGGCAATCGGCACCCCGTCGAGCAGCACCAGCGCGCGGCTGGTGGCGTTGCCCCCCAGCGCGCGCAGCGTCACCCCTTGCGCGCTCGGGTTCGAGGAACGGCTGTCGGACCGGCGGAATTGCTGGAAGCCTGCGACATTGAGCAGCACATCCTCGATCCGGCCTGATGCGCTCGCCACAATCGTCTCGCGTTCGAGCGTGGTGGCCGAATAGATCGCCGATGAAGGCGTCTCGTCGAGCCCGCGCCCGGTGACGACGATCTCTTCGGCAGGCTTGCGCTGCGCATCGTCAGCGGGGGTTTGCTCGGCCAGCACGGGGGCGCTGGCAGCAAGGGCGGTGGCGCAGGCGGAAAGGCGCAACGCAGCGTTCATGAGTGGGGTTGTCCTGATCGTAGAGAGGGGGCGCACAAGCCGGATCAGAGCATCCGTTCAAGCACGCGGTCCTTGAGGATAAAATGATGGCGCAGCGCTGCGGCAACATGCAGCACCACCAGCCCCGCCATCAGCCAGCCAAGCACTTCATGGCCCTGACGGCTGGCGAGATACAGCGCGCTGTCCTTCATAACCACCAGCTTGGGCACATCGACAAGGGCAAACCAGCTCAGCGGATATTTGCCCGCAGAAGCCATCACCCAGCCCGACAGCGGCATGGCCAGCATCAGGCCGTAGAATACCGCCTGCACCGCCTTGGCCGCTGCAATCTGCCATTGCGGCACGGCGGGGGGATAGGGCGGGGGTTGCCAGGTCAAGCGCCACGCGATCCGCACGATGGTGAGCGCCAGCACGGTGAGCCCGATGGATTTGTGCAGCGGGATAAGGTTGATCGTATCTTCCAGCGTCTCGTGCAGCAGCCCGCCTGCCAGATTGCCGATCACCAGCGCCGCCATTACCCAGTGGAGCAGCCGCGCAGTCTGATCGTAACGCTCCGCACGCGCGCCAAGTCCCGTTATGATCCGGCCCGAACCGATGCCCGATCCTATCACCGCGCCCGAGCCTGTCCGCCCGTTGCTGCCCGTTGCCATACCCGACCCCCAATGCCATCTTGCGCGCCGTCGGCTGCGGCGTCAATCCAAGGTGGGCCTGCGGCAAGAGCGCGCAAATAGGACTTTAGTCGAGCATGCGCGCCAAGCCCGCGTTGCTAACCGCCGAAACGCTCGAACAATTCCGCTTCTAGCGCCGGATAGAAGTGCGAGACTGAACGCGTCAGTTCGTAGCGCGCCTCGGCCAGATCGGCAAAGCGGGCCGGGATCGCCATGGTGGCAGCCTCGGTCATGTCTTGCCCGCTGGCGACTGCTTCGCGCAGCGCCCCCTCAAGCCAGACGAGCCAGTCGCGGGTCTGCGCCAGCGCCATGCCGCGCTGGCACAAGGGGCCATGGCCGGGGACGAGCTGCTTGTGCGGGACCGCTTCGAGCGTCGCCAGCGCGGCCAGCCAGCGCGCGATATCGGCATGGGGGGTGGATGGCGCGCGGTTGTGGAACACCAGATCGCCTGCAATCAGCGTGCCTGAGGCATGATCCATGATCGCAAGGTCACCCTTGCTGTGCCCGGCCAGCGCCAGCAACCCAAGCCTGCGCCCGCCGAAGGTCACCTCGCCGGGTGTGACCTGGTGGCCCGGCAGCACCACCTGCGTGCCCGCAATCCAACCGGGCAGCAGGCGATACATGGCATCTTCAAAGCCGGTCGCATTGTGGGCAAGCTCGTCGTGCGTGGCGGGCAGGGCGTGGATCTCGCTTGCTGCAAAGGCGCCATTGCCGAAGCTGTGATCAGGGTGGAGATGGGTGATATAGACCCGCGCGACCGGCGTGCCGGTCAGCCGCCGCGCGAGCGCTTCGAGCGCGCGCCCATAGGCGAGCGAGGGCCCGGTATCGATCACGATTGCGCCCGCTGCGCTTGCCATGATGACGATATTGGCAATCGCGCCGCCATTGGCTGGCGTGATCGCTTCATCCGCGCCGCGCACCAGCCAGATGCCATCGCCAAGCGGGGCGGCATTGAGGGTGTAGGTGCCCGCGAAACTTTCGGCCCGCACCAGCGCGGGCGCCAGCCCTGTCGCCAGTGCGCTCAGCAGAACGGCCCGCCGCGCCAGCATCACCGCCGCGCCGCCGCGATCCTTGCGCCGCTGCCCGTGCCGATTATGCCGGTGAACTCAAGCCCACCAGTATCGCGCGCCGCCACCTTAAGATCGCTGCCCAGCGCGGGAGCGAATTTGAGCGTGAAGGAGGGATCCTCGCTCACCGAAGCGTGCACGACCAGCCGGGCAAGCGGCGTTCCGGCAGCGTTCGATACCGTCAGCGCCTCGATGTTATAGACAGGAATGTTTTCGACCATGCCCGTATCCATCGGATGGCGAAAGGCGACCCTGAGGCGCGTCGCTTGTCCGTCATCCCACAGCCCGCCGCGCATTTCGCCGAGGTGATCGGCCCAGTCGCCGCGCACCCGGCTGACTGGCGGGGCCGAACAGCCGCCGCCAGCGGCATCAGCCCATTCGCCCGCAACATGCCACACCCCGTCGCCTGTCAGCACAGCGGCGCGCACCGGCGTGCGCTGATCCAGCTTGATGCGGGTGGCGATGAAGGCTTGCGCTGCCAGCGGGATATATTCGACCGCGATCGGAATGGGATTGAGATCGGCAAAAATCACGATCCGCCGCACATCGGCCAAGGCGCGCGCATCCACAGAGACCGGCACGACATGCTGGTTTTCCGCCAGCATCGGCAACACCACCTTTACCGTGTCGTCGAATACGACGGGTGCATCGGCAAACACCCGGGCAGCATGATAATCCCACATCGGCGAGCCCAGCGGATCGCTGCCCGGCGCAGCGCCAAGTGCTGTTGCCGGGGCCGCCACAAGGGCGAGAAGCGATGCAAGCCGGATCATACCAAGGAACTATGTAAGCGCGCTGCCAGCACGCCCATATAGCACTTTGGGACGAGGGGAGCGGTCATGGCGGATATGCGCATAATGCTGGCAGGGGCGCTCGCGGCGCTCGCGGCGCTCGTGCTAAGCGTGCCGGTGCTGGCCCGCGAACCTGCCGCGCCCACGTCAGAAGCGCCCGCGCTGTTCGATCCGCAAGGCTACCGGATCGCGCGCTATCGTGCTCCGGTTACCGCCGATCCCGCGCCAGCCCAGCGGATCGCGCTTGCCGATGCGCTGGCGCTGGTGCCGGGCCGCGATGCGTTGTTCATCGACGTCATGCCGGCCGAAGGCGGTGTGCGTGATCGCGTTACCGGCGCGTGGCGGCTGGCTGCATCGCATCGCACCATTCCGGGCAGCCAGTGGCATCCCGAGGCGGGGCGGATGCCCGCCGATCCGGCCTTGTGGAGCGCGCTTGCGGCTGCTGCCCGCACGGCTGCCCCGGCCAAGCCTGTGATCCTGCTGTGCCGCGTCGATTGCTGGATGAGCTGGAATGCGGCGCGCAGGCTGGCCGCAGGCGGGCTCGGCAATGTGTTCTGGCTCGCCGAAGGCACCGATGGCTGGCACGGCGCTGGCCGCGCGCTTGCAGAGGTGAGGCCCGTCACCGTTCCCGCCCCCGCCGCTTCACCCGATCTGCAACAGGATAACTGAGATATGGCCGACCTGGTGGTGAGTTACCCCCGCCACGACGGTGCGCATTTCGATACCGCCTATTATCGCGATGCGCATATTCCGCTGGTCGAGCGGGCGTGGGGCCCGGCGGGCATGACCGGAGCTAAGATCATGTGGCCCGCCGACGAGGTGCAGCCCAAAGGGCCATGGTGGTGCTCAGCTTTGCGAACAGCGCCGCGATCGATACAGCGCTCAGCTCGCCCGCCACGCCCGAAGTGCTGGGCGACGTCGCGAAATTCACTGCCATTCAGCCACTGATCTACCGCACGGCCTAAGCCACGAAAAAGCCGCGCGCCCCCGTGGGAGGGACGCGCGGCTCTGCCCCCTGCTGCGACCCGTCAGTTCTGCTTCTTGAGATAATTGATGATTTCCTGGCGCTTGGCCGGATCCTTGATACCCGGAAAGCTCATGCGGTTGCCCGGCACCAGGCCCTTGGGGTTTTCCAGCCACTTGTGCAGCGTTGCCTCGTTCCACTTGAGGCCCGAACCCTTGAGCGCATCGGAAAAGGCGAACTTACCCTTGCCGGCAGCCGAGCCGTACACGCCATGAAGATTGGGGCCGAGCTTGTCTTCGCCGCCCTTGTTGGTGGTGTGGCACACCGCGCAGCGGGCGAAGGAGGCAGGCACTGCGCTGGCACTGGCGCTGGCCTGGGCGTTGGCGCGATATTCGGGCGCGGAGCCTGCCGCGAAAGCCAAGGCCAGCCCCAGCGTTCCGGCGAAGGTGAGCTTGCGCAGTGTCATGATGATCCTCCCTCGGAAATGTCTTTTCATTCGGCTGGACAATGACAGCTTCCCTGCCTTCCCGACATTGCACCTTAGGCCAAAGGGCGCGCCGTCAGTAACGCAGCCGCACCCCGCCCACGATCGTTTGCGGATTGCCCAGTGCCATCCCGTCGACCCGGCTGGCGAGATAGCGCTTGTCGAACAGGTTGAAGGCGCTGGCAAAGATCGTGAAGCGCCCTGCGCCCGGCGTCACCGACAGCCCGGCGTTGAACAGGGTGACCGCCGGGATCGTGCCTGCAAGGCCCGAGCACGCCGCATCCGAACAGCTTGCTGCATTGATCCGGGTATCGAGCACGCGGGCAAAGGGATCGGGCTCCTGGGCGGAACGATGATCGAGCCCGAAGCGCGCCTCGATCCCGGCCGGGTGGCGATAGCCCACCGTCAGCGAAAGCGTGTGGCGCGGCGCATAGGGCAGGCGGGTGCCAGCGATCACGCCGTTGCCGTTGAAGCAGCCGTCATCATCCTCGCAAGCCGCGCCGATCACGCCGCCATCGCCCGCGCTGAAGGCGGCATCGCTGGTGACGAGGAATTTGGCTTCCGGCACGAAAGTCCAGGCCGATTGCAGCCAGAAATTGTGCGCGCTTCCAGTTAGCGGCGCGCTGTCGATCCGACCCGACAGCTCCAGCCCAGCCTGGCGCGAACGGCCGCCATTGATGAAGCGTCCTACCGCGCTGCTGATCACGATCTCGCGGAACTCGGTCTGGAAGAGCGTGGCCGCGAACGTCACCCCGGCGCGCGGGGCGCTGCGGATGCCAAGCTCCCAATTGGTCGATTGTTCGGGCGCAACCGGGGCCGGCCCTTCGGTGCCGATGTCGCGGCTGGGGCGCGGCGGGGCAAAGCCTGCGTGAACACCCGCGAAGATTTGCGTCCCCGGTGCCACTTGCCAAACCGCGCCAAGGCCGGGCAGCGCGACCGTATCGGTCTGGCTGACGGTGATATCGACCGCCTCGCTCTGCGCGCGGCGCACCAGCGTGGTGGTTTCGATATGCTCCAGCCGCAGCCCCCCGGTGATCGTCACCGGCCCGGCCGTGAGGCTGTTCTGGATATAGCCGCTGAAGGCGCGCACATCGATGGCGGCATCTTCGCGGTGGGCAACGCCGGTCAGCGTGCGGGCAAAGGCAAGGCTCTGGATCGCGGGATTGCTGCTGCGGAACTGATCGCGCTCCACGCGTTCCTGATGCCAGCGCGCGCCCACCGTCAGCTGGTTATCGAGCCCGAACATCCGGTAATCGGCATCGAGCCGGGTTTCCGCGCCATAGTAATGGAACTCGCGCGGGCGCCAGCGCCCGCCGCAGGCGCGCGCGGCGGCGGGCGTGATGGCGTTGGCCGCGCTGCCGCCGGTGCCGGGGGCGGGATCATCCTCGTCAAAGCAGCGATCGAGGACGGTAAAGCCGGTCGCGAGCCCGCGTTCGTCGGGCGCATCGTCCCAGCCGCCCGGCTTGTCGGTCTGGCGGAAGCTTGCCCGGAAGGTGCGCACCCAATAGCCGGCGGTGGTGATCCGCACCGCATCTGTCGGCGTCCAGATGTGGCTTGCCTGCACATGCGTGCGATCCTGGAGGAACCGGTCTAGCTCGCCTGTGGGTGCCTGCCGGGGGTCAATCGCGTATTCGAGCGTGCCGAGCATGGTTTCGGAAATGTTCGAGCGTTCCTGATAATGGCTCGCGCGGAGGCGCAATTCGTGCGCTTCGCCAAGGCGGACGCGCCCTTTGGCGACCACTTCCCAGATGTCAAAACCATGCCCGCGCCGGATGCCGTCGCCGCCGCGCGCAGTGGCTTCGATGAGAAGCCCGGCCGCGTCGCTGCCCGTCCCGGCAGAGGCCGTCACCCCGTAAAAGCCGCGCGTGCCAATGCGCGCCTCACCGCGCGCCATCGCGCCGTCAGTGGGCACCGGGGTGGTAACAAAGTTGATCATGCCGCCCACGGTTTGCGGCCCATAGAGGATCTGGCCCGATCCGCGCACCACCTCGATCCGTTCCACCCGCTCGATCGGCGGGGCGTAGTGCGAGGCGGGATCGCCATAGGGCGCAAGCGCGATCGGCACCCCATCCTCCATCAGCAGGATGCGCGAAGAACGGCGCGGATCGAGCCCGCGCATCCCGATATTGAGCGCAAGGCCGCCACCGTCTTCTTCGACCACATTGATGCCGGGGATCGTCAGCAATTGATCGCGCAGGGTTACCGGCGCGCGTTCTTCGATGGCGCGGCGATCAACTGTCTCGGCAGAGCCGGGCACGCGGCGGGTATCATCGGGGATGATCGCGGTGACGACAATCACCGGGCCTGCGGCATCCATCGGCTGGGGGGCGAGATTGGCCTCGGCATTGGTGTTGTTGGCAAGCGCTGTCGTCGGTGCTCCAGCCAGCGCTGCGCTTGCCAGCAGGATTGTGCGCAACTGCCGTGCCGCGATGCCCCCGCGCTGTGCATGACCCCTTGTAATCACCTGTGTTTCCTCTCCTGTTGCAGAGTTTTGGCCCTGTCCTTTGGGGTGCCATCATAGCCATGAAGCGCGCTGGCAAGCCTTAGTCCTTTGGTCTCATGGAAGCGGGCCGGAACAGCGGCTTGCTGCCCCGGCCCGCTGGTCTTTTGGCAAAGCGGCCGGGCCGCCTGTTTTGCCTTCAGCGCCTTCAGAAGAACAGGATCGCGCCCAAGGCCACGCTGTCGCTATCGGCCTCGTTCCCGTTATGCGCCTTGCTTTGCGTATTGGTGTATTCGCCCAGCAGCGTCACCCAGTTGGTGAGGCCATAGCGCACCTGTCCGATATAGCTGGAATTGCGGCGCACCAGCGTGTTGGCCAGCGCAATCTCGCGCGAGGTAAGTTCGAGATTGCTTTGCCCATAGCTGCCGCCGATCGAGAACTTGCCGAAGGCGGCCATCGCCTGCACGTAAAAGCCGCTGCTGTCGCGCGGATTGCCGAAAGCATCGGTATCGAACAGGTTGAGCACGGTGGTGCCCAGCCCGCGCCCGGTATACCAGTTGGCGACTGCGGTGATCGGCCCGGCGGTCAGCTTGCCGCCCACATCCATGCCCCGCCCGGTATAGGAAACAAGGCCCGCTGTCCCCGCCCCGATGGTGGTGTGGCGCTGGGTGATGCCCGAAGTCCACAGGCGCAGGCCCACATCGCCGAACTTCTTGTCATAAGTCAGCTTGCCCTGAAATCCGGGCGCGGTGTTGGTCTGCGCCGGAGCGGTCAGCGATTGCAGCGGCTGGAACACGCCGAGCGAGGCCTGGAACCCGCCGAAATTGGGCGTGGTGTAAGTGATCTGCGGCTGGAAATCGGTGTAGATATAGCCCGAACCGATCCGCCCGAGACTGGTGTTGCCCGGCGCGACATTGCCGCCCGTCGGCCCGACTGCCAAGAGCGAGATATCATTGAGGATCGCCTCGGATGCATAAAGCCCGATATCGCGGCCCGCCTTCACCGTCCCGAACTTGCCGCCGATGGTGATATAGACCTGGCGGAAATCGATCCCGGCAGTGGCAAGCGCGGTCGGCTGGCCGCCGTTATTGGCGCCCAGGGGGCCCCAGTTGGCCGAATTGATCCCCGGATACATCCCGAAATGCGCCCCGATATCAAGGCCCGCCTGCTGGGTCGTCACGTCAATCAGCAGAAAGCCGGGCAACAGGCCGTTGCGCACCGCATTGGAATTGGTGTTGGCAACCTGTGCAAGGCCCCCTGCAACAGTGGTATTCCGCCCCGGCGTCTGGGGATTGTCATGGACGTAAAAGGCGTTGACCGAACCCGAAAACTTGATGTTTGCAGGGCCGACCTGGAACCCGATGCCGTTGTCCATCATCCTGACGAACTTGTTGGTATCGACCGGCTCCCCGCTGGCATCGGTCATCACCGCAGGCGCAGCGGCGGTGCTGGCCGCGACCGGCGCAGGCGCGGGGGCGGCGTTGGTTTCCGCCATGATCTGGTTGTATTCCTCGTCGGTGAGGATGCCCTTTTCATGGAGCCGTTTAAGCAATTGCTGGGTGGCGCTGGCTTGCGCATGGGCCGGTGTCGCCACCAGTCCCGATGCCGCCGCCAAGGCCAGCGCCGCTGCCCCGAGGCGCAGCCGATGTCCGGATTTCATGTTCTTCCCCCTTCATGTTCTATTCTGCCGCGCAATGCGGCTCATGAAAGGGTAGGCAGACCATCAAATACAGAAATTGGACTTTGGTTTCTGATACTTTGGTACAGGATAACTAAGGTAATTGTCTGATTTTATTCATCCAGAACAACCCCCCATGGGCCTTTGCCTGCCGTCACCCGCGTAACGACTTTTCGGCTGGCCAGATCGACCACTGCAATATCATCGCTGGTGCCATTGGCGACGACAGCGCGCGCGCCATCGGCGGTGATCGCCAGATGCCAGGGCCGCCCGCCGGTGGCGATGTAATCCACCACTTCGAGCGTGGCGGTATCGACCAGCGCGATGCTGTCTGCCCGGCCCAATGCCACCACCGCCAGCTTGCCATCGGGGGTGAACCGGATGCCGCAAGGCAGCACCTTGTAAGCCATCGCACCGGGCGGTGCGAAGGTGATCGTCTGCGTGATGGCGCGCGTGGCGACATCGACCACATGCACGCCCTGGCCCATTTCGGCTGCGATCCACACATGGCGGCCATCGGGCGTAAACTCGATATGGCGCGGGCGCGCCCCGGTCTCGGTCTCGTGGACAGTGCGGCGCGCGGCCACATCGATCCAGGTGACCATGTTGTCCCCTTCGCTGGCGACGAGCAGCCACTTGCCATCGGGGCTTTGTGCGATGCCTTCGGGCTCTTCGCCGACCTCGGCCTGCCAGGCGACGCGGCGGCTGGCGAGATCGATTGCGGTGATCGCGGCGTCATCCTCGTTGGCAACGAACAGGCTGGTGCCATCGGCCGAAAGGAAGAATTGTTCGGGATCATTGCCCGCAGGCAGGCTCGCCACCAGCGCACCTGTGGCTGCCTCGCGGATCTCGACGGTGTTATCGAGGCTGGCGCAGATATAGAGGTGCTTGCCGTCCTTGCTCAGGAGGATCGCACGCGGGCGCTGGCCGACAGCAAAGGTGTTCATCACCTTGCCCGTGGCCACATCGATCACGCTCACGCTGGAGCCGCGTTCATTGCTGACATAGGCGATCTGGGCCGCAGCAGGCGCAGCGAGCGAGGGGGCCAGAACCAGCCCGGCGGCGATGAGTGCATGGTGCCATTTCATGACGACATCCTACCCCACAGCGCGCCTGCGTCCAGACTGAACCAAAGTAGCATGGCCGCGCGGGTGCTTTGGGGTATCTTCTGCAAGGTCAGGAACAGGCGCGGGCCCGGCCCGGCTTGAGGAGAGGCTTCGTAAACCTATGAAACACACGCTCAACCGCATCACCTTTGCTGCCGCCTTTGCCAGTCTGGTGCTGGTGGCAGGGCCGAACATTGCTGCCCATGGCGATGTCACCCCGCAGGCGGTGGACACCTCCGACCTGCCCGATATCGGGGAGGCGTGGCTGGAGAAGAACCCCTATAGCGGCAATGCCCGCGCGATCGAGATCGGCACCTCGGCCTATAATCAGAACTGCGCCCGCTGCCACGGATTGGAAGCGATCTCGGGCGGGATTGCGCCTGATCTGCGCTACCTCGAACTCGGCGAGAGCGGCGATCAGTGGTATATGGAACGCTTCCGCAACGGCGCGAGCCATGACGGCAAGGTCTATATGCCCGCCTTTGGCGATGTGCTGGGCCAGAAAGCGGGCTGGGCGATCCGCGCTTTCCTCGAAACCAAATACACCGAGGAATGAGCATGACAGTGAGCACCCGGAGGGGGGTTCTCGCGGGGCTGGCCAGTGCGGGCGCTGCGCTCGCGCTGGCCGGGCCCTTGGCGCCGCCGCTCAGCGCAGCACCGCTCGCGCGGGTCAGGGAACTGGGCGTGCTCAGGGTCGGGCTTTATGCCGATAACCGCCCGTGGTCTTGGGCAGATGGCGGGCGGGCGACCGGGATCGATGCCGATCTCGCCAGCGCGATTGCCAAGGCGCTGGGCGTGCGCGCAGATCTGGCGCTGTTCGTGGCTGACGAGGATCTCTCGGATGATCTGCGAAATGTGATCTGGCGCGGCGGATTGCTCGGCTTTGCGCGCTGTGATCTCATGCTGCACGTTCCTTTCGACATGCAATTTGCCGCGAGGGAAGACCGCGCGGTGTTTCTTGCGCCCTATGCGCGCGAGGAATTCACCGCCGTATGTTCGGCCGCCACCCGCGATTGCGATACCCCGCCGCAGCGCTTTGTCGGCAGCAAGGTGGGGGCGGAACTGGATTCGATCCCCGATTTTTACCTCACTGGCGGGTTCGGCGGCATCCTCAGGTCAGATGTCGTCCATTTCCCCACCGGATACGAGGCAGCGGCGGCCGTCCATGATGGCGCTGTCGAAATGGCGGTCGCCTCACGCGCGCAGATCGAGGCCGCGCTGCATGATCGGCCCGATACCAGCGCCAAGCTGCGCAAGAGCCCGCTGCCGATGATGGCATCGGATGGCTGGGATATCGGCATGGCGGTGCGCGAGGACAGCCGCACGCTGGCGGCGGCGGTCGATGATATCGTCACCCAGATGATCGCAAGCGGGCAGATGACAGCGCTGTTCGGCAAGTACGGTGTCACCTGGCAGCCGGCAGCTGCGACACGGGCGATATAGTGCCAAGGTTCAATTGTTGGCGGGCGCGGCGCGGCTAGGCTTGGCACGGTGAGAGATGAAAGCGCGCCTGCTCCGGCACTTGCCGCAAGGCGGGGTGGACAAGCGAATAATCAGGAGGGAACCATGAAGGCGATGCAAAAGATGTGGCTGGCCACCAGTGCCGGGATCGGGATGGCGCTGGCCAGCCCGACAATGGCCGAAGGGCCGAGCTGGGACGATATCCTCAACGATGCCAAGTCGACCGATCAGATCCTGTCTTACGGCATGGGGCCCTGGCAGCAGCGTTTCAGCCCGCTCGACAAGGTCAATGCCGAGAACGTCGCCAAGCTGGTGCCGGCCTTCGCTTCATCGCTGGGCGGGGAAAAGCAGCGCGGGCAGGAATCGCAGCCGATTGTCTATGACGGGGTGATTTACGTCACCGGGTCCTATTCACGCATGTTCGCCTTTGATGCGCGCTCGGGCGAAAAGCTGTGGGAATATAACCACCGCCTGCCCGATGGCATCATGCCGTGCTGCGACGTGGTCAATCGCGGGGCAGCGATCCACGGCGACAAGGTGATCTTCGCCACGCTCGATGCGCGGCTGGTGGCGCTCAATCGCAAGACCGGCAAGGTGATCTGGAACAAGATGACGGGCGATTACAAGGCGGGCTATTCGGCCACCGCGGCGCCGATCATCGTGCGCGACATGGTGATCACCGGCAATTCGGGCGGTGAGTTTGGCGTGGTCGGTGAAGTCGCTGCGCGCAATGTCGATACCGGCGAAGTGGTGTGGACCCGGCCCGTGATCGAAGGCCACATGGGCACGCTCAACGGCAAGGACAACGGCATCACCGGGGGCGCGGCCAACAAGACTTGGGCCGGCGATCTCTGGAAAACCGGCGGCGGGGCGACCTGGCTCGGCGGCACCTATGATCCGGGCACCAACCTCGTGTTCTTCGGCACAGGCAACCCCGCGCCGTGGAACAGCCACCTGCGCCCCGGCGATAACCTCTACACCTCGTCAACGCTCGCGATCGATGCCGATACCGGGGTGATCAAGTGGCATTATCAGACCACCCCCAATGATGGCTGGGATTTCGACGGGGTGAATGAATTCATCCCCTTCGATGGCACCTTCAACGGCAAGCCGATGAAGATGGGCGCCAAGGCCGATCGCAACGGCTATTTCTATGTGCTTGATCGCACCAACGGCAAGCTGCTCAATGCAACGCCTTTCGTGATGCAGCCCAACTGGGCGAGCAAGATCGACATCAAGACCGGGCGGCCCGTCTACAACAAGGAAAACCGCCCTGGCGCACCGATGGGCGCTGACAAGGGCAAGGCGGTGTTTTCCACGCCCAGCTTCCTTGGCGGCAAGAACTGGATGCCGATGGCCTATTCGCCCGATACCGAGATGTTCTATATCCCGTCGAACGATTGGGGCATGGATATCTGGAACGAACCCATCGCTTACAAGAAAGGCGCAGCCTATCTCGGCGCGGGCTTCACCATCAAGCCGATTGCCGAAGATCACATCGGTGCGCTGCGCGCGGTTGATCCCAAGACCGGCAAGATCATGTGGGAATACAAGAACAAGGCCCCGCTGTGGGGCGGCGTCTTGACGACCCGCGGCAATCTGGTTTTCACCGGCACGCCCGAAGGTTATCTCAAGGCGTTCGATGCCAAGACCGGCAAGGAATTGTGGAAATTCCAGACCGGATCGGGCGTGGTCGGATCGCCAGTCACCTGGGAAATGGACGGCGAACAATATGTCGCCGTGATGTCGGGCTGGGGCGGCGCCGTGCCGCTGTGGGGCGGCGAGGTTGCCAAGACCTTCAAGGAAATCAGCCAGGGCGGCTCGCTCTGGGTGTTCAAGCTGCCGAAGTAACCGCCTTCGGCAGATTGGCGAGGGGACGAAGGCCATACGGCTTTCGTCCCCTTTTCGTTGCGCTTTTGTGAACCTGCGTTAGACTGCACGCATGATTGCTGCGCCCCCGCCCGAACGGGTTCTGATTGTCGATGATCATGCGCTGGTGCGCGATGGGTTGCGCGCGATCCTGACAACGGCCTACCCCGATTGCGCGATTGCCGAGGCGGGCGATTTTGCCGAGGCGCTGGATCGGCTTGGCGAGCTGGCCGAACCTGATGTGGTGCTGCTCGATCTGAATATTCCGGGCGCCTCGCGCTTTTCCGCTCTGGAGCAATTGCGCGCCGATTTTCCCAGCCTGCCGGTGGTGATGGTGTCAGGCTCGTACGACCGGGCAACCGTGCGCGATGCGCTGGCGGCGGGCGCTGCCGGGTTCCTGCCCAAGACCCTTGATCGCGCCACCATCCTCGATGCGCTCGGTCAGGTGCTGGCGGGCGAAATCTACGCGCCGCAAGATTTGCAGGACGATGCCCAGGCCGCCGAAGAAGATGCGATCCGCGCGCTGATCGATAACCTGACGCCGCAGCAGCGTGTGGTGCTCGGCCATCTGGTGGCCGGAAGGCTCAACAAGCAGATCGCCTATGATCTCGACATCTCGATGACGACGGTCAAGGCCCATGTTTCCGCAATTTTGTGCAAGCTGAACGTCTTTAGCCGCACGCAAGCGGTTATTCTGGCGAACAAGGCGGGTTTTTCCGGTTAGCTTGCGAGCTGTTGCAGCAGCGCGCGCAGCTTGGCGGGCTTGACCGGCTTGGTCAGGATCGGCAGATCGAGCGCGGCGAGCTTGGCCTTCACTTCCTCGCTGCGATCGGCCGTGACGATGGCGGCGGGTAAATCCTGCCCCAGCAACGCTCGCATCCGCGCGACCGCAAGATCGCCGGTCAAATCATCTTCCAGGTGATAATCCACCAGCATGAGCGCCAGAGCCTGCCCCGCTGCACTGCGCACTTCGGGCGCATCCGGGCCGGGCGCGGTGATAACCTGATGGCCCCAGTTTTCCAGCAGAGCGCGCATCCCGGCAAGGATCGACGGGTCATTATCGACCACCAGAATGGGGCCGCTGGCCGGCACTGCGCGGTGATCGGGCAGGGCATGGGCGGCAGGCGGCACGCTCGCAGGCTCGGCGAGCGGCATCGTGATCGAGAACGTCGATCCGCGCCCGACCTCGGATTGCAATCGCGCCTCGTGCCCCAGCTTGGCGCAAGAGCGCCGCACGATCGCAAGGCCAAGCCCGTGGCCGGGCAGCTTGCGCGTCGCCTCAAGCCGCTTGAATTCATCGAAGATGAAGGGCTGTTCTGACGGCGGGATGCCGGGGCCGGTATCGGTGACCGCCACCATTACGGTCTCGTCATCATGGCTGACCGATACCTCGACCGTGCCTGCCGCGGTATAGCGCACTGCGTTGACCACCAGATTTTGCAGCACCCGGCGCAGCATCTGGACATCGCTGCGCACGAACAAGCCGCTATCGGCAACCCGCAAGGTCAACCCCTTGGACTTGGCCAAGGGCGCAAACTCGATCCTGAGTGCCGACAGGATCCGGTCAAGCGCGGTGGGACGGATATCGGGCTGGATCGCTCCTGCATCAAGCCGCGAAATCTCGAACAGCGCTTCAAGCAGGTCTTCCACCGAATCGAGCGCCACCGACGCCTGCCCCACCAGCGCCCGGCTGGCTTCGGCAAGCTGTTGTTCGCCAAGCGCCGATACAAACAGGCGCGCCGCGTTGAGCGGCTGGAGCAGATCGTGGCTGGCCGCCGCCAGAAAACGCGTCTTGGAAAGATTGGCGTGTTCGGCCTCGTCCTTGGCCTCGGCCAGCTGGCGGTTCACCTCGCTCAATTCGGCGGTGCGTTCCTCGACCGCGCGTTCGAGCGTCTCCGCGGTTGCCGTCATGGTCTGCTGGAACCGGATGCGGTCGGTCACATCATCAAAGGCAAAGGCCATGCCGCCGGTTGCCAGCGTCACCGAGCGGATCACGAAATGGCGGCTGCCCAGCATGCATTCGGTGCTGATCCGGGGGCCGCGCCCGTCGCGCCATTCGACCGCTTGTGGCCGATCAAGCGCGCAGGCGCTGAGGCAGTGGCGAACGAAATCCTCATGCGTGCCGATGCGCGATGGCACGTCCTGATCGATCCGCAGCATATTGGCCAGCTCGCCGTTCCACGCCTGCAAGCGGCGGTTCGGGCCGAACAGGCATGCGCCTTCGGAAAGGGTATCCAGCGTCGATTGCAGCGCCAGATTGCGTTCGGCCAGTTCAAGCGCCCGCTGGCGCGCATCCTCGGCCTTGACGCTGGTGATATCGGTATAAATGCCGACCGTGCCGCCTTCGCTGGTGCGCAGCTCGTTGATCTGGAGCCAGCGCCCATCGGCCATCATCTGGACATGGCTGCCGGTATCGCGGTGGCGGGCGAGACGTTCCTGCTTCCAGCGTTCAGGCGCAACCAGCGATCCGATGGTGCCGCCGCGCCGGGTCAGCCGCTCGATCATCTCGGAGAATTGCGGCCGGTCCTCGATCATGTCGGCAAATTCGGGCCACATCTCGATAAAGGCGGTGTTGGAGAGCACGAGGCGATCCTCGGCATCGAACAGGGCAAAGCCGTCGGACAGCGATTCAATGGCATCGCGCAGCCGCGCGCGGGCGGCATCGGCATCGGCGTGGGCAGCCTCGATCCGGGCATTGATCCCCGCCAGCTTGCCCATCGCATCTTCGAGTTCGCCCGTGCGCCCGCGCACCATGGCTTCGAGCGTGACCGCGCTTTCAAACATCGAAAACGCGCCGCCCTGGATATCGGTGGCGCGCTCAACCCGGTCGATCAGCGCAGCGTTGATCGCCTCAAGCTTGCGGATATGTTCTTTCAGGTCCTCGATTTCGCGGGCCTGCGCGCGGGTCTCCGTCGGAGGCGCGCCGCCGTGCATCAGCGACCGATCACGAGGCCGGTGAAGGTCTGGTTCAAGTGGGCCGAGCCATATTGTTCGCCATAGGTGTTGAAGCCGCGCACCCGGTTGGCGCCATAGATATCCGAGACCGTGCGGGTGATCTGACGGGTTTCGGCATCGATCCGGTTGAGCACGCAGTCAAACCCCAGCACATGATCGATTTCGCCCAATTCATCGCGCAGGCCATCAAAGAAAGCGGTGAGCTGCGCGATCCGATCGACCGGCTCCCCAACCGCCAGCACCACCCCGCGATCAACCGCGCCGTAAAAGGTAAGACTGCCATCGGGATTGGCGCTCTGGATCGAGCGGACATGATAATTTCCGCCCATCCGCACCATCGGCGGGTGTGCGGCGAAAAAGGTGGTATCAAGCACCGCGCCGGGCGCGCCCGCAAGGCGGCGATATTCGTCTGCTGCGGGCAGTGCATTGATTTCATGGACGATCCGCTTTTCAGGATCGGCCAGTGTCACCACCATCTTGGCATTGCCGGGCTGGTAATAGCTTTCCGAAAACACTTTCAGCGGGCGCGCGCTTGTCAGCAGCACGATCACCGCCGTGCCGCTGCGGAAAGCCCCGCCCGACAGCACGCTGGTTTGCCTGAAGGTCAGCCCGTCACCGCTCGATCCGCCGATCAGCGGGATTTCGCCGAGCGCTTCCTGCACTGTCATCGTCAGCAGTTCCTCGCGGTGCGAGAGGCCATCGACAAGGAACAAAGCGGCATGGTGCGCCTCGCCAGCAAGCGCAGCCGCTTCCTGGCGTGCATTGGCAACCAGATGGCGAACCTGTCGGCGCGCGTCCTCGCGGTCGAACCCGTCGATGTCGCTGAACGGAAGGGTGCGGAAACTGAAGCTGCCAGCCGGAAAGCCCATGAACTGCAGGCTGTCGCTATCGTAGCCGTTTGCCGTGATCTCGCCAGCGCTGGTGCAGCCGACCAGCGGGAAGCCTGTGAGATGTTGCGAAAACGCGGCGGCCAGTTCTTCGCGCGGATAGGCACTGGAACAGAAGATGATCCCGCCTGCCAGGGCCTGTCCGCCGATCGCCTCGGCAATCTCTGCAACAGCGTCAGCCGGACAGGCTGCGTGCGAGCTTGCCACCACAAGCCCACGGGTCGCCGAATGGCGCGGTGCGTGCAATTTCCTCTCCCAAGTCTCCCTCAGAGCCGAGGCCCCGGAGTCAACATATCTTATCTTGGGGTGGGTCTCAAGCATCGGGGGCGGGCGCAATTGTCCGGACATGCGATCAGGCCGCCTGCCATGTGGCGCCGGTCGGTGGTTCTCCCGCGGCTTCGAGAAGGGTGGCCTCGCAGTCGGTAAAAACGCGGCTGCGGGTGACAAAGCGCACGCCTTCGGGCGCCTCAAGGCTCATGCCCGAACCGCGCCCGGGCACAACATCGATGATCACCTGGGTGTGGCGCCAATATTCGAACTGGCGCGCGCCGATCCATACCGGGGTCTCGCCCACCAGATGGCCGAGCAGCACGTCCTGCCCGCCGACCCGAAACTCGCCGCGCACAAAGCACATCGGGGCAGAGCCATCGCAGCACCCGCCCGATTGGTGGAACATCAGCGGGCCGTGGGTTTCGGCAAGGCGCTCTATCCATTCCTCGGCCGCCGGGGTGGCGAGGATCCGCAAGGGGGCGATTCCGGGCAGGGGCATGGCTGGGCTCTCTCGCTTGAGGGGATGGAAAATCGGGGCGGCCTTCCGGGGAATGGAAAGCCGCCCCGCTGGGGATGCCGGAAAACCTGCCGCGCCGGAGAGAGAGTGGATCGGGAGGCGGCAGGTTAACCGGTATTCGTGTGCAAGGCTTTCTCAGAAGAAGCCGAGGGCCTTTGGGCTGTAGCTCACCAGCATGTTCTTGGTCTGCTGGTAGTGATCGAGCATCATCTTGTGATTTTCGCGCCCGATGCCCGATTGCTTGTATCCGCCGAAGGCTGCGTGGGCAGGGTAGGCGTGGTAACAATTGGTCCACACCCGGCCCGCCTGGATTGCGCGGCCGAAGCGGTAGCAGGTGTTGGCATCGCGGCTCCACACGCCTGCACCAAGGCCATAGAGCGTATCATTGGCGATGGCGAGGGCATCGGCATCATCCTTGAAGGAGGTAACCGACAGCACAGGACCGAAAATTTCCTCCTGGAAAATCCGCATCTTGTTGTGGCCTTCGAGCACGGTGGGCTGGACATAATAGCCTTCCGCAAGCTCGCCTTCGTGGATCTGGCGATTGCCGCCAGTCAGCACCTTGGCGCCTTCGCCCTTGCCGATTGCGATGTAGCTGAGGATCTTTTCCAGCTGATCGTTCGAAGCTTGCGCGCCGATCATGGTGGCAGCATCCAGCGGGCTGCCCATCTTGATCGCCTTCACCCGGGCAACCGCCTTTTCCATGAAGCGATCATAGATCGATTCGTGCACCAGCGCGCGGCTCGGGCAGGTGCAGACCTCGCCCTGATTGAGCGCGAACATCGCAAAGCCTTCCAATGCCTTGTCGAGATAATCATCATCCTCGCGCATCACGTCGGCAAAGAAGATGTTCGGGCTCTTGCCGCCGAGTTCGAGCGTGCAGGGGATGAGGTTCTCGCTCGCATATTGCATGATCAGCCGCCCGGTCGTCGTCTCGCCGGTGAAGGCGATCTTGGCGATACGCGGGCTGGTGGCGAGCGGCTTGCCCGCCTCGATGCCGAAGCCGTTGACGACGTTGACGACGCCAGCGGGCAGCAGATCGCCGATAATGTCCATCAGCACCATGATGCTCATGGGGGTCTGTTCGGCAGGCTTCAACACCACGCAGTTGCCAGCAGCGAGCGCCGGGGCCAGTTTCCACACCGCCATCAGCAGCGGGAAGTTCCACGGGATGATCTGGCCGACCACGCCCAGAGGCTCGTGGAAGTGATAGGCAATCGTATCATGATCGATCTCGCAGATCGAACCTTCCTGAGCGCGCAGCACACCGGCGAAATAGCGGAAGTGATCCACTGCCAGCGGCAGGTCGGCGGCGGTGGTTTCGCGGATCGGCTTGCCGTTGTCGATCGTTTCGACCAGCGCCAGCATGTCGAGATTGTCCTCGATGCGCTGTGCGACACGAGTGAGGATGTTCGAACGCTCGGTGTGCGAGGTGCGGCCCCATGCGCCCTTCGCCTTGTGGGCGGCATCGAGCGCCAACTCGATATCTTCGGCTGTCCCGCGCGCCACCTGACACACCCGGCGGCCCGTGACGGGCGAGATATTGTCGAAATATTGCCCCTTCACCGGTGCGACCCAATCGCCGCCGATGAAGTTTTCAAACTTGTCCTTGATGAGCGATTTGCCCTGGAATTTGCCTAGTGCCTGTTCGAGCATGATCCGTCTCCTCTCGCGCGGTGCGCCGTTCCGATGGATGCGAATGTGCGCTTACGAGGGGTGTGCGCCAATTGTACCTTAGGCTGATAAGGCAGGATGGTTGCCTTGCGCCGGGCAAGGCGGCACAAGGCGCAGCCCTGCAACAGGAGATGATGATGCGCCCGATCCTTGCCGCTGTTTCGATGGCTGCTGCCGCGCTTGCGCTTGCTCCGCTCGCTGCCGAGGAATTGCCGCCGGTCGAACAGCAGATCGGGCCGGGCGGCAGGCCGGTGGGGGCAAGCTGGTCGCGCAGCCCGGTGCATGCACCGCATGGCATGGCGGCGACCGCGCATCCGCTGGCCACCCAGATTGCGCTCGATATCCTCAAGGCAGGCGGATCGGCGGTGGACGCGGCGATTGCTGCCAACGCGGCGCTCGGGCTGATGGAGCCGACCGGCAACGGCATCGGCGGCGATCTGTTTGCGATCATCCATGATCCCAAGACGGGCAAGCTTTATGGCCTTAACGGTTCGGGCCGCTCGCCTGCAGGGCAGACGCTCGAACAGCTCAAAGCCAAGCTGGGCGGCGCAACTGCGCTGCCGCAGGTCGGGCATTTGCCGATCACCATCCCCGGCACGGTGGATGGCTGGTTTGCGATGCACCAGCGGTTCGGCAAGCTGCCGATGGACCAAGTGCTGGCCCCGACCATCCGCTATGCGCGCGAAGGACACCCGGTTGCCCCGGTGATCGCGATGTATCTTGATCGCTCGCTTCGCTCCTACGAAGCGCGCAGCAAACGCACCCCGTTCGATTTTGCCAATGCGCGCGCCACCTGGTTTGCTGGCAGCAGGGCGCCGATGGCAGGCGAGATCTTCCGCAATCCTGATCTGGCGAACACGCTTGAAGCCATCGCAAAAGGCGGGCGCGACGCCTTTTACAAAGGTGCGCTCGCCAAGGTGATGGTGGACTATCTCCAGCGGCAGGGTTCAGCCTTCACGCTCGCCGATTTCGCCGCCCATTCCTCCGACTGGGTCGAGCCTGCGTGCGCGGCCTATCGCAAGGGATTTGAGCTGTGCGAACTGCCACCCAATTCGCAAGGGTTCGCAGCGCTCCAGATGGTTAACATCCTCAAGAATGTCGATCTGGCCCAGTGGGAGCGCGGCAGCCCGCAAGTGATCCATTACATCACCGAGGCCAAGCGGCTCGCCTTTGCCGATCTTGCGCGCTTTTATGCCGATCCCGCCTTTGCCAAGCTGCCGCAGGATTTGCTGAGCGAGGCGTATGGCCGCGCGCGCTTTGCGCTGATCGATCCGGCACGCGCTGCGCCCGATTATGGCCCCGGCGCACCCAAGATCGATGGGCCGGGCGATACCACCTATCTGACGGTCGCCGATAAATCGGGCATGATGGTGAGCCTGATCCAGTCGAATTATCGCGGCATGGGCGGCGGGCTGGTGCCCGATGGGCTTGGCTTCATGTTTCAGGATCGCGGGGAATTGTTCAGCCTCGATCCTGCGCATCCCAATGCCTATGCGCCCGCCAAGCGGCCGTTCCACACCATCATTCCCGCTTTTGTGAAGAAGGATGGCCGGCCCTTCATGACATTGGGTTTGATGGGCGGTGGGATGCAGCCGCAGGGCCATGTGCAGGTGCTGATCAATATCGTCGATTATGGCATGAACTTGCAGGAAGCGGGCGATGCGGCGCGGCTCAACCACGAAGGCGGGCGCGAGCCGACCGAGGGGCTGGCGGGCCCCGCCGCCGATCCGCTCGGCACGCTTTATGTCGAGCCCGGCATTCCGGCGGCGACTATCGTGGCCTTGCGCGCGATGGGCCACAAGGTCGAAGTGGTGAGGGATGGCATCATGTTCGGCGGCTATCAGGCGATTGCGCGTGATCCGGTGACCGGAGCCTATACCGGCGCAACCGAGATGAGGAAAGATGGGCAGGCGAGCGGTTACTGAGCCGCTAACTCACATGCTCCCGCGCAAAAGCGATCTGCGCGGCAGTGAAGGCGCGGCCAAGCGCGTTGTCGTCCATGTCGAAGGCATGAATGCCGCCTGCCACTTCTTCGTAAGTTACTGGCACGCCCGCTGCCGCAAGCCGCGCGGCGTAGGCGCGGTCTTCATCGAGGAACAGATCGCAGGTGCCAACGCCCACCCATGCAGGCGGCAGGCCGGATAGATCGGCGCAGGCCGCCGGGATGGCATAGGGCGTCTGCGCCGGATCGGCGAGGCCGCGCAGATAGGCGCCCCAGGCAAAGCGGTTGCTCGCATTGCTCCACACGCTGTGGCGCAGCGGATCGAGTTCCGCCCGCCCGGCGGTGGCGGCATCGAGCATGGGATAGATGAGGAGCTGCGCGGCAGGCTGCGCCCCGCCTTCATCATGCAGCCGCTGGACAAGGCTTGCCGCCAGCCCCCCGCCCGCGCTGTATCCGCCGACGATGATCTTCGCCGGATCAATCCCGAGCGTTCCCGCACGCGCCAGCACCGCGTGCCAGGCGGCGTGGGCATCATCAAGCGCGGCGGGAAAGGGCGCTTGCGGGGCAAGTCCATAGCTTGGGCAGCTCACCGGCACGCCCAGCGCCTTGGCCATGTGGGCAGCCTTTGGGAAGATATCCTGCCTTGCCCCGAACACGAACCCGCCGCCATGGAACAGGACGATCGCGCCCGCGCTGCGCCGCTGCGGCGGGGAGATGATCGTCATGCGCGCGCGCCCGGCGGTGACGTCCTCCAGAGCCACGCCATCGGCGATAAACCTGGGGCGCAGCAATCCGCCAAAGGCGCGCAGGAGGCGATAGGTGAAGCGGTTCACCACCAGCTTGCCGAGCCGCGCATGGAGCGCTGCCACTTCAGGCGCGACCTCGCTGGGATTGGCCGAGCTGCGCTGCGGATCGCCGAGCCTGCCGGGTGCTGTATTCATGGCCATTGGCTCTCCCCCTTCGCGCCGCAGCTTGGCCGCCCGCCGGGCTTGGCGCAAGCGAGCAAAGCACGCGCCTATGAATTGCGAGAGGTCTCTTGCCAGCCATGCGCCGCTAGGCAATCTGGCATTCTTGCATTTCACAGGAACCCGCCATGACCCACGCCTATGCTCCCGATCTTGCGCTGTTCATCAATGGCAGCTGGCGCATGGGCGAGGGGCGGGAGGCCTTGGCCGTCCTCAACCCGGCAACCGGCGCTGCGATTGCCGATCTGCCGGTTGCAAGCGCGGCCGATCTGGAAGAAGCGCTGGCAGCAGCCGAGGCGGGCTTTGCCCATTGGCGCTATGTCGATGTCGAGACGCGCGGCGCCATCTTGCGCAAAGCCGCCGATCTGATCCGCGAACGCGCTGACACGATCGCAACGCTGCTGACGATCGAGCAGGGCAAGCCGCTCCCCGAAGCGCGCGGCGAAGTGGTGGGCGCAGCCTCGATGTTCGATTTCTATGCCGAGGAAGCCAAGCGCGCCTATGGCCGGGTGCTGGTGCGCCCCAGCGGCCAGCGCGCCATGGTGATCAAGCAGCCCGTCGGCCCGGTTGCGGTGTTCACGCCGTGGAATTTCCCGGTCTATCTGCTTGCCAAGAAACTTGCGCCTGCGCTGGCAGCGGGCTGTTCGGTGATTGCCAAGCCTGCCGAAGAATGCCCCGCCTCAACCTCTGCACTGATGAAGTGCCTTGTCGATGCGGGCGTGCCAGCCAATGTGTGCCAGCTGGTTTACGGCGTGCCCGACGTGATCAGCCGCGCGCTGATTGGCTCGCCCGTGATCCGAAAGGTCAGCTTCACCGGATCGACTGCTGTGGGCAAGCATCTGATGCGGCTCGCGGCAGATGGTGTGAAGCGCATCACCATGGAGCTGGGCGGCCATGCGCCCGTGCTGGTGTTTGACGATGTCGATTTGGGCAAGACGCTCGACATACTCGTGCCCCAGAAGTTCCGCAATGCAGGCCAGGTCTGCGTCTCGCCGACGCGGTTCTATGTGCAGGAGGGCATTTATGAGGCCTTCCTCGAAGGGTTCCGGGCGCGCACCGCAGCGCTCAAGGTGGGCAATGGGCTGGAGGCAGGCGTGCAGATGGGCCCGCTCGCCAATCCGCGCCGACCCGCCGCGCTCACCAGCCTGATTGACGATGCAACCCAGCGCGGCGGCAAGCTGCTGGCAGGCGGGAGCGCCTATAATGAAGGCTTCTTCTTCCAGCCGACGCTCATCGCCGATGTGCCCAATGCAGCGGACATCATGAACACCGAGCCATTCGGCCCGGTCGCCGTGACGCGCAGCTTTGCCACGCTTGATGAGGCGATCGCGCAGGCCAACCGCGTGCCGTTCGGCTTGGCCGCCTTTGCCTTCACCGATAGCCTTCGCACTGCCAATCTGGTCGGCGATGCTCTGGAGGCAGGCATGGTCGGCATCAACAGCTTTGCGATTTCGGTGGCCGATGCGCCATTTGGCGGGGTGAAGGAATCGGGCTTTGGCAGCGAAGGCGGGCCGGAGGGGCTGGAAAGCTACCTCGTCACCAAAGCGATCCATCAGGCCTGAAGCGCGCTCGTCGCGCACGTCTCAGGCGTGGCGGGCTTGACCCTCACATTTATGGGGGCAGAGGCGCGCTGACGCGGCGCTATAGTGTGCCGGAAGTCGGCAACAAAGGGTCACACGCATGAATGTCGCCGCCAGGATTGCTTCAGCGGGCCGCGCTGATCCCTATGGCCATCCGGGCTTTGATCCGATTGGCAGCGAGCTTGCCGGTGTGCCGCTGGAGATCGCCGGCGAATTGCCCGCAGAGCTTGATGGGCTATTCCTGAGGAATGGCACCAACGCGCTGTTCCCGGCCCGCCGTCGCCACATGTTCGATGGCGCGGCGATGATCCACATGATCGAGTTTCGCGGGGGCGCGGCGCGTTATTCCAACTGCGTGGTGCGCACGCCGCGCACGGCCTGGACCCAGCAGGCCGGGCGCGACCCTTTCCTCGGGATCGGCGCGATGACGAGCGGGGGCAAGGGCGCGCTGGCTGCGCTGATGCTCGAACGGCTGAAAGTGCGGCTTGGCCTGTTGCCGCGCATGGCCGCGATCGAGGCGGGCAGCAATGGCACTGCGCTTCTTGCGCACGAAGGGCGGCTTTACGCGCTTCAGGAAACCGCGCTGCCGTTCCGGCTCGATATTGCGCGCGATGCCGCAGGCTGGCTGGTGGTGAACGGGCGCGGCACCAATGAAACCTTTGGCGCGGCGCTTACCGTGCCGTTCAGCGCGCATCCCAAGGAGGATGCAGCGACGGGGCAGGTCTATTCGATCGGGCAGGATTTCGTGGCGGGCACCACCTATCTGAGCACGCTGGAGCCGGGCGGGCGGATCACCACCAGCACGATCATGACAGGCAAGCCGCCGGCCTTTTTCGTGCATGATTATATCCTAACCGGCACTCACGTCATTTTCCCCGATACCTCGCTCAGGTTCAGTCCGGCGGGGCTGGCCGGGCCTGATCGGAGCGTTGCCAGCTTTGATGCCGCGCGGCCCTTGCGTTTCGGGATGATCGCGCGGGCCCACCGCTCGGGCGATCCTGTGCGCTGGTTCGAAACGGCCGCGCCGGGCCACATCTGGCACATTGCCAACGGCTGGGAGGCAGACGGCGCGGTGCACATCTATGCCCCCGTCTTTGCCGATTACCCGGCGACGATCCCGATCCATTCGCCCAAGGAGCCGCATGCGCGCTTCATGCACTGGCGGCTCGATCTGGCGAGCGGCAAGGTGACCGAGCGCGTGCTGATGGATCACCACTATGAACGCCCCGGCATCGACTGGCGCCGCCACGGCATGCCTGCGCGTTATGCCTGGCTCCTTGATGAAAGCGGCGGGGTGATGGGCAGGGGCGTGCTCAAATATGATCTCTTCGAAGAACGCGCTGCGGGATACCTCGATTACGGCGATCTGCTCGGCGGAGAACCGGTATTCGTGCCGCGCGCCGATGCGGCAGGCGAGGATGCGGGCTGGCTGATCGATCTGCTCGCCGATGGAACGCGCGCTGTGCTGCTGGTGGCCGATGCTGCCACCATGGAAGAACGCTGCCGGATCACTCTGCCGCAAGCCGTGCCCTTCGGCGTTCACGCCCTGTGGCTCGACCGCGCAGCCACCGACGGCCTGATCGCGGGGTAGGCCGCGCCCCCCATATTGCTAGCAGCACGCGCACGCCCCCTGTGGCAGTTTGCGGCAAAATCGAAAGCGAGGACCATGACCAAGCCCTTCTTCAACCACCCCTATCTTTCGGGCCATCATGAACCCGTGCGGTTTGAAGCGACCGCGCCCGATCTCATCGTTGATGGCGAATTGCCCGCTGATCTGGCGGGCGTGTTCTACCGCAACGGGCCCGAGCCGCTCTATCCCACGCGCGAAGGCGATTATCACTGGTTTGACGGCGACGGCATGGTTTACGCGATGCACTTCGAGGATGGCCGCGTCTCCTTGCGCAACCGCTGGGTGCGCACCGAAAAGTTCGAGCTGGAACAGGCCGCCGGGCGCCGCCTGTTCGGGATGTTCGGCAATCCGATGACGGCTGATCCGTCTGTGCAGGGCAAGCATTACAACACCGGCAACACCAATATCATCCTCCACGGCGGCAAGCTGCTCGCGCTGATGGAAGGATCGCAGCCAGTCGCGATGGACCCGCGCGATCTCACCACGCTGGGGGTGCATGATTATGATGGCACTATAGCCTCGACCTTTTCGGCCCATCCCAAGATCGATTATGCAACCGGGGAACTGGTGAATATCGGTGCGAACATCAACGGCTTTACCGGCGCGGCCGAACTGCAATACACCATCACGACGGCCGAAGGCGTGGTGCGCCACGCTGCGGTGATCCCGATCCCGCACATGGCGCTGATCCACACTTTTCTGCTCACCGAAAACTGGGTGGTGATCCCGGTGATCCCGCTCGACAGCGATATCAGCCGCGCCATGCGCGGCGGGCCGATGACGGCGTGGAACACCGGCCGCCCCACCAAGCTGGCGCTGCTCCCGCGCGAAGGCACGGCTGATGATGTACGCTGGTTCGAATTCGATCCGCGCCACATGTTCCACGAATGCAACGCCTGGGAGGAAGACGGCAAGCTGATTGCCGATGTCGCCGCTGCCAATGGCACTGCGCTGTTCCCCGATCAGGATGGCAACTGGCTGACCCATGCCGAAACCAAGCTGAGCCTGCGCCGCTGGAGTATCGACTTGGCAACCGCGAGCATGAAGGAGGAAACCCTCAATGATCGCGATATCCAGTTCCCGCGCCCCGATGATCGCATGATCGCGCGCAAGACGCGGCAAAGCTATGGCAACATCAATTTCAACTCGCGCGACGGGCGCGTTGACGGGATGGATGCGGTGCTGCGTTTCGACACGGCGAGCGGCAAGGAAGATTATTATCACTTCGGCGATGGTTCGGCCTGCGGCGAATTGGTGTTTGCCCCGCGCCTGGGCGCCACGGACGAAGCCGATGGCTATGCCATGACACTGGTGCACCGCGCCGGTTCACCGACGAGCGAGTTGGCGATCTTTGCCGCGACCGACATTGCCAAGGGCCCGATTGCGAGCGTGCGGATCCCGTTCCGCGTGCCTTCGGGCTTCCATTGCAATTACTATTCGGCCGATAATCCGTTCTACCAATCAGCCATGCCCGCCGCTGCCTGACGCAGCAGCAAGCCTGATGACAGGTCAGCCGCGTCGCATCCGGCGGGCCTCGCGCATGGCGGCGCGTTCTTCAGGGGTGATCACGCCGTCGCTGTTTGCATCGGTGCGGTCAAACCGCGTGAGCGCGGGCGCAGTGAATTCCTCGCGGCTGATCAGCCCGTTGCCATCGGCATCGCGCATTGCAAAGCCGAACTGGCCTTGTGCGCTGCGCGCTTCGGCCCGCGCCTTGGCGAGCCTCTCCCAGGCTTCGCGGCGGGCCGCAGTCGCAGTCTCGTTCGCAGCGCCTTCATCGGTGCGGGCGACAGCGCGCCCCGCCATCCGCTGGCTGCGGCGTTCCTGCATCTTGGCTTGATGGGCAGCCATTTCTGCGGCGTCGATCATCCCGTCTGTGTTGGCATCGATTCGGTCAAAGCGCGCATTGATCATCGCCAGCGTATCGGCGCGGGTGACCGAGGCGGCGGGATCAAGCCGGGCGCGCTGCCCTTGCGGTGCGGCCAGCGCGGCGCCTGCCAGAACGAGGCCGAGCGTTCCGGCGGTAAGGAAAGCAGTGGTGCGCATAGTCAGGCTCCATCAGGTGTCGCAAGGTGGCAGCGCTTTCAAGCTATCGCGCGTTTCCTGAACAGCGGCTTAGCGTGTGGGGCTTGTCGCCGCCAAAACTCCTGCGCTGGCCGCCGCCTTCGCTGCGCCGGGCACGGGGCCGCGCCGCTCGGCCGCAATGCGGGCCTGCCGATCGAGCAGCAGCAGCGAAATCCGCCGGTTGCGCGGATCGGCCGGGTTATCCGCCACCAGCGGCTCGGTATCGGCAACGCCCTCGATCCGCACCATCCGGTTTTGCGTCACCCCCGATAGCATCAGCGCCTGCCTGGTCGCCTCGGCGCGGCCTGCCGACAGCGACCAGTTATTCGCCACCACGCCCTTGCGCCAAGGCAGGGCATCGGTGTGACCGCGCAGGATCAGCGGCGCGTTTTCATCGGCCAGCGTCTCGCCGATCACCGCGATCAGCCCGCGCGCCTCGCGGGTGAGGATCGTGGTGCCGAGTTCAAACATCGAGAAATCGGCATCATCCATCAGATCGATGCGGATGCCATCGGGCGCCCGCATCACCCGCACCTGCCGTGCGAGGTGTTTCAACTGGCGGCGCTGGACCAGCTTCTTGTCGATCTTGTCGCGCAGCTCTTTCAGCTTTTCCGCGTCCAGCTCGCCGCGCCCGCCGGCCTCTTTCGGCCCGCCTGTCGCTGCGCGAGGGATGGTGATGGTGCGCGTGCCGGTTTGCCCCATGGCGTTGGGGTAATTGTCGGCATCGGTGATCGAGGAGCCTTTGAGCAGCCCGTCGGAGCCTGCGCTTTGTTGGCGCAGCTTGACGAGCGTCGGGGTGAAAAAATCGGCAATGCCCTTGCGCTGCTTTTCTTCCGTTGCGCCCAGCAGCCACAACAGCAGGAAGAACGCCATCATCGCGGTCACGAAATCGGCATAGGCGACTTTCCACGCGCCGCCATGGTGCCCGCCTTCGACGATGGTGACTTTCTTGACGATGATGGGAGCAGGGATCGCCAGCTTGGGATCAGCCTCGGCCACCTTAGCGACCCCGCATCATGTCGAGCAGCTCGGTAAGCTTGGGCCGGTGGGCAGGGGGAAGGCCTGAACGTGCCGCCTCCAGCACCAGTGGTTGCGGGTAGCCGTGCAGGCTTGCGACAATCACCTGCTTGATCGAATGGAAGATCTGGCTGTCATGGCTGTTGAGCTGTTTCAGCCGCCCGGCCATCGGCGCGGCAAAGCCATAGGCCAGCAGCACGCCGAGGAACGTGCCCACCAGCGCGCCGCCGATCATCTTGCCGAGCACTTCGGGCGGCTGATCGATTGCGCCCATCGTCTTGATGATGCCGAGCACAGCGGCGACAATCCCCAGCGCGGGCAGCGAATCGGCCAGCGTTTGCACCGCGTGGGCGGGTTCATCCATCTCGTGCATCAGCGTTTTGATGGCGTTGTCGATCACGTCCTCGACGGCATGGGTATCAAGCGTGCCTGACGAAACCACCAGCAGCGTGAGCGGATCGCAGATCAGATTGCATACCACCCGATCGCTTTGCAGGCGCGGATATTCGCTGAACAGCGCCGAATTGGCCGGATCGGTGACATGGCTTTCCAGCGCCACCGGGCCTTCGGAACGCAGCATCTTCATCAGCTTGGATGTCAGCGCGATGGCATCGATATGGTCCTGATCGGTGTATTTTGCGCCCTTGAACACCTTGCCGAGCCCGCCGCCGAGCAATTTGATCTCGTGCATCGAATTGCCGATCAGGATCGCGCCTGCCGCTGCGCCGCCGATCATCATCAACTCCAGCGGCATCGCTGCCAGCACCGGGCCAAGCGCGCCTCCGGCCAGCATGAAGCCGCCGAACACCATCACAAGCAGGACGACAATACCAATCGCGGCAAACACGGGCGGGGCGCTCCTTCGAGGCGGGGGTTACGCGAGCGCGCGGAACAGATTGAGGCCGCTGACCCGCGCAAAGGCAGATTGGCTGGCTTCGAGCGCGGTCATCATTTGCTGCAAGCGGACAATCGCCTCGCCGATCTGGGTGTCTCCCACTTCTGATCGGCGTTCGGCCAGATCGACGGCGCGATTGCCCTGTTCGGTCTGGATCATCTCCACCCACACGGCGCGGGTGCCGATGATGGTCTGCGCGCGGCTGACTGTTTCCAGCGCTCCGTCGAGCCCGGCGATGGCCTCGCGTGCGGCGGCGGCGGGATCGCCGGTGCCGGTGATGAGCGCGGTGGTGAGCGCGGCCATCACCGCAAAAGCGCTGGTGGGGGTGCCGTTCTGCTGGAATTCGAAGATCTGCGAGCCTGCCAGCCCGCGCTCGATGGAGGTGCCGGGGGCGAGCGGCACGGCGGGCACTTGCGACGTTCCGGCATAGCTTACAATGCCGCTCGCATCGCGGGTGAAGGCGGGCCCGGGGGCCAGCCCGGCAAACAGCGGATCGCCGCCCGGGGCCGTCGCATTGGCGCGGGCGAACAATTCCTGTTCAAGCTGCACCAGTTCATTGGCAATCGCGGCGCGGCCATTGGCGCCTGCCGGATCATTGGCGGCCGCCACGGCGAGTTCGCGCGCGCGCTGGAGCAGCGCGGTCACGCCCTGCAATTCGCGGTCCGCCAGCCCCAGCTCCTGCCCGAGCTGCGCGGCATTGCTGCTCGCCGCCTCGCCCAGCCGCACGCGGCGATCAAGCACGCGCAAGGCCGCAGCGGCGGCGGGATCCTGCGATCCGCGCTCGATCCGCGCACCCGTGGCGATCTGGGTCTGCGCCCGGTCGATCTGCCGCCTGAGGCCGTTCATCTGCGTGATCGAGCGTTCGAAGAACCCGCCGAAAGAAGTGCTGAGGCTGCTCATGCCGATGTGCTCCGCTTACCTGAGACCAAGGATCGTATCGAAAAGTTCGGCGGCGACCTGGATCACGCGGCCATTGGCCTCGAAGGCCTGCTGGAGCCGCACCAGATTGGTCGCCTCGCTATCGAGATCGACACCAACCTCGCGGCGCAATTCGCCCTCAGCACTGGCAGCGACGATGCTGAGGCCCTCGCGCCTGAGTTCAAGCCCGGCAACCCGGCTCGAGAGTTGCAGAAGCAATGTGTTGGCGCCTGCCACGGGGCCAGTTTCGGCGGCAAACCCGGCAAGCAGGCCCGAAAGATTGCCCGCATCGCGGCTGCCCGCAGGCGCGCCTGCCGGGGCGGTTGCAATGCCGCTGCCCGCTGCCATCACCACCGCGATATCGCCCGCGCCTGTGCCGCCGAACACCGGCTGGCCAGGATTGCCCGCCAGATCGCTGCCTGCGCCTTGCGCGCCGTTGACCAGCGCGATGAGATCGCCTGCAAGGCTATCGAGTTGCCCCTGCAAGCCCGCCTTCGCTTGCAAGGCTGCCGCGCGTCCTGCCATGGCCCCGCTGGCAGGCGCAAACGGCGTCCCGCCGATCGCCAAGGCCAGCGTGCCATCTGCCCCGACCGTGAGGGAGAGCGCCGTATTCACCCCGCCAGCAACCAGCGCCGTGGGCGGCGTGCCATTGGCGTTCACATCGACTGTGCCATCGGGATTGAAGCTGGCCGTGATCCCGACCTGATCGGCCACCTTGCGCAAGGCGGCATCGCGGCTGTCGAGCAGCGCGGCCTTGCCGGCTGATCCTTCGCGCGCGGACACCAGTTCGCGGTTGATGCGTGCCAGATCATCGGTCAGCGTGTTGACGGTGACGACATCCGCCTCGGCCTCGCCGATGGTCAGGTGGCGCGCATTGGCAAGGGTTTCATTGGCGGTGTTGAACGTGCCCGCCAGCCGCCGCGCGCTTTCGAGCGTGCTGGTGCGAAGCGGGGCCGCGGTGGGATCGCTTTCGAGCCGGGTCAGCGCCGCTTCAAATCCGACCAGCGCATCGAACAGCGACGTGCGTTCGAGCGCGGTTTCCGCCGCCGATAGCCCTCGCAATTCCGCTGCCGTGCTGGCCAGCGCCGAGCCGCTGTCGCGCGCCTGACGCTGCACCAGCGCGCTCTGCGCCCGGGCAATGCCAGACAAGCGCACCCCGCCGAACGAATCAGCCGCGTTCAGGCCAATCCGCCCGCCGCCCACCACTTCGCTTTGCGTCAGGCTGCGGCGCGAATAATCGCCGTTCGCGGCGTTGGCGATGTTCTGCGAGGTCAGCTCCAGGCTGACCCGCGAGGCGGTAAGGCCGCTGCGGCCGATCGAGAACATCGCGGTAGGCATTACTGATCTCCTTGGGGCCGAATGTGTTGCGCAAGCTGCGCCTCGATACTGCGGGCAAACCCGAAGGCCCCGGTCTCGGCGGCGATATCGGCGAGGCGTTCATCGCGCATCGCGGTGAATTGCTGCATCCCGCCGCCGGTGAGCGGCGTTGCCTCTGCGGCAAAGGCGGAGCGCGCGGCCTCCAGCATCTTGCGCAGCAGAAACGCTTCAAACCCTTGCGTAGCCTTGCGCAATTCCGCCTGCTCAGGCGTCAGCGGCGCGGGGCGCGCGGGCTTCGCCGTATGGCGCGCGAGCGGAATCGGCTCTGCGGGCGGGTTGATGGGGATCATCACAGCACCACCATTTCGGCTTGCAGCGATCCGGCCTGCTTGAGGCTTTCAAGGATCACGATCAGATCGGTTGCGCCCACGCCCAGGAGATTGAGCGCATCGACAATCTCGGCAAGGTTGGCTGCCCCCGGCATAAGTGCGATGCGGCTTGCCTCCTGCTCGACAGTGATGTTGCTGGCTTCCTCCACCGCCGTTTGCCCGCGCGAGAATGGCTCGGGCTGCACCACCATCGGGGCTTCTTCGATCCTCAGCACCAGCTTGCCATGGCTGATTGCGGCAGGGGCAAGGCGCACCGCCTGATTGATGACAACGGTGCCGGTGCGGCTGTTGACGATCACCTTGGCAGCGCTCGGCGCCGGGGTGACGGGCAGCATCTCGATCTCGGCAAGCAGGCCCGAACGCGCATCATTGCCCATCGGCAGGGCGAGTTCGATGCTGACCCCGTCGCCGATGCTGGCCGTGCCCGGAAAGCGCATGTTGATCGCATCGCGCACGCGAGATGCGGTAAGGAAATCGGCGTTGTGAAGGTTGAAGCGCAACGTTGCCTGCTGGTCGAAGCCCGTCGCCACGGCGCGTTCCACTGTCGCGCCATCGGCAATCCGGCCCACGGTCGGCACGTTGATCGCGACTTGCGAGCCATCGCGCGCGCTCGCCCCCAACCCGCCGACTGCGACATTGCCCTGCGCAATCGCATAGATCTGCCCATCGGCCCCGATCAGCGGGGTCATGATGAGCGAGCCGCCACGCAAGGATCGCGCCTGCCCGATGGCGGACACTGTGATGTCGAGCCGCTGGCCGGGCTTGGCAAAGGCGGGCAGTTCCGCTGTCACGATCACCGCGGCGGCATTGCGCAGATTGGGGCTGACGCCGGGCGGCAATTGCAGCCCGAGCCTTTCGGAAACCCCGCGCATCGCCTGCGTCACATAAAGCAGGTTATCATCCCCGGTGCCTTGCAGGCCGACGACGACGCCATAGCCGGTGAGCTGGTTGGCGCGCAGGCCTTCGAACTGGCCAAGATCGCGCACCCGCTCGGCAGCGGCGGGCAGGGGGGCGAGCGCGGCTATCAGGAAGAGCAGCCAGTGGAGGATTTTCATCACGCGTGCTCCCTTCCTCAAAACGGCGAAATCATGCCGAAAAAGCGCGCCAGCCAGCCCGGACGGCTCGCCTGCTGGATCGCACCCTTGCCCGAATAGATGATCCGCGCATTGGCCACCTGGTTGGAAAACAGGCGGTTATTCGCATCCACATCGATCAACCGGACGCGCCCGGCGAATTGCACCCATTCCTCGCCCTGAGAGAGGGCAAGCTGTTTTTCGCCCACGACATCGGCTGTCCCGTTGGGATAGACCGCCGCGATGGTGACCGCGATGGCGCCGTTGAGGCGGCTTTGCTGGGCGGCATTGCCCTGACCTCTGAACGACCCTTCGCTGGCAGCTTTAAGGGCTTCGGGGTTGAGGAAACTGAGCGGGCCTGTGGCGGGCGGAGTGATGCCGAGGCTGCCGTCGCGCACGGTTTGCCCGGTAGCGCTTTTCTGGGTGGTGGTGTTTTCGACAAGCACGATGGTCAGCATGTCGCCGAGGTTGCGTGCACGCGCACCCACATGCAGCCCGACATAGCCTTGGGCCGCCTGAAAGATCGCGCCGGTGCTGGCGCTGGCGGGCCGTTGGGCGGCGGGGACCGTGTCGGCAAGAGCAGGCGCAGGCGCAGGCGCGGGTGCCAGTGCCAGTGCCAGTGCTGGGGGGGGCGGGGAGGCAAAGCCGGGGCGCGGACCGGTGCCTTCCAGCCCGCCCATGCAGCCTGCCAGCATCAGCGCGCCGAAGCTGGCCAGAAAGGGTGCCGGTTTCATCGCTTGGCTCCCTCTCACAGCGTCTGGTTGGCGTTGCGCAGCATTTCATCGACCGCGCTCACCATCTTGGAATTGATTTCATAGGCGCGCTGGGCCTCGATCATCTCGACGAGTTCTTCGACGACATTGACGTTGGAAGCCTCCAGCATCCCCTGTCGCACCCGACCGCGCCCATCGATCCCTGCTGGCCCGACCTGCGCCGGGCCGCTCGCCGCGGTCTCGACGAGGAAATTGTCGCCGATGGCGCGCAGGCCAGCCGGATTGACGAAGCTCGCCACCACCAGCTCGCCCACCTGCACCGGTTCGGGCGCAGCGGCGGTGACCGCGGTAATGATCCCGTCCTGCCCGATGGTGATGGTGGTGGCATCAAGCGGGATCTGCACCGGCGGGGTCACGGCAAAGCCCTGGGCGGTAATCAGTTGGCCTTCGGGCGAGAGGGTGAAATTGCCCGCGCGGGTAAAGCCGATCTCGCCATTGGGCGGCATTTCGACCTGAAAGAAGCCGGCACCATCCAGTGCAATATCGAACGGCTTGCCGGTGGCGGCGAGATTGCCCTGCGTCTCGATCCGGCTGGTGCCCTGCACCTGCACCCCGGTGCCAAGGTTGAGGCCGACGGCAAAGCGGGTCTGCGCGGTCGATTGCTGCCCGGCAATGCGCTGTTCCTGATAGGCCAGTGTGGCAAAATCCACCCGGTCGCGCTTGAACCCGGTGGTCCCGATATTGGCAAGGTTGTTGGCGATGACGCGCATGCGCGCATCCTGCGCTTCAAGGCCGGTGCGCGCGACGTTCAGAGCGGAATTGGGCATTGTCGGGGTGTCCTTTGTGTCTGGTGGGGTCAGCGCAGCGCCATCAGTCGGCTGCCGGCTTCATCGAGTTCGCCTGCGGTGCGGATGATCTTGGCGCGGCTTTCAAAGGCGCGCTGGGCATCGATCATGGCGACGAGCACTTCGGCAGTCTCCACGTTGGAGGCTTCCAGCGCGCCGGGAATGACGCGCGCGGTCGGATCGGGCGGGAGGGCGGCAGTGCCCCCTTGCCCGTCAGGCACCTTCAGGAAACTGTCGATGCCCTTGATCAGCTGGCTTCCTTCGGGCGAGACCAGCTTGATCCGGTCCACCGTATCGGGCGGCTGGTTGCCGGGGGCCGCCGGGTCGCGGGCGAGCACGCTGCCGTCGCCCGCGATACTCAAGGCAAGGCCGGGCGGCACGCTGATCGGCGTGCCGCCTTCGCCCAGCACCGGCAGGCCCTCGCCGTTTTCGAGCAGGCCCGTCGCGCCGACGCGCAAATCGCCGCGCCGCGAATAGACTTCGCCCGCCCCGTCCGGGGCCTGAAACGCGATCAGCGCCTTGCCCTCGATTGCGATGTCGAGCGGCTGGCCGGTCGCATTGATCTTGCCGCTTGCCATGTCCGCGCCGCGCACATTGCCGCGCGCCATTGCGCGGGCCTCGATCGAGCTGCCATCGGCCTCGTTCCTGAGGGTCGCGGGCAGCACTGCGAACACTTCCTGACGAAAACCGGGCGTGGTCGCGTTGGCGAGGTTATTGGCGGTCGCGCGCTGGCGATCCAGCGCCGCATTCATCGCGGTTAGCGCGGTATAAATCAGCCTATCCATCGATTAGCGGCCTTTACTGGCGCAAATTGAGCACGGTCTGGGTGATCTGCGTGGCGGTATCGATCGCGCGCGCATTGGCCTGGAAGTTGCGCTGCGCGGTGAGCAGCGCCACCATCTCGCCCGCCAGATCCACGTTCGAGCGTTCAAGCGCGCCCGACAGCAGCTGCCCGTAGTTTCCGATCCCCGGGCGGCCATAGGCAGGCACGCCGCTGTCGCCGGTCGCCTGCCAGCGGGTCTGGCCAATCGCGCGCAGGCCGCCCGGCGCGGCAAAATTGGCGAGCGCGACCATGCCGACCGGTTCGGTGGTGCCATCGCTGAAAGCGGCCGTAATCAGCCCGCGATTGTTGATCGTGACATTCGAAAGCTCCGCCCCGCCCGCATTGACCAGCGGCACAGTGACATTGGCGGGCACGGCCGAAGTCGGGGTGCCGGTAGCATCGACCGGGAAGGCTTGCAGCGCAGCGCCGAGCGAATCCTGCACCGCGCCCGTCACCGAGATTTCCATGCGGCCATTGCGGGTAAAGCTGGTCTCGCCCGAGACGGGATCGCTTACCGTGAAAAAGCCGCCGCCATTGATCGACAGATCAAGGCTCCGCCCGGTCTGCTCGATCGGGCCCAATGCAAAATCCTGCGTGATCGCTGCCACAGTCGCACCGATCCCGGCTGTGCGACGCGGATCGGTGCTGGTGCCGGAGGCGACCAGATCGGCAAATTGTGCGCCCGAACGCTTGAACCCGGTGGTCTCGGCATTGGCGATGTTGTGCGCGATGACGCGCAGATTGGTTTCGGCATTGCGCATGCCGCTGAGCGAAGTGAAGAAGGCCATGGGTCAGGTTCCTTTGCTTGGGGGTCGTGGGGAAGGGGATCAGGCAGCAGGGGGCTGCGGCGCGGCGGCTTCTTGTGCGGCGATCAGCCGATCAAGCTGCTTGGAAATCTGGGTCAGCGTCGCGGCGGTCTCGGTATTCGCCGCAAGCGAGGAAAACTGCGCCATCTGCGCCAGCATCGCCTCGTTCTTGACCGGTTCGAGCGGGTCCTGGAATTGCAGCTGGGTGGTAAGCAGGCGCAGGAAATCGGCCTGGCCCAGACTGCCGAGCCCGCCCTTGCTGCTGGGACGCGACGGAGTGTTGAGGCGTTCGAGCGCGCCTTGCGCGGAAGGGGGGGTAATCTCCATGATCAATCGCTCCTCAGAGTTTCGAGCATCAATTGCTTGGCGGTTTGCAGCGCCTGCACGAGGTTCTGGTATTGGCGGGCGCTTTCCATGATCTCGATCATTTCGCCGCTTTCATCGATAGCTGCCTCCCACACATTGCCTTGCGCATCGGCGAGCGGGTGGCCGGGATCATGGCGCTTTGTCGGTGCGGTATCGGCGCGCACCAGTGCGCCCGCGCTTACGCTTGCCATGCCGCTCGCACGGTCGAGTTCGCTGGAAAACACAGTGCGGATCGGGCGGTAGGCCTCGCCCTCGCTGCGCGCGATGGAGCCGGCATTGGCAAGGTTGCTGGTCGCCGCGTTCATCCGCACCATCTGCGCCGACATGGCGCGTTCGGTGAGGCTGAACAGGTTCATGCGAGGGGCGTCTGGCATTGCCTATTCTCCCTTCAATGCGCGGGTGATCGTGGAAACCTTGCCCTGCACGAAGCTGAGCGTCGCGCTGTAGGCGACGGCGTTTTCGGCAAAGGCAATCTGTTCGCGGGCCAGCTCGACAGTGTTGCCATCGAGCGATTGCATGGTCGGGCGGCGATAGACGAGGCCTGCGCCGCCATCGCTGTCGCCGCCCAATGCTGCCCCTTCGAGCCGCGCCTTGAGCGCTGCTGCAAAATCAATGTCGCGCGCCTTGAAGCCGGGTGTGGCGGCGTTGGCGATGTTCGATGCGAGCACCCCCATGCGCTGCGAGCGCACTTCGAGCGCTGCGCCGTGGATGCCGAAGATCTTTGCGTTCACGAAAGCGATGCTCCTGCCAAGGCGAATGATCGTGGCGGATGGCGCGTGGGGCACCATCCGCTGCGGGTTTGAGCATAAAGCGTGCCAACCGGCCGGACCGAGGCCGACCATCGCCGCGTCGCCCGCAGCAGCGGCAAAGCCTTGCCGGTGCCGCTTGCCGCCCGAGGGCAGAGCATTGCCGCCCCGAACCCCGGGGGCGCGGGATCGCCTACGCATTTTCGCAGGGGCAGCCCGAGCGCGCTTAAACGCCAGCGGCGCGCTGCCGTTCTCGCTTGCATTGGGGGCAAAACACAGAAGGATCGGCAATCATGGGCGGTGCAGGCTTCAGCCTGATTAATCCCGAAGCAGCGGTAATCGTGCTTGGCGGCACATTCGTAGCCAGCGGGCTGGCCAGCGGGTGGCAAAGCCTGCACCGCGCCGGTGCGCAGGCGCTTGGTCTGCTGCGCGCGCCGCTCGACGAGGCAACCAACCGCGCGGCGCTGGCGCGGCTGGTCTATGTGATCGACCGCAAGGGGCGCTTTGCCGCCGAGGCGCCGCTGCCTGCCGATCCCGCGCTGGCCGAGATGGTGGCAGCCTATTTGCGACTTGGCGAGATTGCAGGCCTGCGTGATGCGCGCCGCGATCAGCTCGGCACATATCGCAGGCAGTGCACCGCTGCTGCCGCGACCTGGCAGCAGGCGGGCGAACTGGCCCCTGTAGCCGGGCTGGCGGGCACGCTTTACGGCATAGCCCAGCTTGCCCCGATCGGCGGCAGCGGGGCTGGCGGCGCGCTGGCACTCACGACAGCAGGCGCGATTGCGACGGCAGTGGTCTCGACCTTCTATGGCCTGCTGCTGGCGTATTTGGTGTGCCTGCCGCTGGCGGCTGCGATTGTGCGGCGCGGGCAAGCCGAACAGGCGGCGCGCGTCGGCCTGATCGACTGGTTCGAAGGCCAACTGCCCACCCCGCCACGCGTACCGTGTCATGCCGCAAGCACGGCCGTTCTGGTGGAGGTGGCGTGATGCGCGGCAAAACATCGGAGCGCCATCACAGCTGGCATTTCATTCTTGCGGATCTTGCGCTGATCCTGTTCCTGCTGACCCTGACCGGCCTGCCGCTCGAAGCGGAGGTTCCCGCGGCGCTGCGCAAGGACAGCCGTTTTGCCCCCGACCCCCAGATCGCGCCAGCGCAGGCGCTGTTCCGCCCGGTGGCTGGCGGGCCTTCACTCGTGCAATGGCTGGCGAGCCAGCCCCGGGATGCCCGCGCGACGCTGACCGTGTTTGCACAGCATCCGGCAGGCGGCGAAGCGGCTGCGTGGGAGGCCGCAGACCAGCTTGCGCGCGAGGCAAGGGGGGCAGGCGTCGCGGTGCGCGCCATCATTACGCAGGGCAAGCAGGCCGATCTTTATGCCAGCCTTGCCTATGATGCGCCGCCGGGCAGCACGCCTTAGCCCAAGGCTTGGCATGATCCTTGCTCCCATGCTGGGGGAAGTCCCCGCTGCTGCATGAGACACTTGCCATGGTTCGACGCCTTGCCCCCGCCCTGATCGCCCTGCTGGCCGCGCCCGCCGCGTCCGCTGCCGCTTCGCCCACTATCAGCCCGGCGGAGATCGACCGCGCGCTGATGGGCTTTACCGGTGCTGCCATCGGCAGTCCGGGCGGTGCCCGGCTGCCCGCCGATCCGCGCCTTCGGCTTTCCGCCTGCGGCGGGCCGCTGGTGCTCGACTGGCATACGCCTGCGCGCACCAGCGTGCGGGTTGAATGCCCCGGCCCCGTCCCATGGCGCATTTTTGTCGCGGTGGCGCCCGCTACGCTTGCGAACAGCGGCGCACCGGCGGTTAGGCGCGGCGACAATGTGATGATCGCGGTGCGCGGGCGCGGCTTTTCGGTGCAGCAGCCCGGTGAGGCGGTCGAAGGCGGCGCGGTGGGCGACTGGATTTTCGTGCGCACCGCGCGCAAGGCCGAAGCCCTGCGCGCCCGGATCGAGCGCCCCGGCCTCGTCGTCATTCCGGCAAGCTAGCT
>VFQU01000377.1_pt1 | contig 41721 bp, 25 predicted proteins | sample 3512311 | NCBI WGS metagenome assembly VFQU01 (sample SAMN10412377, study PRJNA504923) | tailings metagenome | isolation source: Relicate 3 Philex TSF3 active mining site | place: Philippines: Tuba, Benguet | collected 2017-08-29
GCTTTTTTGTCCCTGTACTACTCAGCTTGAGTCCATCTTCAGTCCATCCGAGTAGTACAGCATTTTTAGTTGTCGTTTGGAAACGTGATCATCTACACCTTACTTTCAACTTGGATGCGAACACTACCTGATTCCATTGATTTGAAGTTGAATTTTGTAGCAAAAAGGAGGAGAAAATTGATGCTCTAAATGTGCCAATGTAATTGACGGGAGACAATTACCTATTTCCCAACAAGTCTATTATTCTTGTTCTGATTGTGCTACCTTTTCTACTCATCAAATGAATAAAGTCGAGCTTAGCTGCTAGAAGCTTGAGAAGAGTAAATGAGGAATGCTGTTAGCTGTTATGAAGCTTCTTAAGCAGGAATACCGACACACCATCTAAAAAATGACAAAAACTTCCGTATGTAAAATTGATGCTTTTTCGGAAGCTTAATTTTCTAGGTTTTTATACATTAGGTGCATGAGAGAAACACATCGTTGAAAACAGCCTCTCTAAAGCGGTTTCACATCAATGCTCTCGTACACTCTGGTTACAGTACAGATTCGGTTGGTTTCTTAAACAGCTTTAACCTGGATAAAAACAGTGAAAGTAGTTGTGAAAGATTAACCGTTAACGTAGATTCAACTTTTCTACAGCAACATAGGAACTATGTTGCCGCAGGTCTGAATTATTGCTTAGTAATAAGAGGTGTTATTTCAGGCTTCTTGTACCCTTCTATTTCTTCTGGAGAATCAATCAATGCTGAACATGAACATTAGTCGCTCTATTCTGATTTCTGGTTTGTTGATTGGCGCAAGTGTTCTTTTTGGATCTTCTGCAAAGGCAGATACTACAGGAACGGTTCCGCTCAGCGGCACTGTCAACCCAACGCTCGCTCTCACGGCAACCCCTAACGGTACTGCGTCAGCTCTGCCACTTGATGGTGCTGCTGCTGGTGCAGAACAAATTCAGAAAGTTGCGGGTCTGAACGTTGAAACCAATAATACTTTGGGCTATACGCTCACCGTTTCTTCTGGAAATTTGGCAGAACCTAAAGGTGACACAATTGCTTATCAAGTTGTAGTTAAGGACACCGCCACGGCAGCAGTGAGTGGTGACTTCCAAGTTGCTTCGGGAACGGATTACACTTATGCTACTACTGCAGCGAATGCAGCAGTAGATGGCAATCGCGATCTCTATATTCGCTATACTCCGAGAGCGTTGCAAAATCCAGGAGCCTATACCTCAACCATCAATCTCTCGGTCAAAGACAACTAATCACACTTCATTCTCACTTTAAGGTGTTTGACAGTTCTTTTGGGTTAGAAATAGTTCTACCTCTAACCCAAAAGATGACTGCTCTGTGAATGCTCTTTGTCAATTTTTTGGGTTAACTGTAGCAGAAGGTGAAATTCTTGAGCTTCTATCTTCTGCTTTTCCGTGAACTTGAGAATTGGCAATTCTGCTTGAAGGTTAAAAATGATGAAACTTCGTGTGGTTTCTTTATCTGTGACTGATTCTCGGTATTCGACCTGCAAGCGCAAACATATCGCTTGATACAGCCCCAGTACCGTTTGCAACAGACTTACAGCTTAATACGGATGGACGAATATCAACACGCGTCGCCAAAGTTGCACAGTGATCAATCGAAACCAGCAATCCTAAAGGAACTACGCTCATCATCAATTCAGATCATTTGATACGCCCCAACTTTACTGCTAGAACCAGAGCAGTACAAGCCTGACTTAAAGATTTTTGTGACGGAGAACTAACACTATGAAGTTATACTATCGACTAATTCTATTCCCATTTCTATACTTGCTGTCAAGTGCATTGCCATCGGTTGCATTTCAATTACACCCAATGTCTAAAACTTTTGCTCCAGCAGGCACTCAAGCAACACAATCTTATGAAATTATAAATGATGGTAAAGAGAAAGTAGCTATTGAAATGTCAGTTGTTACTCGCCAAATGGAGCTAAATGGCGCAGAAACCTATCAAGATGCAAATCAGGATTTTTTGATTTACCCACCGCAAATTTTACTGAAGCCTGGTGAAGTTCAGGCCGTACAGGTAACTTGGCTAGGCAATCCTCAACCGAAGGAAGAACTAGCTTATCGCTTAGTTGCAAAGCAACTTCCGATCGACTTAACTAGTCCTAGCCAAGACGTTGCTAAACCTGTAGGACAACTGCGTGTGCTGATGAGCTATATGGGATCTCTATATATTCGACCAACGAATACTAAACCGAATGTCGTTCTACAGAGTATTGCTCTTCAGAAAAATGCAAAAGGAACATCTGAGATAGTCCTAATGTTAAAGAATGAGGGAACAGCTAGAGCAGCCCTAAGAAAATTCAACCTTTCTCTGAAATTTCAATCTGGAACGGTTGTTGAGCTTCATCCAGAGCAATTGAAAGAAATTAACAATCAAGTCATTCTAGCCGGACATACTCGTCGTTTTGTAATTTCCTTGCCGAAAGAGCTTCCCAATGAGCCAATTACAGCTTCTTTTGATTTCGCAAAAGAGGAGTAATCTCAGTCAGGACTGTGATGGTCGATAAGCCGCATCTTTGACCATAACAGTTCTTTAGCTCATTTAGCTCATTGATATAGAACAGCAAGAAGCCAGGCTTCCTGAAATGCCCTCTGTTAGAAAATTTCTAATGCACGTTGGAGAAGCTTTTTGATTTAGAACTAGTGCGAAGATCGTATTTAGGAAAGCTATGCTCAAGTCGATATATCTCAGATTACCGCTTGCATTACCTCTCGTATTTGTATTGCCGGCTTATAGTATAGATTCTCCTACTTACTCGGAGCATTACGATCGTCAGACCAAAACTGCGATTGAACAGAACGGCTCTCCATCTCAGTCTTCTGTTTTATCTCACACTAGTAGCCTAAAACATAGCTCTGGAGATATTCGTCAATTCGATTCAAATCGACAACCAGTCGGACAAGCTTTGATTAAGAGTCAGTCGAATTCTAATCAAGCCGTTGCCCAATCCTCTTTACCAGATGACTCAGATGCAGTGTTTGAGCGCGTTTTTGGAAAACCTCGCAATACTCAATCCCGCCAGATTGTTGTTCCACTCATCATTGATCAACAACGACAGGGTCAAATTTTAGTCCTTACGAATGCTAACACTCAGCAAATTCGACTACAGGCTAAAGAACTTTTAGAAAAGCTAGCAGATATCATTCGTCCTGATTTGATTACACGGCTTCAAAATCAGATTGAGCATAACGAGACTCTCACGCTCTCGGCACTGAAAAACAGTGAACTTGAAGCCGAGTTTGACACTTACAAACTCGAACTCAGAATTCAAGTTCCTGCCGCTGCTCGCCGCACTAATGTCTCCCAAGCAAACCCGATGCCTCCTGAAGCTGCCAATGCCATGCGACCAAGCCGGGTGAGCGCCTATCTTAATCTTCTTGGTGGGCAGGACTTTGCATGGTCAGGCAATGTGGTAGGGCGGCAACCTCTTCAATTAAATTGGGAGGGAGCATTGAATGTGAATGGTTGGGTTTTGGAAGGCGGCGTCGATTTCAGAGAAGGACAAGAGTCCGCCTGGATGAGACGAGATGTGAGACTGGTGCGCGATGATCCGAGTAAGGCACTACGCTATATTGCAGGAGATGTAGCGATGCCAGCGAGAGGCTATCAAACAAACCTGCCGATGTTGGGAGTCACGATCGCTCGCAACTTTTCGCTTCAACCCTATCGCCAGACGCGCCCTCTGAATCAGTTTGAATTTTTTCTAGAAAGACCATCCAGGGTCGAGGTGCTGATCAACGATCGTCCTACTAAAATTCTTCGATTGCCAGCCGGACAACAAGATATCCGAGATTTGCCTCTGAATGCAGGGATTAATGATGTCCAGCTCATTATTACTGACGATGTCGGGCGAGTTCAGCGTCTTAGCTTTCCTGCGGCAGTTGCAGCTGATTTGTTAGCTCCAGGATTGCAGCAATTTGCATATGGTCTAGGGTTTATTACGCATGAGCAGAATGGTGCGCGAACCTATGATTGGAATCAACCTACACTGACTGCTTCTCATCGCTGGGGCATTCTGAATACGCTAACTTTTGGAGGGTATCTACAAGCAAATTCTGCTCGTCAGATTGTTGGAGTTGAGGGCATTTGGGCAAGTGGCATGGGGAACTGGGCTTGGAATATTGCAGCAAGCCATGATGCGAAATTGGGAGCGGATATTGCAGCAAGATTACAATATGACTTTACACGGATTGGGAGCGATAACCCTAACCAAAGAACTGTACGGTTTGCTTTGGAATATCGTGGAGCAAATTTTCGACAGCTAGAGCGCTCCCTAAATATTGGCTCGAATCCAGAGCCTGTTCTCGATTTTGCCGCTTATTATAGTCAGAAATTGTTTAGTAACATTAATACAACTTTGGGCGGTCGCTATCAAATTGGGCGAGGAGACACTCCCGATGCTTATCGCATTGAACTCGGCTTTTCCAGAGCGTTCAGCAATGGACTCAATCTCAATTTGAACCTTAGTCATCAGCGCGATCGTAATGGACAAAACGAACAGCGTGCGTATGTCAGTCTCCTCTGGCTCTTGCCACTTCGAGGTCAGTCCCTCATGGCAACGACAAATTTCAGTAACCGAGGTGCTGCGAATCGAGAGCTGACTTGGAATTTTGATGGGGGAAATTTAGGTAACGATTGGAATGGGGCTTTAGCACTGGCGACAAACTCTGGTGTGCAAAAAGCAACCGGGCGTTTAACTTATAACGGATATCGGGCGAATGTAGGGCTTTCCCATGATGGCTGGATGGCTCAAGATGGCTCAAGCACAATCAACCACGTCAGTCGATTAACCTTTGGAACTGCATTAGTATTCGCGGATGGACAATTTGGTTGGTCACGTCCGATCGATAACAGTTTTGCACTCGTTGTTCGTCAGGGAAATTTGAAGGGGCGAACGATCGGGATTAATCCAACCAGCATAGGTCATATGGCTCGTGCAGATGCCCTTGGTGCAGCGGTTGTTCCTGCCCTTACGCCCTATCAAGTCTCAACCCTCAGAATTGACCCGCTCAATATCCCATTAGGCTTTGAAATCGGTCGTCCTCATTACGCTTTACTGCCAACCTACCGAAGTGGAACACTGATCCGTGTGGGAACTGACGCAACAGTCTTTTTACGAGGAGTTCTCAGCACTGATCAAGGTGAGCCCATTTCGTTGCAAAGTGGTGAAGTGGTATCCCTTTCTGATCCAAAATGGCAGCCAATCACCATTTTTACCAATCAGGTTGGGCGGTTTGCTTTAAGCGGATTTAAGCCTGGAAAATATGAAATACGGCTTGGGAATTCATTCAGTCCGGTTCAATTTGACGTTCCGCGCGCTCAATCTGGTATTTATGACATTGGACAGATGAAACTCTTGCGATCGAGAACTCCAAGAGAAATTGAGCGCGCCAAAGTTGAGTGAGATCGGCAAAATCAATCTGTGCGATCGATTATTTTAAGGCAGCGATCGCGGCTCGATAGAGCGATCGCAGATCAATTCCATCCTCTGGATACTGCACGATGCTGATATTCATCGTGATCTCTTGATTTCTACCCTTGAATGGGAGTTGATTCAAAGTGCTCAAAATGTAGTTGAGTCGATTCAATCCTGCCTCACGAGGAATGCCATAAATTCCAATCATGAATTGCCCTTTGCCCGTGTGAGCGACGATATCTTCAGGTTTTAACTGATGCTGCAACTGGTCAGTAATCTGTTGAACGACCGTATCAAGGTTATCGTACTGAGTTTGATTCTTTAGGTTCAGCAACGCAAAACATAAGGGATGCTGTAGCCGTTTTGCCAGATGAATCAGCTTCTCGAGAATGAGATCCGCTTGAGATTTCGTTAAGCATGAGCATGAGCATTGCCATTGCTTTGAGACGTAATATTCTGGATTCAGCCGATACCCTAAACCATAAACCGTTTCGATTAAATCAGCAGCCCCTACGCCTCGTAATTTATTGCGTAGACCTTTGATATGAGCTTTAATCGTGTCTTCTCGAGGGATATCGTCTTCGTATGACCAGACTCGATCTAAAATTTCGCTACGGCTGTAGACTTTTTGCCCATTGCGGAGCATCAGTTCAAGAATGGTGTATTCTCTCGGCGTGACTGGGATAATCGTATCGGCGTATTTCACCTGAAATGTGCTGGGATCAAGCTGTAAATTCCCCCAACTTAAAATGGGCGGGCTTTTCGCCCCTCCTCGCCGCAGTAGCGCGCGAATTCGAGCGGATAATTCATGAATACTAACTGGCTTGACCAGATAATCATCTGCTCCAGAATCCAACCCTAAGATTTGATCCTCGCTGGTGCTTTTCGCGGTGAGCATTAAAACCGGAGTTTGGTTGCCGTTTACTCGCATCAGGCGGCATAGGCTTACTCCATCCAGCTTAGGTAAAGAAATATCCATTAGAACTAAGTCATAGCCGGACGACTGCACGAAATCCCAGCCTTGTTGCCCGTCGATCGCTAACTCGACGGTATACCGCTGATCCTCAAGTGCATCGATTAATTGTTCAGCCAAGGGCTGATTGTCCTCAACAAATAGAATTTTCATGTCAATCGTTATACATCTTAGACGCTTAGAGGTAACATTTTTTTTGCTCAATTGATCGCGTGGAAACGCTTTAACCGTGTCTTGTCAAGATTTATTCGCCTTTTTCACTTCCGAACAAGTTACCGCACTAGTTAACAGAAATGCACAGCTAGAGAAAGAATTGCACCATAGTCAAGCGAAATTGTCTGAATACGAAAATTTATTCAGACAATTTGATCGAAACTTTCAGAGCGTGTTCTGGTTAGTAGAACAAGAAACACGGGAAATTTTATTCATCAGTTCAGCGTTTGAGACAATTTGGCAAAGACCCCGAACCAGCGCGATGAAAGATATGGCATCTCTTTGGCAGAGTACCATTCTGCCTGAAGACTGGACACACGTTGAAGCAATCTACGCAGCGTTGCCTAAGAACAACTTTGAGGTAACCTACCGAATTCGACGACCCGATGGCTCAATTCGTTGGATTCGCGATCGCGGGTTTCCCGTTTACAACAATCAAGGTGAAGCTTATCGGATTGTTGGCATTGGAGAGGACATTACAGAACAGAAACAAGCTGAAGTCCTGCTGCAACTGATGAATCAAGACCTCGAACGCCGGGTTTGGGAGCGGACAAAGGAACTGGAAGATTCTCAACATAAGCTGCGCCAGCGTAAATTAGAATTTCGGACGCTCGTCGAACACTCTCCTGATATCATCACGCGTCGGGATCGGTCATTGCGATTTCTGTATGTCAATCCCGCGATCGAAAAGCTAGGTCTGCCATGTTCAGCTTATATTGGCAAAACGCTGGAAGAAATTGGAGTCGCTTCTGAGGAGTGCCGCCGATGTCACACTGCTGCACGTCAGGCTATGGAGTCAGGAAAGCCTCAAATCTCGTACTCGAAAGCGACTTCAGCAACTGGAGTCGCGTATTTTCAAACTCTACTCGTTCCTGAATTTGATCAAGCGGGAAGTGTGAGTTCGGTTCTGACAGTGATGCGAGATATCTCAAGTTTGAAGCAGGCAGAAGAGGCAGTGCGGCGAAATGAAGAACGATTTCGTCGCGTGTTTGAAGATAGCCCGTTAGGAATGGGACTGGTCACCATGAGTGGGCATTTTCTCATGGTGAATGAACGACTCTGCCAGATTGTGGGGTACTCCTCCTCTGAATTGCTTGCCTTAACGTTTTGGGACATTACCCATCCAGAAGACTATTACAAGGAGTTTGAGGTTCTACAACAGGCGATGCGGGCAGGTGAAAAAATTATGAGCTTGGATAAACGGTTTATTCGTAAAGACAAGCAGGTCATTTGGGTGCGGATCACGGTGTCCTTGGTTCATGATGAAGTGGGTGAAGTTGTCCATCAAATTGGAATGGTTGAGGATATCAGCGATCGTAAACAGGCTGAAGTAGAGCTCAGAGCATCTCTACAAGACAAAGAAATCCTCTTAAAGGAAATCCATCATCGTGTCAAAAACAATCTACAGACCGTATCGAGTTTACTGAATTTGCAAGCAAGCTATATTGAGGACGCAGAAATTCTAGCGCCGTTTACCGAAAGCCAAAATCGTGTCGAGGCAATGGCACTGCTTCACGAAAGGCTATATCAATCCGACAGTTTAGCAAAAGTCAACTTTTCAGACTATATTCGCAAGCTCTCTCTCAATTTAATTCAATCGTATGAATTTAGAGATCGTTCTGTTGGCTTAGAATTTGATGTCGCTGATATTGAGATGGAGATTGACACGGCAATCCCTTGTGGATTGATTGTGAATGAGCTTGTCTCTAATGCACTAAAACATGCATTTCCTCAGGGTCGAACTGGCAAGATTCGGGTGAGCTTGACGCACACAGATGCACGCTGTATTCTGTCTATCGCCGACAATGGTATTGGCATTCCTGAAGACGTGACTTTCTACAACACTGATTCATTGGGGTTACAGCTTGTGAGTGGATTTGCAAACAAACTACAGGGAGAAGTTAATCTCGATCGCTCAGAAGGGAGTAAAGTCACAATCAGCTTCAAAATTCCTCAGTCACCATAAAACAGAATTTGCTGAACTGTTGTCACGAGTTGAAGAATTCCGAATCATTTCAAGATTTATAGCGCTCGATCGAGTTTAATCAACCAAACTGTCACATCTTACTAGATATGAAACGAGCTCATGATCGGCTAATGTCTGGTGGAATGGGTCTAGCCCTTCTGCTGCTCTTAGGAGCAGGCATTGCGTCGCTTCGCAGCATTGAAAACCTAGTTGACGCTCAACAATGGGTTATACACACAGACCAGGTCATCAATAAGCTGGATCGCCTATTTAGCGACGTGCGGTTTGTCGAAGGAAGTAGACGTGCATACGTGATTACTCGACAATCCACTTATCTAGATTTGTACTATGGCGCCATTCGGAAGACGCAGCAGCAGCTAATAGAGCTTCGTGAATTGACCCAAGATAATTTCAGCCAACAGCAGCGGATTAATGAAATTGACATTTTAGTTGCTGCTCGATTAGAGATTGTCAGACAATCGATCGAGGATTTCGATAAAGATCCTTCTGATAGTCAAAGACAAATCGAACTGACAAATCAAGGTTGGAAAGCACAGCAAAAAGTTCAGAAGAAACTTGACGAATTGAAAGCTATAGAATTCGATTTGATGCAGCAAAGGATTAAGGCCACCAGGGAAAATGTCGTTTTAAGTACTCGTCTTGCTGTAATGGGCTACCTGATTAGCCTGGGGTTACTGCTTTGCCTGTATTGGCTCTTTAGACGAACGAAGACTGAACTGACTGAGCGAGTCAAGCGACGAACAGCTGAACTTGCTGATGTCAATCAGTCACTTCAAGAATCAAAATTACAGCTAGAAGCGAAAGTCGAAGCGCGAACGTTAGAATTGAATGCTCTCAATTGCGAACTTCAGCGATCGAATCAAGAATTGGAGCAATTTGCTTATATCGCCTCTCACGATCTGCGCGAACCGCTTCGAGCCATTATTAGCTACAGCCAACTGCTTGAAATGGCCTACCGGGACAAGCTCGATGACACGGCTGATCAATATTTAAGCTATATCATTGGTGGTGGGCAACATATGCAGGCACTCATCAAAGATTTGCTCACGTACTCACGAACAGGAACATGCAATCTTAAAAGAACTTTAGTGAACTGCAATGCAGTCGTGCAGCAAGCCTTAATCAATTTACAAGTTGTGATTGCAGAAAGTCATGCAGAGATTGAATTGGACTCTCTCCCAACGATCAATGTAGATCAAACTCAACTCATGCAGCTTTTCCAAAATCTGATTGCGAATGCCATCAAGTTTCAAAGAGAACAGTCCCCCAAAATTTATATTGGAAGTCGTTCTACCCAACTGCAAGAGCAAGAAACTGAACACCTCTTCTTTGTAAGAGATAACGGGATCGGGATTAAACATAAATATCTCGATCGTATCTTTGAAGTATTTAGAAGGTTACACCCTCGAAGTGACTTTCCTGGGACAGGTATCGGCTTAGCAATTTGCAAGCGAGTTGTTGAAGCACATGGGGGAAAGATATGGGCAGAGTCTGAGCTAGGTTCTGGCACAACATTCTACTTTACTCTCATTTCTAAAGCTTGATATGGATACTCAGCTTGACCCAGGCGTTACCGTTCTGCTAGTCGAAGATACGCCAAGTGATGCTTATCTCATGATGAGAGGCATCAGTCAAAGTCAAATGACTGCTCAACTTCACTGGGTAGAAACCGGAGAAGCAGCCCTTCAATTTCTACGTCAGAGAGCAGAAATTGTCGATAAAAATCACCCTAGATTGGTATTGCTTGACCTCAATTTACCTGGTATGTCTGGTCAAGAAGTTCTAACTTACATTAAAGCTGATTCCAGTTTGAAGCATATTCCTGTGATCATTTTCACTACTTCTTCAGATCCACGAGACATTCTAAAAGCCTATCAATTGCAAGCCAATTGCTATGTTATCAAGCCGATCGAGGCGCAAGAATTTATTCACGCAACTCAGCAACTTCTCAATTTCTGGCTGGCGATTGCTTGTCTTCCTGGTCTTTAAGGTAAGATCTATCTCGACGAACTTGCTCTTTCTGCCAATTCAATCATAAAGTCGATAGAAATTCCCGCATTCCTGAATGTGAGAACCACCCGAACTTTGAATAGCAAAGAAGTTGCTTTAGCGCATAATCGTCATATAAATTAAAGGGGTAGGAGCGACTTTCAAGCATTGCTATGGACGAACAGTCTACACAGATATTACTGGTAGAGGATAATTTAGCAGATGCTGAATTAATACGGCGGCTCTTTGCACGGGTCGGACAACGAAACTGGCAGATGGTACACGTTGAAACCTTAGCAGAGGGGATCGAGGTCTGCTATGAATTTACCGAACTCATGAAGGGCAATCGCAGTTTTGATGTTGTATTGCTGGATTTAAGTCTTCCTGATGCAGAAGGATTAGAAGCAATTCAAGCGTTTCAATCTGCATTGCCAGAAATTCCAATCGTTGTCTTAACAGGTTTAGGAGATGAAGATCTTGCCTCACAAGCCATAAGGGCAGGAGCGCAAAATTATTTAGTGAAAGATGAAACAACAATCCAGCAATTGATGAGAGCCATTCTATCTGCACGCAACCGCACTGATGTCAATCCACGATATCGAGATTCTCATGATTAGTACGGAGTGTATTGCTTAAAAATGACAAAAATCTACGTATAAAAATAAGTCCTAAACTCGGAAGATTTGAGGTTTCTATTTTTATACACTAAGAGGTATGAATAAGAAAGCCCTCCAATCATCAAAAAGCTTGTCTGACTCTGAAAAAGAGTTGATCGAGCTGAAATCTCGTTTCATCTCAATGGCGTCTCATCAATTGCGAACGCCCCTTGCTGTGATTGCCTCTTCAGCAGGAATACTGAATGATTTTGGCGAACAGCTCGATGAGCAGAAACGTCGCAAGCATTTGCAGCGTATTCAAACTTATGTAAGACATACCACCCAACTCTTGGACGACATCTTGCTGCTCAATAAGGCAGAAACTGGGCATTTAGCTTTTCAGCCTGAGTCTCTATTGCTGCTCAAATTTTTTCAAGCGCTCATTGACGAGATGCAACTTAGCACGTCAAATCATACGATTCAGGGTTTAGTTCTGGCTGAGAGTAAAATTCAGTCCCTAGAACAAAGCGGTCAGCTTTATTTAGATAGAAAACTACTCCGACAAATTTTTGTGAATCTGATTTCAAACTCGATTCAGTATTCGCCTGAACAAACTACAGTCAAATTCAGTTTGACGATTCAGCAGCAGGACCTTGTTTTCGCGATCGAAGACCAAGGAATTGGAATTGATACCAGTGAGCAAGCGCAAGTCTTTCAGCCATTCTATCGAGGAAAAAATGTTGGCACAATTCCAGGAACGGGACTAGGGCTTGCGATCGTGCAAAAATGTGTAGAACTTCATCAAGGTAAAATCTCTGTTATGAGCGAGCCAAATGTAGGAACACTGTTCACAGTTGTTATTCCAATAACACTATCTGAACAATCCTAGCCACGTAAATTTATGAAGACGATATTGGTGATTGAGGATGAAACCCAAATTCGAGATAATATTGCTGAAATTCTAGAATTGGCTGAATTTGATGTAATTACCGCCGCAGATGGACATATAGGGCTAGAGCTTGCGAAGTCTCATCGCCCAGACTTGATTATCTGCGATGTTATGATGCCAGAATTAGATGGCTTTGGTGTCTTAGAAAATCTACGCCAAAGCCCTTACACAGCAACAATTCCTTTAATCTTTCTTACTGCTAGAGTTGAGCGAAGTGACCAACGGCAGGGGATGAATCTAGGCGCAGATGACTATCTCACTAAGCCGTTTGAACCTGATGAGCTATTAACGACGATCGAGAGCCGTCTCAAACGACAAGAAACTGTTGCGGAGCGGGTTACCAGGGAGCAACGGAAAACTCGAAAGCTAAGATATAACCTACAGCAGCATCAACAAAAGCTAGAAGTTACCCAGAAGCAAGAAGAGATCAACGCAGAACTGCTGCATAAGCTCATTCAAAATTTGCGGGATCCCGTTTCCAATATCAACCTAGCGATTCAGATGATGGAAACTGTTGATCCTCAAACCGCTATAGATCGCTATCTCAAGATTTTAAAGGTGGAATGCGATCGCGAAGTCAAACTTTTAGACGAAATTGAGCAGTTACAAGCTCTATTAACCCCTGAAACAACGCGATTGCTTCAACAGTACAAGCTCATTAGCCCCTGATATGAAGAAGATTTTAGTGATTGAAGACGAACCACAAGTTCGCGAAAACATCCAAGAGATTCTAACTCTCTCAAATTTCGATGCCGTCACTGCCCCGGACGGAGCATCAGGCTTACAGATTGCCCAGCACGATATGCCGGACTTGATTATCTGCGATATTATGATGCCCGAGATGGACGGATATCATGTATTAGAAGGATTGCGTCTTTATCAAGCCACTGCAACGATTCCACTGATCTTCTTAACTGCAAAAAGCGACTACTCAAGCCTGCGTCAAGGAATGGAAGGTGGGGCGAATGATTATCTGACAAAGCCCTTTGAACCAGACGAACTGCTCCGAGTCATTCATACACAACTCGATAAGCAAGAGCGAGTTCAGCAGCAGACTCAAGCTCAATTAGGAGAGTTGTCTCAGAGTATTACACTGTCTCTCCCTCACGAGCTAAATACGCCTCTCAATGGCATTATCGGGATGTGTGAACTATTAATTTTTGATCCTGAAACAGAACCAGAAGAGACTTTTGAGATTGCTCAAGCGATCAAAAGCTCAGCCCTGCGTTTACACCGACTCACTCAAAATTTTCTTCTACACGCAGAACTAGAACTTCTTAAACACCATCCAGCAAAACTTCAAAGCTGGCAAAACTGTCCCCCTATCTCTGCCAAACCAATCATTTCTCAAGTTGCGTATGAGAAAGCCCATCAAGTGGAGCGCATCCGTGATTTAGGCATTGAAATACGGGAGGTCAAATTAGCGATTTCCGAAGCTCATTTACGGAAGCTGATCGAAGAATTAATCGATAACGCTTTCAAATTTTCGCCAATGGGAACGCCCGTCTGGGTACGAGGTGATACTGATACAGATGGTTTCCATCTTGAAGTGACTGATATGGGTCGCGGTATGACACCAGAGCAGATTCGCAATTTGAGAGCTTACATGCAGTTTGACCGGAGAGTTCACGAGCAGCAAGGTGCAGGACTAGGACTGACGATCGCGAGGCAACTTGCTGAAGTGTACGGGGGGCAACTGACTATCGAGAGTACCCCTGGGCAGTGCACCTGTATTCACCTAATCTTACCGAACGCAGGTTGACCATACTAGCATTTGAGCCAATGATCTTCTCGAAATCTTCACGCTCTTAGAATATAACCGACGTAATTGCTTACATTCGCTTTAGTTAGTTCCTGTGAATATGTTAGATACTCAAAAGCCAAAGCCCTATACAATTCTGATCATTGACGATCATCAGCAAGATCGGGCTTTGTATCGTGCTTTTTTGAAGCAAGATCTACAGTATTCCTATCACATCATTGAAGCAGGGGCTCACTCTCAGCCTTCTATTCTACTCCAGCAAGGATTTCCAGATGTCATTTTACTAAGCGTTTCCTCAAGCTATTTGAAAAATGTTTTGGAGATTTTAAGCTATCTGAAGCTTCATGAGCAGCGAATGAATATTCCAGTCATTCTGCTCACTGATCAAGAAGATTTAGCTTTAGTTTCTGAGGCAATGCAACATGGAGCTTATGATTGCTTAGGAAAAGCAACGCTTAATCCAGCCACTCTATGTCGAGCAGTTCAAAACGTCATTGAGCGCTCTCGACTCGTACGACAACTTGAACAGAGTCGGGATGAACAGCGATTGATCTGGGATATTGCATCTCGAATTCGGCGCTCTCTGAACTTAGAAGAAGTGCTACAAGCAGTTGTCAACGAAGTTCGTCAGCTGCTTAAAGCAGATCGGGTTGTCGTGTTTCGATTTGCCCCCGATATGAGTGGAAAAATTGCAGCAGAATCGGTCTTACCAGAATGGGCATCTACTCTTAATGTAGAAATCGATGATACTTGTTTTCAGGCCAACTTCGGCGGCCCATATCAACAAGGGCAGAAAAAAGCTATCACCAATATCTACACAGCAGGATTAGACCCCTGTCACATCCAAATGCTTGAACAATTTCAGGTTCAAGCGAATCTTGTAGTTCCTGTTTTACTATTTGAGGGAATAAACCCTGATTCATCCAAAGTTGGGCAAGAAAATGCTCAACTTTGGGGGTTGCTGATTGCTCATCAATGCTCTGCGCCTCGGCAATGGCAGAACTCGGAGCTAGACTTATTGGATCAGCTTGCAGGGCAGATTTCGATCGCAATCCAGCAAGCAACTGCTTTAGAGCGAGCTCAGACTGAGATTGCTGAGCGTCAACGAGCTGAGGAAGAAATTCAACGATCTCGAAATTTCCTACAGGCAATGATTGATTATCTACCTGTAGCAGTCTGCGTTAAAGAGACAAAAGCAGAAAGCTTTGGAGCATTTAAGCTATGGAACCGTGCAAGTGAACAGTTGTTTGGATTTGCTGCTCGTGATGTTTTAGAGAAAACTGATTATGATCTCTTTCCAAAGCTGCAAGCCAACCATTTCCGAGAAAAAGACCAAGAAGCAATTATTCAAGGCGTTGCTGTCAGTACTCCTGAAGAATTAGTAAATTGTCAAAATTTAGGGCAACGCCTACTGCGTACAATCAGAATTCCAGTTCAGGGTGAAAGCAATGAACCAGAATATTTGCTCTGTATTGCTGAAGATATTACTGAGCGTCAAAGAGCACAAGTTGCACTCAAAAAACGTGAACAGCTGTTAACAGCACTCGTCAAAATTCAACAAGAGCTACTCGATCTTGAACAAGATGAGGACGTTTACAGTAAAGTTCTAGAATTGTTAGGATCAGCATCAGGTGCAACCTGTATTTCGATCCATGAAAAACGGAAAGAGAAGGGCCCGATTACACAAGTCTATCAAAGAGCAACATGGCAGTCTGACAGCAATCAGATTGAATGGAATACGGCACTGACTGACGAAAGTTTCGACGAAACTTCCGTTCGAGTGTTTCCACCTCGATGGATGAAAACTCTGGAATCTGGAGAAATTATTGCGGGTTGCCTACATACTTTTTCGCGCTCTGAGCAAGCCTTTCTTGCGCCTCAGAATGTAGCTGCAATTCTAATCATTCCTTTAATGATAGAGGGTGATTTCTTTGGTTTTATAAGATTCGATCAGCATCAAGAAACTATTTTCTGGGAAACACTAGAAATCGATTTCATACGAGCTGCTGTTGTTGCTATCTCATTAGCATTAGAGCAAAAACGCGCCACGGTGGCACTTGGTAGGAGCCAGCGACGATATGCAGCATTAGCAGCAGCAGCTCCCGTTGGGATATTTCGTACTAATGCAAAAGGGCATTGTCTCTATGTCAACGATCGCTACTGCGAAATTGCTGGGATAGACACTCAAGATGCTCTAGGTATTGGATGGAGCCGTGTAATACACGAGGGTGACCGTCATCGGGTTTTGGCGGCATGGAACAGATCGATGAATCAGCAAGTGCCATTTTCGGCTGAGTGTCGTTTTCAGAGGGAAGATGGAATTGTCTGGGTATGGAGTCAGGTCGTTCCAGAGCGGGACAAGCAAGGCAATGTTATCGGTTACATTGGTACAATTGGAGATATCACGAACCGTAAAAATGCTGAGCAGGCGCTTCAGCGCTTGAATTTGGAGTTAGAACAGCATGTTGAGCAACGGACTGTAGAATTGACCCAAACGAATCAACAACTGATTGAAGAAATTACAGAGCATCAAAAAACAGAAGCAGCGCTGAGTCTTCGAGTCGAGCGATTGAATAAGTTATACCATCTCGTCATTGCTATCAATCGAGCACCAACAATTGAAAAGATCTATACAGCTGCTCTGAATGGAATGTGCCATATTCTCAAAACAAGTTGTGTTGCTGTTTTGGTTCCAGATGCTTGCGGTATCCCTCGATATCAAGCCTCTCTTGGGATTAGCGAGGAGTATAAAAAGGTAATTGAGAGCTATCTCGAAACTTCTAACAAGCAGATTGATTCTAAAACGGTAATTATTGCTGATTCGCAAGAGGAAGCGGGCGTTGAATCCTTGGATTTAATGCGTGAAGCTGAGGGAATCAAAGCCAGTGCATCTTTTCCAATTCGTTATCAAGGGAGGCATTTAGGCAAAATAGTAATTTACTACGATGCTCCTCATCAGTTCACCGCTGAAGAAATTAAACTTGCAAAGACGATTACGACGTATGTCGCGACTGCAATCACTCGCAAGCAAGGCGAAGAGGTACTTCAGCAAACCAATAATCAACTAGCAGTCATCAATTCAGAGTTAGCTCGGGCTACTCGTCTGAAAGATGAGTTTTTGGCAAACATGAGTCATGAGCTCCGCACTCCACTCAATGCAATCCTAGGGATGTCAGATGGATTACTGGATGAAATGTACGGGTTGTTAAACGATCAACAAAAGAAATCCATTTCGATTATTGAGCGAAGTGGCAAACATCTCCTTGACTTGATCAACGACATTCTTGACCTTGCTAAAATAGAGTCAGGTAAGATAGAATTGCAGATTACTTCTGTTTCTGTGAAGAGCTTATGTGAATCAAGTCTCAGTTTTATTCGGCAAATGGCACTTGCGAAAGGTATCCAAGTTGCAACCGAAATTCCTGAAACTGCTGGAAGCGTTTTGGTCGACGATCGCAGATTCCGCCAAGCACTCATCAACCTGCTCAGTAATGCAGTTAAATTCACAGATGCAGGAGGGCGCATTGTCTTAGAAGTCCAACCTGATCTCAAGTCGCAAAGTATCTATTTCAGTGTGACTGATACTGGAATAGGAATTGCGCCAGAGAATATTGAAAAGCTCTTTCAGTCTTTTGTTCAGATCGATAGTGATTTAGATCGAAAGTATGCTGGAACTGGCTTAGGGTTAGCCTTAGTTCGACAGATTGTTGAACTTCATCATGGCGAAATCACAGTTGAGAGCCAAGTGGGTCAAGGAAGCCAGTTCAGAATTCGTCTTCCCTATTCAATCCCTGAAAGCAATACGCTTCTGCCTGAGATAGAGCGATTCCCGCTCTATTGCGCTGATGACATCACTTCTATCGTTTCCTCTGACCCACCCCTTATTTTGCTAGCTGAAGACAATGAAGAGAATACGATCGTGTTTTCAGATTATCTATCGAGCCAGGGCTATCAACTCATGGTTGCTAAAGATGGCTTACAAGCGGTTCAACTGGCCAAGGCCTGTACGCCGAATCTCATTCTGATGGATATTCAGATGCCTAGGATGGATGGGCTTACTGCTATCCAGCATATTCGCCAAGATTTCACGCTTTCTGAGGTTCCAATCATCGCTCTGACCGCATTGGCAATGCCTGGAGATCGAGAGCGGTGTATTGCCATCGGCGCAACTCAATATATGGCTAAACCAGTCAAACTACGAGAACTGGTTCAAGCTGTTCAGCAACTTGTTAGAAATTAAGGCTGTATTGTGATTCAACCAACTGTCTCTATTTTAGTCGTCGATGACGAACCGAATAATCTTGAAGTCATCAAAATTTTGTTGCACAAAGATGCTTACGAATTAATTTACGCATCCAATGGGTTTGAAGCATTAGCAAAGCTTGAAGTGCATCAGCCCGATCTGATTTTGTTAGATGTCATGATGCCAGATTTGAGTGGACTTGAAGTCTGTCGCCGAATCAAAAGCCAGCCTGCTTTGAAACATATTCCCATCATTATGGTAACTGCCCTCGGTTCAAAAGAGAACCTATCTCAGTGCTTAGAATTGGGGGCTGATGATTTTGTCGCGAAACCAATTAACGGCTTAGAATTACGAGCACGGTTAAAATCAATGCTGCGACTCAAACAGCAATATGATGCACTTCAAGACATGCTCAAACTTCGTGAAGACATGTCAAATATGATTGTTCACGATTTGCGAAATCCAATCACCAACATCTTCTTGGCCTGTCGCATTATGAAGCTTCACGGACTAACTGAGAGGCAGCAGCAGAAACTCAAGCAAATTGAATATTCAGGACGACGGTTAGAAGAGATGGTCGATAGTTTGCTCATCATGGCAAAAATGGATGCAAGTGTGCTGTCACTGAAGCTTGACGAGATTGATATCTGTGAACTTGCACAGAATGCGATCGCTGATTTTCAAGAGATCGCAGAGCAACAGAATATCAATATCGTTTGGGACTTTTCTGAAACAACGGGTAAGCTTTTGGCAGATGCAACTTTAATGCGTCGGGTGTTAGATAATTTGATGTCTAATGCATTAAAGTTCTCCTTGCCTAACACCCAGGTGGTTCTAAAAATAGATTCGCCTGTAGGTTGTCGAGTTCGGATTCAAATTCAGGATCAAGGACGAGGAGTCAGTGAAGAAGTTCAACAACGATTGTTTGAGAAATTTGAAATCGGGGAGGTGCTCAATTCTGTATCTCAGACGGGTCTGGGCTTAGCATTTTGTAAACTTGTAGTCGAGGCTCATCATGGACAGATTTCAGTTGAGCCCAATCAACCCCGTGGATCAATCTTTACGATCGAGCTATAGCCGATAGTTGCTTCAGGATACTTCCTTCAGGATGCTTGCGAGTGGACAATCCGGCTCGCTGTGCAGCAGTAAATTAACACCGGCGACGCTGCCCAATCTAATTGAAGTTACTCACACTGATTGAGTCTGTTGTCTGTTCCTAAACTGTACCAACTTTGTTCTGCCGTCGATGCTAGCGTCCGGTCTGTTGTCGTACGATACCATTCGTGCGCTCTAATCGTTGTGTTTTGTCTCTGTCAATATGATGCTGAAGTTCGGGCTGCAAGCCTCACTCATCGCTGCCCCAATTATCACTATTGAACGGTTTGCCATCTATTTCCCCCTTCAGTATTAAACACGAGCTGTTCCATCCTCCGTTGTTCTGAGCAGTATGGCAGTTTTTTGCAATATGAACGATGATTGCTTCCATCAATGGACATTACCTATAAAGGAAGCAAGTCCATCTACCGTAACTAGAATACGAACTCTAGAAGCCGCTCCTCCAGTTTCAATGCATAGCGGTTGATTGATCAGATTGTGGCTGGGGAAAAATCAGAGATGCTTTAAGAGGCATCTGAGAACTTCTTCGCCCTCAGCAGTTTTTGCCATCTGATTGCGTGGTCAGATGTGGCAATTTAAAACAGTTCTAGATCGAGTGAATGCGTTTGGATCAGTGGCATCTCCAAACGCAGATGATCTTCTTTTGGTTGTCTAGGCGCTCGACAGCAAACGCACCGGATCTGTTTCCCTCCACTGATATGTCGTTTGGCTTCACAATAATTCAGTTGTGCAAAAAAAACCTGAGTCATTTCGCTAAACTTTTTTTGCTAATAGATTCATCTGTTTTACGGTTACTTTGAAAGTCCTGCTCTACGTATTGCTTACTAATTCAACCGTAGTATTCTATGTATGCCAAATATCTTGAAAGCTTTGAAAAAGCGTTCTTTTTCTACAATCTCTTGGCGTTTTTTCAGGCTTATTCTATGCAGAATCCGTAGAACCACATAGACGAATTTCAGACATACTGAGTAACTCTACTGAAATAATTAGGAATTAAAGCCTATTAGTCTTACGGAATTTGACGCGATTTTCTTGCAAAAAGTTTTAAGCAGCATTACATATGCCGCTTAAAAGGGCGGGAATCGTAGCACAATATTGTGGCAAATAATATTGTGCAGCACAATATTGTGTTGTGGCAAATAATTGAAGAGATCGCGCTTTAACTCTCTACGTACTATATGCAGACTCAAATGGATACAATTCTTGTCATCGATAACGAAGCCGCTACCCGTGATGTCATTTTGGAAATCTTAACACTAGGAAACTTTAATGCGATTACGGCTGGATCAGGACAGCAAGGGATTCATCTTGCCCAACAGCATCTACCTAGTCTCATTTTATGTGACATTATGATGCCAGATTTAGACGGGTATGAAGTATTGTGTGCTATACGTCAGGAGCCAAGTACAGCAAGTATTCCATTCGTTTTTCTTACAGCTCGATCGCTCCGCTCAGACCAGCGTCAGGGAATGGAGTTGGGAGCAGATGATTACCTAACAAAGCCATTCACAGGTGCTGAGCTACTTAGCACCGTAACGGCGCAATTGGATAAGCGCGCCAAGATTCAGCATCAGGCTGTTGAGCAGTCCTCTCAAATATCTGCCCTACAGCAGCAAGTAAAAGAACTTTATATGCTTTCAGAGCATAAAGAAAAGCTTCTTGAAAATCTATCACAAGGGTTGCGTGCTCCGCTTGCGAATATACAAATGGCATTAAAAATGCTGGAGGGATGTTCTAGTGAACAACGCGATCGCTATTTAGAGATTTTGAAAAATGAATGCTCGCGCGAAATCGTTTTAGTTAATCAAGTCACTGAGCTCCGAGAGCTTTTGACCTCTGAAAACGTGCGGTTGTTAAAGACGCTGGATTTACTGAAGTAAAGAGACTATTTCACTAGAGGTAGAGAGGATGTTCAAGTCGGACATCACGTTTTTTACCTAGGTTCTAACTTTTTTTTGAAAACTAACAAGATATATGTATAATTCTATGTCATAGTTATCTTGCGGTGGCAGCGAGTTAGTTCTATGTCCCTCTACGCTCTGAGTTAACGTCGTTTTGGTATCGAGCGATCCAGTGATGCGTGATGGCGCTTTGGTATTTTTACAGCAGAGCAAGTTGGTTGATTAAATTTTGCAGACTCTATGGTGAGGTGATGTCAGTTCAGTTAATTCTGGCATCTCTCCTTTACGCCTGCTGACAACAGAGAGCTTAGACGTATGAGTGTAGGAAACATTCTGATTGTTGAAGATGAAAATATTATTGCTTTGGATATCAAGCGTACTCTGACAAGGGCAGGGTATACCATTGTTGGAATTGCTATCTGCGCGGATGAAGCGATTCAGCAAGCAGAACAATCTCAACCCGATTTAGTGTTGATGGACATCTCGATCGAGGGAGATCGAGATGGGATTGAGACGGCGACTCAATTGCATGAGTTGTATCAAATTCCCATTATTTATCTGACCGCTCATGCTGATGAAAGAACTTTGAGCCGTGCGAAAGCAACACCAACTTTTGGTTATGTTCACAAACCCTTCAATCGGCAAGAGCTAACAACAATGATCGAGATTGCCATCTCCAAGCACAAAGCTGAGCAGGCGATCCGTCAAGCCCTCAAGGAACAACAGGAACTCAGTGAACTGAAGTCGAGATTTATCTCGATCGTATCGCACGAGGTTCGGAATCCTCTCAATATCGTTCTAGTTTCCGCGGAACTTCTAGAACACTATATTGAACTTGCAAGAACTGATAAACAGCAACTCTGTCTTCAACGAATACGAGAGTCAGTACGACAAATCAATGATTTAGTGACCGATGTTCTTGCCCTAGGCGAGGCTGAATCAACCGATCTCCATTGTCAGCCTGAATCCATCGATCTTGTGCAGTTTTGCAGTACCACACTGGAAGTTGCAAGGTTTCAAGCGAACGATCGCTATACCATTACTCTCTCGCTAAGAGAGCAAAATGGCAGGGCAGTCTCAATCGAGACTCCGCCGTCTATTCAGGTCTATCTCGATACCAAACTGCTGCGCCCAGTGCTTGCCAACCTCCTATCAAACGCGATTAAATACTCTCCCCCAGGAAGCGCGATTCAGATTTCCTGTATCTATAGCGAGAAAGAGGTTGTTTTTCAGATTCAGGATCAAGGAATTGGAATTCCCATTTCAGATCAATCTCGATTGTTCACATCATTCTACCGAGCCAGTAACGTGAGAACAATCTCTGGTACTGGATTAGGATTGTCGATCGTCAAACAGTATGTTGAACTCCATGGTGGGCAAATTACATTACAAAGCGCGATCGGTGAAGGAACAACCGTGACAGTCACCATTCCACTGATTGAAACCAGTTCGATGCAATAGTTTTACCCGTAATTTCGGTTGAATTTCACACTTATGAACTCTGATCAAACAGCATTAATTCTGATCGGTTATCAGAATGATTACTTTTCATCCCGTGGTGTTTTACATAACGTGATCGAAGAGTCAGCTAGACTCAACAATGTTTTGAACAATACTGTAGCTCTCTTAAACGCGATCGCCTCGACTTCAATCTTAAGGGTAGCAACCCCTATTTTCTTTACTTCAAACTATGAAGAGCTCATAGAACCTGTTGGAATTTTGAAAACCATTCAGGAGGTTGGCGCATTCCGGTGTGGAACCTTTGGCGCAGAGATGAGTGCGGAGCTTCAACCCTTTGCGGAGAGCATCCTGCAAATTCCTGGAAAGCAGGGATTTAACGCTTTTGCAAAGACCAATCTTGATTTTCTATTCAAGAAAAAAGGGATTACTAATCTAATTTTAGCTGGAGCAGTCACGTCGATCTGTATCGATTCAACTGGGCGACATGCTCATGAGCGTGGATACCACGTTACGGTGCTTTCTGATTGCACCTCAGCCCGCACGATGTTTGAACAGCAGTTTTACTGTGAAAACATCTTTCCATTGTATGCAGACGTGATGACTCACATTGAGCTTCTCCAGCAGTTGGGTTGTTAGCACTTTCTGAAGTATTATTAAGATCTGAGAGTTTTAATCGTCATCCTGCTGTAAAGCGTTATCTTAATTTTGGCTAGCAGTAGAATAAATAAGATCTGTAACCTACTGCCCCGTCAAACTCCTGGAATTCTCTGCAGCAAGTCTTAACCTAAATGAATTAGGTTCTATCAGCCCTCGAAACGTCCACCTCGTTGTCCCGCTTGTGACTGATCCAGACGATGAACATCAACGCTCAAGAGACAGCACTACTATTGATTGGCTTCCAGAAAGATTATTTTGCCCCTTCTGGAGTTTTACGTGATGTGGTGGAAGACTCTAGCCAACTTGCTGATTTAGTTTCCAATACAGTGAATCTGCTTCAGCATCTAGAACACTCTTCAGTCTCTACGATTGCGACTCCTATCTTCTTTACTTCAGACTATGAAGAACTCGTGGAACCCATTGGTATCCTCAAAAAGATTAAAGAAGTGAGAGCATTTCAGATGGGAAATTCTGGCTCTGCAATGATTGAGGAGCTTCAGCCTTTTCGCGATCGCATCTTAGTCGTTCCGGGAAGGCGAGGCTTTAATGCTTTCATTGATACTGACTTACATCAAATTTGCCAGGACAGAGGAATTAAAAACATTGCTCTGACCGGCGCAATTGCCTCAGTTTGTATTGATTCGACTGGACGCTATGCCCAAGAACAGGGCTATCGCGTCACGATTCTCTCTGATTGCATTTCTGCTCGTACTTCATTCGAGCATGAGTTTTACTTCAAGAACATCTTCCCCCTTTATGCCGAAGTGATGACATCTCACCAATTTCTTGCAGCTCTGAATCGTGATGCTGCAATGCGCTAACAAAATTTAACTCTGTAGTTAAAGCATCAGGCTGTGATTCGGTGATCTAGGCCTGACAGTTTCCGATGTCAAGAATCCATTACTTTGTCTTGACGAAAATACTTCGTTATCTTCCAACATTCCCCCGGTAGGAGAGAGAGCTATGACCCGATATCATATGGGCATCAATTTAGGACATGAGCGTTCTGTTGCGATCGTAAAAGATGGAGAAATTGTAGTTGCGATCGAGCAAGAACGGCTCGATCGGCAGAAATACAGTTTGGGCTATTTACAACAGTCTCCAGGCGATCCCACTCAAATACAGATCCCCTTAGAAGCAATCCGGTATTGCTTAGAAGCTTGCAATATTGAAATGGCTGATCTGGCAACCATTACAGGAAATATGCCAGGACGCGACTATGCTCCAGAAATTTTGCGACGAGTTCTCCCAAGTGAAATCGCTGCGAAAGTTCAGACGATTCCCAGTCATCATCTCGCTCATGCCTATTCTGCTTACTTCCCGTCTGGATTTGAGGATGCCTTAGTCCTCGCGGTTGATGCGACAGGCAGCACCAATTCTGATCACCAAACAGAATCTTACACACTGTATACAGGGCGGCAAAATACGCTTACTCTCCTACATTCTGAAACAGTCACAGCTCACCTTGCAGGACTTTCTACGCTGGGGTCTATTTATGAATACATCACGCGCAAAGCTGGATTTATCAGTAGTGTCGGGAAAACACTGAACCATGCTGAAGCTGGCAAGCTTATGGGGCTGGCTCCTTTTGGAAAGCAGCAGCCTAATCTGCAACGGTGGATTCATACGATCGAGGACTCTCTTAGCCTAAAAATTTCTGCCTACGACATCTTTCTAGAAGTAGCGGCGCTGGAGAAACAGTACGACGATGGCAAAGAAAAAGCCTACCTGCGTCCTTACCTAGTGGATTTAGCTTATAAGGTACAGTACGAACTGGAAAAAGCACTTCAGCATCTTGTTCGATTAGCAGTCCAGCAAACAGGGTTGAAAAGGCTTTGCATTGCAGGGGGAGTCGGGCTCAATTCAGTCGCGAACTATCAATTGCTGAAACAACTTGAACTCGAAGATATTTTCGTCTTTCCGGCTGCTGGAGATAGCGGCATTGCAGCAGGCTGCGCACTGTGGGCGTATTCTACAATTGAGCATGGACAACTCCGAGTTCCTCTGAAGCAAGCAACCCTTGGGCGATCGTACAGTAATGCTGAAGTCATCCAGGCTTTAAGCCAATTTGAAGATGAGATTGAGATTGAGCAACTGTCTCCTGAAGCAGTCGTAACGCGTAGTGCTAAAGCATTAGCCGAAGGACATATTCTTGCGCGGTTTGAAGGCGGTTCAGAATATGGGCCTCGTGCTTTGGGGCATCGTTCTATCTTGGCTGATCCCACTTTTCGCCGCATGAAAGACATTGTGAATGCACGCGTGAAGTTCCGTGAAGCATTTCGTCCGTTTGCACCCGTCATTCCATTAGAAGCTGTCTCACAAGTGTTTGAACAGCCCGTCGCTGCGCCATTCATGCTGTTGGTTTCTGAGATTAAGCCAGAGTTTCATGCTCAAATTCCAGCCGTGACGCATGTGGATGGAACCGGGCGAGTTCAAACTGTTACAGAAGCGGAAAATCCCTTCTTCTACCGATTGTGCTATCGTCTCGTCGAAGAACGGCAGGGTGTTCCGGTCTTGCTGAATACAAGTTTTAACGTCGCGGGGCAACCAATCGTTGAGACCCCGATGGAAGCAATCTCAACCTTTCTCCGTACAGATATTGATTTCCTGGTCATCAATAACTTTTGGATCACTAAGCGCAACGTCCCTGTTTTGAACTATAAAGCTCACCTTGACCGAGTCGGCGAGAGTCGGATACCCTGTGGGCTTTCTCATGCGATTCCTGATATGAGATCGCTGATGGCCTCCTTGGATCGGGCGCTATTTTTTGGAGAGACTGAGAATTGCCCTTGGTCGCTGGAAGAATTGAGGAAACTTTCTGCTCAGGGAGGAAAGTATAAAGAGACAAGCATTTTATTTCCCGAAACGCCCTTTTGCGAGCAATTACAGACTCAGCTTTCAGAGACTACCGTTTTATTGCTTGATCCGTTAGGTCAATCTACGATCGTTGATCTAACACGGCGAAACTTGCCTCGGTCTTATACCTTTGAGGAAGTCAAACTACTCCTAGCAGTTCTCCACGCTTCTTCAGCATCACTCGAGCAGATCCGAATTGAATCTCAATTGACAACGCGTGAGTTTAGCGATCGCATTCATTGGGCACAGCAGCAGTTTGAACACTATGGAATCTCTGTTCAATGTGCTTATCTCTCCCCACTGCCTAACGATCATGTAATGGAAATTGACAGCTCGCAACTGCTCGCTCCTTTTGCTGATGAAACCTTTTCAGCCTGGCAAATTCTGGGTGAACTGCGAGATCGTCTCAAGCAACTTGACTATACAGCACAAACCATCTGCAAGCTTTTGAATGTCGTTTCACAGCAGCACATCGAACCCACCCATCTGCATTACTACGATCGCTACTGTCTTCCCCACAATCAACTTGGTGATACAATTCGGCTGTTTTTGTTGCGTGTTGCCATCCCTGAGTTTTGTCTTCAACAGATTTTTGGAACAGGGTTATTTTCAGCGCTCTGCGATTTAGAAGTGCTTATTCAGCGCGATGCAGCTTGGGCATCCCGAATCGACCTGTTTGATATCGATGGCTTGTATATTGCCACGGATCATCGCTACATGATCTTGCCTGAAGATGTAATCGACGAAGAGCCAGTTATGTATGTTGGGTTAGACAGTATGGGCTTAGTTCAAACTGCGCCTCGTGAGTCTGTCGATCGTGTTCTGGATCTTTGCTGTGGAAGCGGGGTACAAGGATTAGTCGCTAGCCGCTATGCAAAGTCAGTCACGAGCGTTGACATCAACCCACGTGCCATTCGATATGCACGGTTTAATGCTCAGATAAATGGTATTCGTAATATTGAGTTTCGGCTAGGAAACCTCTATCACCCCATCGAGGGTCAGTTCGATACTATTTTGGCAAATCCTCCATTTGTGCCCAGTCCTAGCCAAGACATGTGGTTCCGAGATGGTGGCTCAACCGGTGAAGATATTCTCTCTAGTATCATTGAGCAGAGTGCAAATCATCTGACTCATCAAGGTCGATTATTTATCGTCACTGATCTCGTGAACTTACAGACCTATGAAAGTAAGCTACAGCGCTGGTGGCGTGGGGGTGCGGCTCATCAATTAGTTCTGAGTACTGCCGATCGGAATGACATTTTGTTCTCAGTTCCTCATTGCCGTGCAGCCTTTAATCAATCCTATAGTGAGTACAAAACTCAGCTTGATCGGTGGCTGCATAACTTTCATCATGAAGGGCTCACAGCCATAAACTTTGGCTATATTCTGATTCAGAAGATTCAAGCGCCAAACAGTAGTTCTTACTATGCTCGCACGATTCACAATCCAACTCGTCCCATTCATCAACATGTGCAGCAATACTTTCAGCAACGCGATCGATTAGATCTTCAACACAATCTTCACGACCAACTTACGCTGTCAAGGGATATACGTTTCCGATTTGAAACCGATCCTCAAACCGGAGCAACGAAAATTGAGTTATTCTCGCCAGACAATCCCTACTACACCACCTATCCTATTAATGAAATGCTCTACTCTCTACTCCATGATATTCAGCAATTTCAACCGAAGTGGTCAGCCTATGCTAATTCTAGCAATCGCTCTTGTTTACAAGACTTGATCTATAAAGGAATTATTCATTTCACTTCTAGAGACGCGGAGTATAATCTGGCAAGTAGGCTGACTCAAACGTTTATTTCTTCCCGGCTATCTCTGCAACCATCCATTTTAGGAATCTTAGAGCTAGAATCCGAAAGCCCAAGTCAACACGCTGATGATCAACCTCTAAGTCAACCTAAACACCCTATCAGTTCACCTACAGATCTCTGGAGAATTCGAGAATTAGAAACAAAGACTACGCCAACTTGTCTGTCCTCATATCTGGGTTAAAAGCGATAGGTGGCAAGTGAAGATTAGCTCTTCACTTGCCACATCAAATTTCCAGACTTGCAAGTCTGAGTCGGCATTGCTGAATGAGAAGATGAATACCCCGATCTCTGCCAAATTGAAGGAAGTGACACACATGGGTTAGTCTTCGATCTACCATTTCTTGTGCAATTCCTGAAACAGTGATTCGAGATGTTCAGACGCAATAATTCTTGAACGGATTGCTCGTAACTCTTGCCCCAAAAGCAGCAGCAGCGCTGCTTGACCTCTCTCACATCTTTGTGCTAAATCTATTGCAAATGCAGATAAAGACTCTGATGTTTCTGAGTTAGCACGGCTTTCACTTGCTCATATTCGGCTTCTAGATGCGGGAGTAAATTAGTAATTTCAGGAATGTGCCCATTTACTCCAAAGGCTTCTAGCCTTTCACACAGTTGAGCGAGCTGGATCGCTCCAAAAACTGCACTAATTCCTTTCAATGTATGAGCAGCGCGAACAATTCCTTCAGTATCGCCCTGAGTCAGACCATCTTGAATACTTTGGAGATAGCCAGGCGCATCTTCTAGATAGGATGAGATCGTTTCTAGTAGAATTTCTGAATTCTCTTCTCCAATCGCATACGCCAGATCCTGAAAAACGGTCTCATCTAAGGGCATTGGCAAGATTGAACCCTCCGAGTTTAGTGCTGTGGTCGATTCCGCTTTAGGTTCGTCATGAGCGTTTGAAATCGGCTGTTGCGCTTCCTGTGGTAGGAGAGTGAAAGAAGTGTCTATGGTCACGGGTAGAGAGAGTTCCATATGGTGCTGGGTAGATAATGTTTCTTTGGAGTGGGGCGATGGAAGAGGGTGGGTCGTTTTTAAGGCTTTCGTGAGTTCTTCAAGGCGAATCGGCTTACTAATATACCCATCCATGCCAGCGTCTAGGCATTTTTGGCGATCGTGCTGCATCGCATTCGCGGTCATTGCCACAATGCGAGGACGTTGCTGAGGAGACCACTGCTGACAGATTTTCCGAGTCGCAGTCAAACCATCCATTTCTGGCATCTGAACATCCATAAAAACCAGATCGTAGGATTGCCGATGGAGTGCAGCGATCGCTTCTAGCCCATTTCCTGCCACATCAGCCCGATATCCCATGCGTTGCAGTAACTGCAGAACCAGTTTTTGATTGATCGCATTATCTTCGACTAGCAAAATACGGAGCGGGTAGCGCTCCGCCAAATTGTGCTCAATTTCATTGGTTCGGGTTCGCAGTGGGTGAATTGCTACAGGCCGTTTACTCAAAACCTGACACAATATGTTCAATAATTGAGCTTGCTTCACAGGTTTTGCTAAACAAGCCATAAAGTGGTTTTCAAGCTCTTGCTTAGGAATCTCCTGACGGCTCCAAGAAGTCAACATCACCAGGGATAACTTGGAACTTTGAGGCAAAGCGTGAATGTGTTGTGCAAGGGAGATGCCATCCATGTAGGGCATCTGCATATCTACGATCGCTAAATCAAAGGCTTCCCCCTGAGCTAGCCAACGGAGCGCTTCTTCGCCTGAGCTCGCAAGGCGAGTCAACATCCCCCAAGCCGCAACTTGTTGATCTAAAATGCGGCGATTCGTCGCATTATCATCAACAATGAGTACCCGTTTGCCTTTCAAAATGTGACAGCCTGTCAAAGACAATGGCGGTTCTTCCAGTAACCCAGGGTTTGCCGAGAGCGTGAAATAGAAGGTTGTTCCTTTACCAACCTTACTCTCAACCCGCATTTGCCCTCCCATCATCTCGACAAGTTGCTTACAGATGACTAAGCCTAACCCCGTGCCACCATACTTGCGTGTGGTCGAAGAATCAACCTGACTAAATGGTTTAAAGAGTCGATTCATGCGTTCGGGCGGAATTCCAATCCCGGTATCTTGAATTGCAAAACACAGCTGATATCGCGCATTCCTACAGGTTGCATTGGTGGGATTGATATGGGCGGGAATCGATTCAGACGGGCTGAACTCTGGATCGAACATGGGAACGATACTGACAGATACAACCACTTCTCCAGCCGAAGTGAACTTGACCGCATTACTCAGTAAATTAACGAGCACTTGGCGGAGACGTGTGACATCCCCGACGATCGTAGATGGAACATCAGCCCCAATTTGATAGACCAGTTCTAAATTCTTCTCAGCGGCTCTTGTTGCCAATAAGTCTAGAGCTTCTTCGATGCAGGAGCGTAAATCAAAGGGCTGTTGTTCAAGATCCAGTTTGCCTGACTCAATCTTGGAGAAGTCGAGAATATCATTGATAATCGTGAGGAGAGATTCGCCACTGTTGCGAATGGTTTCAACGAAGTCTCTTTGGTCAGGGACAAGTGAAGTATCGAGCAGTAATCCTGTCATTCCAATGACAGCATTCATCGGTGTGCGAATTTCATGGCTCATTGTAGCGAGAAATTCACTTTTCGCCATGGTCGCAGCGAGAGCTTGATCGCGAGCTTGGGCTAGCTCTTGAGCCGCTTGCTGTCGCTCAATTTCTCCTCCTACCCATTGAGCCATCAGCCGGAGTAGTTCTTGCTCGACGTTACTTAAAGCGCGATTGCGGGGCAGTAAACTCCCAAAGCAAAGCGTTCCATAGGCGGCTCCTGCGACAAGGACGGGAACTCCGACATAACACTCCAATTTCAAGCTGGTAAAGCAAGGATGATTTTTCCAATGACTCTTGCTAGCCGAGAGAATACAAAGCGGCTTTTTGGTTTTTAGGGTCGTTTCGCAATAGGTTTGTTTCAGTTCCAGAGAAATGTCTCGAACCGTAATCCCATTTGGAAGTTGAGCGCAAAGGACACTGTAGCGATCGTCCTGTACCCGCGATAACAAGCCGATATCTAACCCAAACTGTTCTCGACCTAAGCGCAGTAGGGCTTGAATGCCCTGCTCAAAGTCATTTTTGGGAGATGATGTGACTTGATAGAGCGCACGAATTGCTGCTTCGCTTTCCCGAAGCTCTTGTTCTACTCGCTGCCGTTCTGCCAATTCCGTTTGCATTCTTTCATAGAGCTCAGATTGCTGAACTGCGATCGCAACTTGTGTGGCGAGTTGCTGCAATAAATCCATCTCCCAGTTCTGCCATTGCCGTGAACTTTCACAATGGTGAGCAATCAGCAACCCCCACAGCCGATCTCCTTGCTGAATCGGCACACAGAGTTTAGCCCTGACTTGTAATTTGGCAAGAAATTCAAGATAGCAAGGATCTAAGTTAGCCGTATAAATATTGTCGTAGTATTTGAGCTGTCCTGGATCAAAGCATTCATCTGCCTGAGCAAAAAAGCAGTTGTCCCGAATGTCTTGTGTTAAGAGCGATGTCCACTGGCTATTTACTGATTCAACTACAACCTTGCCTTGTTGTTCAGACATCAATTGATAAATGAGGACACGATCGGTTTTTAGAAAGTGCCGCACCTCATCAACCGTTGCTTGTAAGACTTCCTGTAGATCGAGAGATTGTCGGATACGTAGGGTGATGGCTGCGGTGAGCTGTTCTTTTTCTGCTTGCTGCCGTAACGCAATTTCCGCCTGTTTGCGATCGGTAATATCAATAGCAACTCCTTCACAGTGAAGAATCTGACCATTACTATCCCGTACAGCTCGTGCACTCTCAGAAATCCAGATGACTTCACCGTCTTTGCGATAGATCTGTGCTTCAAAGTCAGAAACGAATCCATCAGTCGTTAATCGATGAAGAAATTCTTCACGACGTTGGGGGTGAACGTACACTTGGTGACTAATGTCTGCAATTTGCTCGATCAGTTCTTGAGCAGAACTATACCCGTAAATCTCCGCTAATGCTGGATTAGCACTCAGATAACGTCCCTCAATCGTCGTTTGATAAATTCCTTCCGTCGCATTTTCAAAAATGCCGCGATACTTCTCTTCAGCCTGCCTGAGAGCTAATTCAGCATTGGCGCGGCACTTTTCATTGCGATAGGCGGCAATAATTTGGCTACAAGTTGATAGAAAGGGTTGCAGTTCCTCAATTAATGCCTCGTCATACCCTCCTGGACGGTTCGCAATGCCAACCATTCCAACCAATTGCTGATTGCAATAGAAGGGAATCCCTAAAAATGCGTTAAGGGGAGGATGTCCTTTTGGTAAGCCACCGCGTCTCGGATCAGTTGCAGGCTGATTGGAGATCACCGGTTTTCCTGTCACAAGCACTGCTCCAAACAGAGTTTGCAAGTTGTGAAATTCCATGCCTGTTTTGGCATTTTCTTCATATAACCGCCGAGTTTCTTCATCCCAAGCAATATTGGTCATCGCATGCGCTTTGACGTAGGGCCGTCCTCGCACCTTCATGTAGGCATCTTCGATATACGGTTCGTCAGAATCATTAAACAGAATTTCTCCAATAAAGCCATACTCACTATCTCCCAGATCGAGAAGACTCGCGAGCAAAGCATCAAACAAGATGTGGGGATTGGTATCAGCAATAAACTGCGATTGTGCCTCGCTGATCACTCGCAGTAATTTATTTTGGCGTTGCAGCAGTAGTTCTGTCTGTTTGCGTTCGCTAATGTCGCGAGAGATTTTGGAAAATCCTCGTAAATCGCCCGATGCTGTTTTCAAAGCGGTTACAACAGTGTGGCACCAAAACTGAGAGCCGTTTTTACGGACTTGTAAAATTTCACCCGTATACTGTCCCGTTTCTAGAGCAGTTTGTAGAATTTGTTCAGGTAGACCCGCTTCCACCATTTCTGGAGAAAAGCCATAGGAAAAATACTTGCCCATCACTTCGCTGGCTGTGTAGCCTTTGAGCCTTTCAGCGCCGGTATTCCAGGTTGCAACCCGTCCCTCTGGATCGAGCAAATAGATGCTATAGTCCTTCACGTTTTCGATCAGCAACCGAAACCGTTCTTCACTGTCCCGCAGCGCTATTTCAGCCTGTTTCCGTTCGCTGATCTCTTGGTGAAGTTGAGAATTCAGGGTCGTTAAGTCTGCGGTTCGATCTGCAACTAAAACTTCCAAATGCTCCCGATACTGTTGAATTTCTAGCAGAGTTTGTTGCTGTGCGGTGACATCTCGAATTGCTAAGACTGCGCTTAACTTTTGCTGTTTAAACAGCAGGGGTGCCCAGCTAATCTCTAGAATCGAGGGTGATGCAGTCTGATTGAACTCATAGAGGTTGATCCCGCTGGTTTGTTCTGTCAGTGCCCGTCCGATTGGATGACAGCATTTCGTCAGTGGAAGCCCTCTTTGGCACAAGGGTAGAAGGGTCAATAATGACTGTCCTAGAACTTGCAGCTTCGATCGTTGAACCAGTCTAAGAAATCGCGCGTTACACCATTCCACATTGCCAAGCTCATCAGTCCAGACAATCGCGTTGGTTACTGCGTCTAGCGCAACTTCCATCTTTCCAAGAGTGGTTCGTAACTGGCTTAATAAAGCTGTGGTGTCGGGGGTCATACTCAGCGATCGACAAGATAGTAAAAACGGAAAACGAGATCAAAGAATTAGGCCTTTAGGCAAGGGGGCGGAGCATTGCGCCAAAATGCCAGACATCACTCAGTTTTTCTGCCACAATAAAGTGCTCTGTGAGAATTTCTTCCTGACTTTTGGTCACCGTCTTGAGTTTCAATGGGTGATTGAGAACCGTAGCATTCTCAGTCGCTTGAAAGCGGGAAAAAGATAGCGTATGAGAATCACGAAAGTTAGACGGTAGGATAACAGTCAGCAGTTGTCCGATCAGATCGGCTTCCTGCCAGCCTAAAACTTCAGTAAAACGAGAATTAATGTAAGTGATAAATCCCTGATGATCAGCAATCACAACAGGAACATCGCTACATTGTCTTAAATCTGCAAGAGTTTTCATATTGCTATAGAGAAAAGGATTGGGAGCAGAAATCGATTGACCAATCAATTGACAAATCAATTGAATCGCGGCTATCAATGATTATGAGTAGAAGCCGTCTGTGATTACAGGCAAGAAAGCGGTGAACATGTATAAGTTGATGTATAAGTTAATCCATCTGTCGATCAATCTTTTCTGTTCATTGAAATGAGTGGCATAGAGCAGACGGATAAAAATATTTAGGCATATAAATCTACTGTGTAGTTTTTCTGCCCATTGGCAACAATGCCAACACAAGGCAAATGAGCTAAATTCAAACGTTCCAAGGTAGAAGATAACGCTTTGGCACTTCCCCACTTTCCGAGCCGCGTCACTAAGAGGATGCCATTGGTTTGCATCGCGATCAGTTTGACATCTGCCAATCCCATTAATGGAGGAACTACGTAGAGCACCAGATCAAACGTCTGTTGAAGGTGGTGCTTAAGATGCTGCATTTTCTCAGAAGCCAGCAAGCGAGTCGGATCGGGCGGCAGATCTCCTGCAGTCATCACAAACAGATTCGATTCCCAGGAAAGGCGTTGAATTGCTTCACCTAGCGAAACCTTACCGCTTAAATATTCACTGAGACCCACTGAGTTTGATAGCCCCAACAGTGAGTCAACCAGTATACTCCCCCGTCGAAGATGAGAATCCACGAGTAGAACGCGTTTGCCCATTGCTGCTGCTGCCTGTGCTAAATGGATCGCAACGGTTGTCCCTCCTTCGTTCGGGAGGGAAGTACTCACCACAAGGGACAGATGACTATCTAGCTCCAGATGTTGAATGTTCGTGTGAAGGGTGCGGAAGGCTTCCATGAAGCCATAGGCATCATATTCTCGCAACCAATAGTTCTGATCGAGATTGTTATGGCTGGTCGGTTGATCATGGATCTTGAGCGCATCTAAATTCAGATTGAGAGGGTCTTCTACGATTTGGGTATCCTCTACAGCTTGAGATGGCTCTAAGGGTTTCACACTAGGTTGGGGTTGATTGAGGAGATCCTTAATTCGATGTTTTAAGTCAGCGGAACCTGCTGAAATGGATTGATGTGAGGGGCTAGCAGTACCATTGACGGAACGTAAATCGACAATATGCAACCCTGGTAATCCATCTTTAAAACCTGGGTGCAATGGAATGATTCCTACAATCCGCAACTTCACCTTGTGCTTTAACTCATCAACAGTAAAGTAGGTATTCTGTAATTTCTCAAGAATGAAGGATAAAGCAATCCCAAGCATAATCCCAGTGACTGCACCCGATATCATGCTTTTAATCGGATCACTGCCAGGCTTCAGTTTGGGTTGCTTTGGCTCTGACAGAAGCTGCCAAGGAATATCATCTTTTGCCGCTTGGATCTGGAGATTGTCTTGCGTCTGCAGAAAGCGAGTTAAACTTTCAGTAGCAATGTTCAATTCCCGTTGCAACTCGTTGTACTGACGCGAAACAGTTGGCATCTGACGATATTGCTGGTTGAGCTGATCAGAGGACGTGCTCAGCGCACGATAGCGAGCTAACGTAATTTGCAGAGCATTCTCTGCTTTTGCGAGTTGGTCACCCACCGCTTCTGCCGCTTGTTTTAACAAGATGGGTACTAAGTTCTCTTGTTGTCGCTGCAGAAGTTGAATATTGGGAGCATTGGGCCCGAATCGGGCGGACTCGATCGTAATCTGCTGTTCGAGAACTTGAAACTTTTGTAACGTTGCTTGATATGTCGCGGATTGTTGCAGCGCCACTGCTTGTCCCAACTGCTGATTCAGAATCGCTCGCTGGGTTTGCATCGCTGCGATTTCGCTTTGCATCGCTTGTCGTTGTTGAGCAAGAGAAACCAGTTGTTTTGCCAAATCTTGTGAGAAACTTTCAGGATCGACAAAGTTGTACTGCTGCCGCAATTGTTCGAGTTGATTTTGCAACGAATTCACCCGATTTTGAATTTTCGGTAACTCTTGTGCAACAAACTTGATCCCCTGTTTTAATTGGGCTTGTTGTTCTTCTCGGCTATATTCTAGGTAGCCTCGGGACAGATTTTGCAAAATCAGCAGTACCTTATCAGGATTAGAGTCCCGGTAAGATACCTCAATTATTTTAGTTTCTCCTAATCGCACAATCGACAGCTTCGGTGAGACGGATTCAACTGTAGAACCTGGATATTGCTTGTTGACTTCTTTGAGAATCGGGTTGAGTAATTTGGGACTGTAGAGGACTTCAATTTGAGTCGAGTAATCTAGTCCTTTATCCGAAGGAGGGGGAGCCTTCGTATCTGTCAATTGTTCTGCAACCTGGGCCTTCCGGGTCACAGGCTCAACGAGCACCCGAAATTCACCTTGGAACTCAGGAATATTCTTTGCTGTGCGAACTCCCATCAAGCCAGCCATCGCAAGAGAACTAATCCCAATCACAACAGCCTTGCGTCGCAGCATTCCCACCACTTGGAACATTCGCCACGTTGCTTCTCCGGCTTGATTGGTTTCGTCAGAACTAGAGTGAGGAGACGAATGCCCTAGCTTTTGCAATAGAGACGCGAGAGTAGAATCTGGAGCAGACTGGGGCTTCATGGTCATTAATGCTGCTTCGGAAAGAATGGCTGGAACAAATTCAATAGAGAGAAAATGCCGTTAATGGGGCTAAGAATTGTACCCGCAGCGTCGGTGATTCTGGCACCTAAAGAGCGATCGACTAAAATCACATCCCGGCTTTGTAGAATTGGATTACCATCTTTGCTAATGGATTGATCGAGGTTAATCGAAATGCGGCGGCGGGATACAGTGCCATTCGCACTGAGGCGAATTAATTCAACCGATTTCCGTTTTGCCCGTCCGGTAAAACCACCCGCGAACAACAGTGCTTGATTGAGTGAGGTGCCAGGAGCAATCGTTTGGACACCTGGACTTGCGACTTCACCGACAATATTCACTTGAATTTGGGTCGGGCTGACATTAGCTCGACTCACGCCTAACATCACCTCAGGTGAGAGTTCATCAGCTGTTTTGAGAATGACAGTATCACTATCCCGAATGGCGATATCTTGGCTGATATCGCCTGTTGTCAGCAGGTTCCACAAACTTGCTTCAATCACTTGAACGGAGCCATCTCGCCGAGGACGACGAATCTCGATCGCTTGTAGGTTGGTTTGTTGAGTAATACCGCCTGCTTGCTCAATCAGTTGGGTGAGTTTGGGCAATTCACCATTTTCAGGCATAATCATGTAAGCTCCAGGACGATTGACCTCGCCTAGCACAGCAACATGCACCTTACTCATTTCGGATAGAATGACCGTGACGGTTGGTTTTACGAGTACTTGCGTCTCGGTGTAGCGTTGAGCGATCGCGAGAGCAGCCTGCGTCTCCGTCATTCCCCGCACGTCTAGGTTGCCAACCACGGGAAGTGTAATGTACCCATCGACCATTACCTGATAGGGTCCACTATATTCTGGAACATTGGCAATCAAAACATTGATGCGATCTCCAGGTGTCAGAGTATAGGAAGTAGGACGCACCAGAGATGGTTGCACCTCGCGATCGGGAGTTTGCCAATTTAAGGGAGTGCCCGCAGAGGGAGCAGGCGTAATCGCTGGCATTGGGCCTAAAAGAGATGGAGGTTGCGCCTGATGAGTTGGACGGGATGAGTGAGGGATTTTGGGCATTGGGGCCTGCGCCACAGCGCTTACAGTAGAGCTGCTGTAAGCCAGAAGAGAAATAACGAGAACACGGAAAAATGTAGGACGCATAGCAGGAGGGAACCTACACAAGAAGAATGACAGGGTGGCAATTTCTTCCTCACTATTCCCAGGCGTTGAAGGGGATCCGCAGGATTATGAGAAGTTATACAAATTGGCAAAGTCAAACAAAAACTTGAACAGGAACGCAAGTACGATCGCTCACTGCCACTTCTCAGAGTAATACTATCGGGCAGTCTGTAGAGAGTATATCAATTGACTATGGCTCATTCTTCTCAAGAACCTCTATCATCAGAATTTTTCATCGCTGCAGGTCGGTCAGAGCAGCAATATTGGCGCGACCTCTGGCGCTATCGGGAACTCTTCTATTTTCTAGCATGGCGCGATATTTTGGTACGCTACAAGCAAACCGCGATCGGGATTGTATGGGCGTTACTCCGCCCTTTTCTCACAATGGTTGTGTTTACCATCGTATTCGGTGGGTTAGCAAAATTACCATCGAATGGCGTACCCTATCCTATCCTAGTATTTTCTGCGATGTTGCCCTGGCAATTTTTTGCGAACTCGTTATCTGAGTGCAGCAATAGTCTAATCACGAATGCGAATCTTATTTCTAAGGTCTATTTTCCTCGATTAGTTATCCCGACGAGTGCTGTCATTGTCAGTTTTGTGGATTTTCTGATTTCGGGCATGATTTTGGTCGGTCTGATGGCATGGTACGGGTTTGCTCCCAGTTGGCGTATTCTGACTCTGCCGTTTTTTATCGCGATCGCATTTGCTGCCTCGATGGGAACTGGGCTATGGCTAGCAGCCCTGAATGTAAAGTACCGAGATTTTCGCTATGTTGTTCCTTTTTTGGTTCAATTTGGGCTTTATATTTCTCCAGTAGGTTTTAGCAGCAACATTGTGCCGGAGACCTGGCGTTGGCTTTATTCTCTCAACCCCATGGTCGGTGTCATTGATGGATTTCGATGGGCAATCTTAGGAAACGACACGCCATTATATCTTCCTAGCTTCATCAGTTCGATCGTATTAGTGTTAGTGCTGCTATTTGGTGGAATTCGTTATTTTCGAGCTTATGAGCGATCGTTTGCAGATGTCATTTAGAGCGATCATTTGCAGATGTCATTGAGTTGGCTTCTAGTCTTGTTCATTTCTTGTCCTATGCAACTTCAAGTATTATGTCTGATTTTGTGATTCAGGTTGAAAACCTTAGTAAACGCTATATTCTAGGGCGACAGCAGCGCGAGCGTTACCAATCACTGCGAGATGTTCTCAGTCGTACTGTTAGTAATTGGAAACGTCAGTTTCTTGCACCTCAACAGTGTAGAACTGAAAAAAACGCCGAAGAATTTTGGGCATTACAGGATATTTCGTTTAGTATCCAACAGGGAGATCGAGTTGGTGTAATTGGTCGCAATGGTGCAGGTAAGTCAACATTACTGAAGATTCTAAGCCGCATTACAGAGCCAACATCTGGACACATTCGCATTCGAGGGCGGGTGGCAAGTCTGCTAGAAGTGGGAACCGGATTTCATCCAGAACTCAGTGGGCGAGAAAATATTTTTCTCAATGGTGCCATTCTAGGCATGAGTAAAGCCGAAATTCGGCGCAAATTTGATGAGATTGTTGCCTTTGCTGAAGTCGAAAAATTCCTTGATACGCCTGTGAAACGATATTCATCAGGAATGTATGTTCGTCTAGCCTTTGCAGTTGCGGCTCACTTAGAACCGGAAATTCTAATTGTGGATGAAGTCCTAGCAGTAGGCGACGCGCAGTTTCAGAATAAGTGCCTTGGCAAAATGCAGGACGTGTCTCAGAGTGGGCGAACTGTGCTGTTCGTCAGCCACAATATGGCAGCAATCCGACAGCTATGCAGTTCCTCAATTCTGATGCGTCAAGGACAACTCGTTTTCTCTGGCACGGCTGAGGAAGGAGTGCGGCGCTATTTAAGCAGTGCAGAAGCTGAGCGCAGCACGCTTGGTACTGTGAGTCCATATGGCATTGAGCTGGTTGATTTACATTTAGAGGATGAACAAGGCGATACAACCCAATCGCCCATTTTCGATCTCAACTATACGCTGCGAGTTCATCTTCGAGGACACAGTCCCTTAAGCGATTGTTGTATTGTTATCCGCATCTATGATGCAATGGGCACCCTCGTTTCAAGCCTCTGTACGACAGAAGAAGGCATTGCACCATTTCCGCTACGGGGTGATTTGGAACTTGCCTTTGACTTGCGGCAAATGCCCCTATTTCCAGGCAACTATCGAATCAGTGCCTACGTGTATCGATCAAATGATCCGATCTGCTATCTGGAAGCCGAAGATGTGGTCAAGTTTGAAGTTCATCCGGCAATTATTCAAGAAGCAATGTGGGCTTACCGCCCCGATCACGGCATTGTACGGTTAGCACAAGCAGGGAGGCTCGTGACTCGATGAAGATTGCTCTAGTAAGTTATGAATATCCTCCAGATACTGCTGTGGGAGGAATTGGAACCTATGTGGCTCAAATTGCTCAACTTCTCCAACAACGGCAGCACCAAGTCGAAGTCTTTGCTGGCAGTCCTTCCCGCAGTGGGAGTTGTGTAGAGTCCGGAATTCTCGTTCACCGAGTCCAAGCTCCGCGACCTGACTTTGCCACCGCGATCGCGCCTATTTTTCATCAGCGTCATCGGATTGCACCTTTTGATGTGATGGAAGGCGGAGAATGTGGAGCAGAAACCCGTGTGATTGTGGAGCAAAATCCTGATGTTCCCTTCGTGATCAGGCTCCATACACCTAGTTTTTTGATTGATGAAATTAACACTGTACCTCCAACCTGGGATCTACAAGCACGACGCTTCCTAGGAGCCTTACGGCGAGGACAGCGTCCAACTCCCTTTCCTCAACTGCATTACAACCCACAAGATGATGTAGAGCGACGACTGACGCTTCAAGCTGATTTAATTGCATCTCCTTCACGGGCTTTAGGGGAATGTTTGATCGATCGCTGGCAGTTACCGAGCGATCGCCTGCGGTATCTACCCTATCCCTATGTGCCAACTCCAGCCTTTTTGGAAATTCCGAGTACGACCGAAACCCAAACTGTTACGTTTTTGGGACGCTTAGAAATTCGCAAAGGCGTAACAGATTTTGCGAAAGCAATTCCTCAAATTCTGCGACGACACCCGAACACCCGCTTCCGTTTTGTCGGGCAAGCCCTACCATCGCCCCAGTATGGCGTGGATATGCAACAGTATTTGCAACGCTGGCTAAAACCCTATCAGCGATCGATTGAATTTACAGGTGCGATCGCGCTTGATCAAATTGTTCAATTCTTGGAAGCCACTGATATCTGCGTGTTTCCTAGTCTCTGGGAGAATTTTCCCAACGTCTGTTTGGAGGCGATGGCTGCCGCGCGGGGTATCGTCGGGAGTACATCCGGAGGCATGGTAGAACAGCTAGACAATGGACGGTGTGGGCGGCTCGTTCCTCCCAAACAACCCGATGCCATTGCGAGTGCAGTCATTGAACTCCTCGATCACCCTGAAGTTCGCATGGAATTGGGTGCAGCAGCCCGAGCACGGGTTCTCAATTGCTACAACCAAGACTGCATTGGTCAGCAACAAGAAGCGTTGTATGCGGAGACAATTTCTTTACACCGGACACTTGCCATTCACTAAATCCCTATTGAACAAAGGAATCGAAATGCTCAAGAAAAGTCGATAATGCCTCAAACTAATGTGGGATAGAAAGCAATATCGTACCAAGTCCAAGACCGAATTGTTAATCCAGCCGTTGTGCAGCAGCGGTTTTGAATCGACTATGCTGCCAAATCCAGTTAAAGTAGCTCACCACTAATCGAGTCGTCACCTTCGTCTGTGTCCACACCTTGCCGAACTTATTCTGCCTTCGATGCCAGCGTCCGGTTTGTTGTCGCACAATACTATTGGTACGCTCTAATCGTTGTATTCTACCCTTGTGTCTCCCACTAAACGCCAGTCGATAGTGATACAAAATGTGCTGAAACGCTTGTCCTCTG